>Ga0315294_10002845_pt1 | contig 18832 bp, 14 predicted proteins | sample YL17G13_40_MG_FD_203626 | JGI IMG/M metagenome (GOLD analysis project Ga0315294, IMG submission 203626) | Sediment microbial communities from Yellowstone Lake, YNP, Wyoming, USA - YL17G13_40 | ecosystem: Environmental > Aquatic > Freshwater > Lake > Sediment | place: USA: Wyoming | collected...
TTATCTTTGGCCGTTACTGTCAAAATTCCATTGGCATCAACATCAAAGCTTACCTCAATCTGAGGAATCCCCCGAGGAGCAGGCGGGACGCCATCTAAAATAAATCTACCGAGAGACCTATTACCGGCAACCATTGGTCTTTCTCCTTGTAAGATGTTAATTTCAACCGAGGCCTGACCATCAGCGGCAGTTGAGAAAATCTGGGTTTTGGCAGTAGGAACGGTGGTATTTTTTGAAATCATCTGGGTATTAATGCCCCCTAAGGTTTCAATTCCGAGCGATAGTGGTAAAACATCCAAAAGCAGAACGCTTTTTATCTCTCCTTCCGGCGCCCTCCCTTCTTCTTTTGCCTTCAAAATTTCCGCTTGAATAGCTGCTCCCGTTGCCACCACCTCTTCGGGATTAATCGATTTATTAGGTTCTTTGCCGAAAAAGTTTTTAACTTGCTCCCTAACAGCAGGCATTAAAGTCGTTCCTCCAACCAAAACAACTTCATCAATATCAGTTTTTGAAAGTTTGGTTTCTCCCAAGGTTTTTCCCACTCTCTCAATTGATTTTTCAATTAAATCGCGAGCTAAATTTTCAAATTGGGCTCGATTGATTTTGTAATATAAATGTTTAGGTCCAGCCGAATCAGCCGAAATGAAAGGAAGGTTAATTTCTGTCTCCAAAGTGCTCGACAATTCAATTTTTACTTTTTCAGCTACTTCCTTCACTCTTTGGAGAGCTAAAGGGTCTTTTGACAAATCAATTCCCTGTTCTTTTTTAAACTGCTCAGTTACCCAGTTGATTATTCTCTGGTCAAAATCTTCTCCGCCTAAATGGGCCTCCCCTCCGGTAGCCAAAACTTCAACCGTATCAGGAGCAATATTTAAAACTGTCACATCGAAGGTGCCCCCGCCAAAATCATAAACAACCACCTTTTCTGCTTTTTTCCTGCCAAATCCATAAGCCAGAGCGGCCGCCGTTGGCTCATTAATTATTCTCAAAACCTTAAATCCAGCGATCTCACCAGCTGTTTTTGTTGCCTTTCTCTGCGAATCATCAAAATTAGCCGGACAGGTGATGACGATTGCCTCCGTTTTCTCACCCAATTTTTCCTCGGCATCCGATTTGAGCTTTTGTAAAATCATCGAAGAAATCTCAATCGGGGTATACCATTTCTCTCCCATTTTTATCTCAACCCCGCCATCGCTTCTTTCTCTGGTTTCATAGGGTAATCTCTTTAACTCTTTCTGGACTTCGGGGTCTGAAAATCTTCTGCCAATAAATCTTTTGACAGCAAAAATGGTATTTTTTGAATTGGTGACTGCCTGTCTTTTGGCTAGATCTCCGATTAGTCTTTCGCCATTTTTTGCTAATGCAATAACTGAGGGTATTAAAACTGAACCCTCTCGACTTTCTAAACATTTTGGCTCGCCATTTACAACGGAAGCCATTTTTGAAATTGATGTACCTAAATCGATGCCTAGTATCTTGCTCATATGTTTGTTAATAGGCGATGAGAACTTTGTTCTCATCTTCACCTTCGTCCCGCTGTTGCGGGACTCGGTTTTTAATTATTTTATGACCTTTATTCTAGCGGGCCGTAATAGCCTGCCGTTTATTTTATACCCTTTTTGGATTTCTTCAATTATTGTGCCGGGTTCTTTATCTTTTACCTCAACCTCCTCCACTACTTCGTGGAAATTCGGGTCAAACTTCTCCCCTATTGATTTTATTTCTTCAACGCCCTGATTTTTTAAAAAATCTAAAATCTGATTTTTTATCTGTAGAAATCCTTTTATATTAACATCCGCTTTTAGATTTTCCGGTAATTTCTTTTCAGCTATCTCAAAATTATCTAAAATTGGCAGAAATTTCAAAATCAAATTCAGATTAGCATATTTAAAAAACTCTCCAATCCTTTCCATTTCTTCTTTTTTGTAATTTAAAAAATCTGCCCTCGCTCTCTGCCAACCAGCCAGATATTCCTCTTTTAATTTCTGGCATTCCTCCAATTCCCGAGTGTCAGCGATGGGGGAAGATGAATTTTTAGATTCATCGCCCTTTTTCTTTAAATCTTCTATATTTATTTTTCCCTCGTCCTCCGACTTGTCCGCCGAAGATTTATCGAAGGCGGAAGCTTTAGCGAAGGAGGATTTTATTTCCTCTTTTTCAGCCATATTGTCTAAAGTGTTTCCAATAATTTTGTGTTCGAAGAACAATTGCTCTTCTCTCGTCTCAGCGTTCGAAGAGCAACTGCTCTTCTCTCGCCTCAGCGTTCGAAGAACAACTACTCTTCTCTCGCCTCAGCGTTCGAAGAACAACTACTCTTCTCTCGCCTCAGCTAAAGCTTCGGCTAAAGATTTAATTAAACTAATATTTTTATCATAAGCCATTCTCTTAGGACCGGCTATTGCTAAAACTCCTTTTTCATCATTGGGGAAATGGCACTTGGAAATAATTATACTAAAATCTTTTACTTTAGAAAAAGGATTTTCTTTTCCAATGTAAACCTTGATTCCAGAGTTAATCTCAATATCTTCAATTTCCTTTTCAAAATGTTTAATCACGTCAGCAAAGTCAGTAATAACTTTTGCTTCCTTAAATTCTGGCTCTCCAAGAACATCTTCCCAACCTTCCTTCCAAAAAAGATCTTCATCGAATAAATAACCTAAGGCTAAAGAGTTTGATGAAAACGAGGCTAAATTCTTGATTAGGGACTGGAGAAATCGAACCGTATCCCCTATTTCTCTCTCAATTAAATCTTCTATTTTAAAAATATCTTTTTCTTTTGGGAATCCTTTTTCAAATAAATTATCAACAAAAAATCGATATCCTTTATCTGTTGGAACTCTACCGGCTGAAGTATGGGGTTGATATAAAAAACCGATATCAGTAAGTTTTTGCATTTCAATTCTGATGGTAGGCGCCGACACCCCAAATTTATGCTTCTTTTCAAGCAATTGAGAACTAATGGGCTGAGCTGTCTTAATGTATTCCTGGACAATTCCATTTAAAATCTCTTCTTGCCTGGTAGTAATCATGTATCTATTTTAAGAAACTATCACTCCCCTGTCAAGAGTGCTAAAGTCGAGTTCCCCAGTGGCAAAAACGCTAAGAGGTGTGCTACAATAGATTAATATGTCCAATCGTTTAACTTATATTATTGCCGGGATTTTGCTAACAGTAATGTTTTTGTTTTGCGTTTTTAGTATGAAAGACGACTCTGTCACCATGGATGAAGTGGCTCATTTGCCGGCAGGTTATTCTTATTTAACCCAAAAAGATATGCGGTTAAATCCTGAACATCCGCCACTGATGAAAGACTTGGCAGCTATTCCTTTGCTTTTCATTAAAAATATAAATTTCCTAAAAGATATTAAATCTTGGCAGGAAGATGTTAATGGTCAATGGGATTTTGGATTTAATTTTCTTTATCAGAGCAGTAACCCGGTAGACAAAATGATTTTCTGGGGCCGAATCCCAATGATTTTGATTTTAATTTTACTTGGATTTTACATTTTTAAATGGACAAAAGAGCTTTTTGGTCAAAAAACTGCCTTCCTTGCTCTATTTTTATTTTCCTTTTCTCCAACTTTTTTGGCCCATGGAAGATTAGTCACTACTGATGTTGGAGCTGCGACCGGAGTATTTATTGCTACTTATTATTTTATTAAAACACTCCAGAAACCTACTAAGAAAAATATTATTTCGGCTGGAATTGCTTTTTGTTTAGCTGAACTTTGTAAATTTTCGGTAATCCTTTTGGTTCCCTTTTTTGCTATTTTAGCTTTAGCCTGGTGGTTAGTTAAGTTAGGAACCTGGCGAAAAACACTCAAAATATTTATTTTAGTAATGCTAATCGGTTTTATTTTAATCTGGCCAATTTATCAGTATCATGTCTGGAATTATCCGCCAGAAAGGCAAGTCAGAGATGCCGGAGTTGCTCTTTCTGATTATCCCGATTTAATTAAAAAACCAATATTATTCGCAGCCGATAAACCAATTTTACGTCCTTATGCTCAGTACTTAACCGGACTTTTGATGGTTTTCCATCGGGCGGCTTTTGGCAATACCACTTATTTTTTGGGCGAGGTTTCAAATTTGGGCTGGAAAAATTATTTCCCAGTAGTTTATTCAATAAAAGAGCCATTAACCTTCCATATTTTAACTTTAATCGCCCTTCTCTATGCCGCCTGGCTGATCCGCCGAAAAAATTGGATAAACCCCATTAGAAATACTATTTCTAACGGGGCAAGAAATCATTTCCCCGAATTCTCCATGCTCTGTTTCATCGGTCTTTATTGGACAGTCTCTTTAGTCAGCAGTCTCAATATTGGAGTCCGTCATTTATTACCGGTTTTTCCTTTCACGATTTTATTAGTTAGCGGAATGATAGGAAATTTAATAAAATCACCATTTTTGAAGCTAAAACTTACTATTCTGGGAATTTTGATTTTATGGCAAGCAGTTTCGGTGATTTCTATTTATCCCCATTTTCTTGCTTATTTTAATGAATTGGCAGGAGGCCCAAACCAGGGTTTTATCTATACCGTCGATTCTAACCTCGATTGGGGTCAAGATTTAAAGAGATTAAAAAATTGGGTTGAGGAAAAAAAGGTTGAAAAAATCTATGTTGATTATTTTGGCGGCGGCGACCCCCAGTACTATCTAAAAGAAAAATATGTCCCCTGGTGGGGACAAAGAAATCCAGAAGAATTTCCTAAAGGAAATTACTTAGCAGTATCGGCAACCCTTTTGCAGGGAGGTAGGGGCGAGCTGGCTCCCGGCTTTAACCAGCCAACCGGTTACTATCGATGGTTAAATAAATACACGCCCGTAACAAAAATCGGCTATTCGATTTTTGTCTATTACATCGATTAGTGATATTTGAAAGGAGCTAAGTTCCCGAATCGCAAATCAATATATTCTAAATTTTCTCTTTTCTCAAGAGGAATTTCTTTTTCTAAAACCGCCCCGAGCTTTGTCAGTTGCCAGTTTAGGTCGCTCTCTAAATTAAAATAAATCTCCCAGCCTTCAGAAGTTTTGGCATTTAATCTTTCTTCTGAAATTATTGAAACTTCTAAAATTTTTAAATTTCCTTTTACTTTAGATTCAATTTCTAACACCTGAGAAAGCTTTTCTTTTTTAATGGCCTCTTCTCCAAGTTTTGAGTTCGTAGTCAAAGTTAAATTTTTAATTTGTAACCATTGAGGGTCGGCTTCAGAAACCTCTTCAAAAATTATCCCTTCGCCATCAATAAAAAAATATTGCTCTTCTTGGCAAAAAATCGCTATAGGTTTTCTCTCTTCAATTTCAATTAACATCGTGTCGGGAAAACTCCTTTTCAAATTTATTTTAGCCAGCTGAGGAAATTTTTCTAAAGTAGCTGTTTTTATTATATTTAAATTAACTAAAAAAATACTTTTAGTTTGGGAAAAAAATAAATTCCTAACAATCTGGTTTTGAATGATATTTTCCAAATCTCCAGTTGGAACCTTCTGATTGCCAGAAATTTTAATTTCTTTAATTTGGAAGAAAGGGGAAAAACAAATTAAATAGAAAATTCCAACAATTACTACAAAAATTAAAATTCCGAGCCAAAAAAATCGATCGCGAAAAATCGGTTTTTTCTTTTTAACTCTGTATGGTTTCCTATATTTTTTTATCATAAACCTCTCTTAGTTCTTCGTAATTTCTCAAAAAAATAAGTCAGCCAATATTTTTTGGAAAGTGGAAAATCCTGCGTTTTTACATATTCATATGGTTTTCCGCCAAAGCCCATTTTAAAAAGAGTCGGTCCTGCCCAAGGATGTTTGGGATTTTCTTCTGGATTAACGTATCCCCAAAAATCATAGCAATCGCATCCTCTCTTTTTTGCCTCTTTTATCGCCTCCCATTGGAGCAAATAGGCAATCGGAATTTTATGAAATTTTAGAGATAGAGCAGCATGATGATAAAAACCAATATTTGACCAAAAAAGAACAAAAGCCGAGGCGACAATTTCTCCTCTGTATTTCCCAAAGAATAAGGAAATTTGGGCGTCCTGACCAAAAGCTAAAAATTCATTTCTTAAATATTCTAAAGAAAAAGGAATAAAATGCTGCGATTGAACAACTTTCTGATAAAGTTTGTTAAAAGTCTCTACATCGTCAATTTTAGAACTTTGAAAAATTTCGATATCACTATTTTTCTGGGCTTGACGGATTAAATAACGAGTGGTTTTTCGCATTTGCATTAGAAGTTCTTCTTCAGAAGAAGCAAGATTTAATTTCCAGCTCGCTTCGGGGTGCATATGAAGGGACGCTCGTCGAAAACCTAAATTTTTAAAAATTTCCTCATTTTCATTGCTTCTTTCTAAAATTGGACTTATCCTAATAAAATCTACTTTTTCCTCCCCGGCAATCTTTTTTAACTCTTCTAATAGTATTTTTAGTATTTCATATTTTAAATTTGGCTTGCCCGCCGTAGCCTTGGCGAAGGCGGGCCCATGAGGAACGAGTAAAAACGTTCCTCTTTTCGCCACCGTTTTCACCACTAAAGCAACGGAGAGCGGTTCTCCGTTATTGTAAATTCCCAGTCGCCAAATCTTATTTCCCATTATTCTATTAAATTCTCCCCAATTCCAAGAACTCAAAAAAGTCTTTTCCGCACATTCCCGAGAGACAGCGAAGGGGAAAGAAGAAAGTTTACTTTCTTCGCCCTCCAGAAGAAAATTCTCCCAAATATTTTTGTCTTTCATCTCCCTAATCTCCATATGACTTAAGGAAACTTACAATTATTTTAGCTTCTTTTTCTGAAATATTAATATGGGTTGGTAAATTTAAGGTTGTTTTAGATAGCGTTTCGGCTTTCGGGCAACTTCCCGGAATATACTGCATTTTCTCTAATTTTGTGTCGTGAGGGGCAATAACCTTATCATACCAATCCCCTATTAGAATGTTTTTTGACCAAGCTTTTTTAATTAGTCGATGAGCTTTTAGATGCCTAATTGTAAATCTTAAAAAAATATGTTTTCTATCATTGGGGCTTGGTGGCAATTCAAAGACGCTTAACTCTTTTAGTTCATTGTAGTAAAAATCGGCTATTTCTTTTCGATGATTATTGAATTTTTCTAATTTTTTAGACTGATTAAGAGCTAACTCAGATAGGGTATTCGGAAGACGTTTCGGAAAATAACCAGGTTTTTTGCCTCTTTTTTCTTTCCAATGGACAGCTTTTGATAATATCTTGAACCATTGAAAACAGCTTAAAGCCGTTTTTCCTAACCTAAAAAAAGAATAGGTTGGCAAAATAAAATAATTCATTAAAATCGGGTGCAATAATTGCTGGAAAATCCAAAAATAAGACGGGCAGCCAATTTCATTTTGAAAATCTCTAATTTTTTTCGCCAAGGTATCGTCGTTAGTGACTGCCATTCCACCATAAACCGAGGAAATTACTTTATCGCGGGAAAAACTTAAAAACGCTGCCTTACCAAAAGTGCCAACTTTTTTTCCTTTGTAAGTTGCGCCTAAAGAATGGGCGCAATCTTCAATCAAAATTAAATTATTTTTTTGGCAAATTTCTAAAATCTCATCTAAGTCAGCTGGTAAACCAAAAGTGTGTTGAACCATCACTACCCTGCTCCTTTGAGTAATTTTTCTTTTTAAATCTGCGACATCAATATTAAATGTTCTTTCGTCAACATCAACAAAAACTGGTTTCAAGCCACTCCACAAAATTGGATTTACAGCGGCATTACAAGTAAAAGCTTGAAGGAGGATCTCATCCTCTTTCGCTAAAGCTACAGAGGACAAAGTCGCCATCAAAGCCGACCGACCACTGTTAAAAGCAAAAGCATATTTTACCCCCAAATATTTTTTAAACTCCTCCTCTAATTCAGTTGGCAGAGGTCTGTCCTCTGCCGATTCTCTCTTCCAGCGCCAGGGTTGGAAGAGTAATTTCAAAGCCAACTGGATGTCGTCTTTTTCGGTATTGGGCGAGAGAGATATTGAAATTGGGCGAAATAAACTCATAATTAGAACTCTTCGACTAATAAACTAATTAACTGACTGGGTACCCTGCTTTCCAAAAGAACCATATCGCCTGGTTGGCAAGAACTTTTTATTTTTTCGAAAATTTCTTTTGGATTTTCTATAAATAAAATGTTCTCTTTAGGTATTCCTTTCTCAACTGCTCCTTCTTTTATTTCTCCAAATCTTTCCTTTGTGGTAATAATTACTAAATCGCAAACTTCGCCGATTTTTTGGCCAATTCTTTTGTGAACTTCTTTTGAAGCCCTTCCTAACTCAATAAGACATGGCATCACTATTACTTTTTTATTTACCCCGTAGGAAGCCGAAGGCTTTCCTTCGGGGCCTGACCAAATTTTTAAGTATTCTAAATGAGAAATTACTCCATCAGGATTTGCTGAGTAAGTGGCATCAATTATATTTAAACCATTTATCCCTTTTTTAAGTTGGAAGCCTGATTGCCAACTTTCTATTTTCTGACAGGCTTTTGAGATTTCTTCAAGGGTCATTCCTAATTCTCTGGCGCAAACAGCTGCCGCTAAGACATTTGAAACATTCTGGGAACCCATTAAATTAACTTTGAAATCGGCTATCTCATCCCAAAGGACTACCCTAAAAGTTATGAAATCTTTTTCAGCTCGAATGTTATAAGCCAAAATATCTAATGGCAATCCTGAGATTGAGGATTGGAGACCATAAACTCTTTTTTTAATCAATGTTTTTTTGTAAAGCTCAAAACAATATTCATTATCGCCATTGAAAATAGACAGGCCATCTTCGGGCAATGATTTAATTAGTTCATACTTTCCTTTTACAATATTTTCTTGGCTCCCGAAGGTTGCCATGTGTTGCTCATTTATTCCCGTCAATATGCCAATTTTGGGTTTTACAATGTCACAAAGTAATTTTATTCCTCCCCTATTATAAGCTCCCATCTCAACAATAAAAATTTCATGCTCCGGCTTTAAATCATTTAAAATACATTGGGAAATTCCAACTTCACTGTTTTGATGCTCAAGAGTTTTTAGAACTTTGAACTTTTCTGATAAAATTGTGGCTAAAAATTCTTTTGTTGAAGTTTTACCATAAGAACCAGTGATACCAATTACTAAAAGTTCTTTAAATTTGGCCCGTTTTTCTTTGGCCATTCTAATAATTTGATTTCTTCCTAAAACTGCTAAGGGTTGGAGAATAAGAACGATAATTGAGATAATTAATGGAGTGAAAATATCGAAAATGAGAATTCCTAAAGCATACCAAATAATTTCTTCGATGCATTGAAAGAGGAGAAAAAGAAATAAAATTTCAAGAACTAAAACTACTGAAATTAAAAAAGCAGTTTTTTTAGTTAAAACTGGTTTTATTAATTTTTTTTGGAAATAATCCGTTAAGAATTTTCCAGCCTCAAGAAGATATAGAGCAAATAAGAAAATCAATGAAAGCCCAAATATTAGACCACCGGCTTCCTGAAAAACGTAAGGTAAGAGAGGATGGTATTGGGCAGAAGCTCTAAATACAACCGGGCTCCAGGCAAAAAGAGTAAGCAAGAATGCTAAGAAAAGAAGGATTTTTAAAAAAATGGGCTTATTTATCAAAAGCTTTTCCCCTTTTTCAGTTCGAAAATGGTCAATAAATCGGCCAATATGATATTCTTTTAATTGCCAAAGATAAAGCCAAAATAAAATGGCTTTGGTTTCACGGACAAACCAAAGAGTAGATAGAACAAAAAGCATGGTTAGGATTTAATAAATTGAATTATATCTTCAGCCAATTCTTCTGGAGCCTCTCGGTGGGGGCTATGCCTGGCTCTTGGAATGATTTTGAGTTCTGAATCTTTGATTTTTTCTTTGATATAATAGGCATCTTTTACCGGCAAAACATCATCTTTTTTGCCCCATAAAATTAAGGTTGGGATTTTGATTCTTCCTAAAATCATCTCGAGGGGTTCTTCTTCTCCTATTTTTTTCATCGTTTCTTTCATCATTCCGTCGGCAACGTAATAATCTTTCGTTCCAGCCAGTTTATATATTAATTTTTCAGCCAGAGGATAAAGTATTTCAAAACCGGGCAAAGAAAAAACTTTTTTACCAAGATAGCTAATGTAATAAAAAAGATAAGCTTTGATACTCTTTCTTTGGATTATAGCTGGGGAAAGTAAAATGAGTTTATCAACTTTCTCAGAAAAATTAGTGGCTATCTTTACCGCCAGTCCTCCGCCGAAAGAATGGCCCAAAAGATTAAATTTTTCCCAATTTCTTTCTTTTACTTTTTGAAAAATCCAGCTTATATAATCGTCCCTGCTCCAAGCTTTTTGGGGAGAAAGGGTCACTCCAAACCCGGGAAGGTCAAGCACAAAAACTTCTACTCCCCGCTTTTCAAGTAATTCCTTGACTTTGTGCCATCTCCCAGAATTCGAACCCCAGCCATGCAAAATTAAAAGAGATTCTCCTTTCATTGAATATTGAAATGAATTGAAAATTCATTGAAAGTTGAAATGAATTGAAAATTCATTGAATTGTCTTAAAATTGAGATATTTCTGAAGAGCTTCGGGAACAAAAATTTTCCCATCTTTTTGTTGGTAATTTTCAATAATAGCAAGTAACGGCCTCTGGGAAAAAGCAGTACCGTTTACTGTATGGACGAAATTTAATTTCCCGGATTTATCGCGATAGCGGATATTTAATCTCCTGGCCTGAAAATCAGTGCAATTTGAAGTAGAGTGAGTCTCTCGATAACGACCCTCTGAAGGCCACCAGGTCTCGATATCGTATTTGGCGGCTACCGGTCTACCTAAATCTCCAGTGCAAATTTTTACTACCCGATAAGGAATTTTCAGAGATTGCATTAATTTTTCTTCCATTTCTAAGAAAAATTGGTGTTCTTCTTTAGAATCTTCGGGTAGGCAAAAACTGAACATCTCAACTTTGTCAAATTGATGAACCCTAAAAATTCCCCGGGTATCTTTACCATAAGCTCCGGCTTCCCGGCGAAAACAAGTGGAAAAACCAACATATCTTTTGGGAAGTTCCTTTTCTTCTAAAACTTCATTGGCATACATTACTCCGATTGATTGCTCGGCAGTGCCAATAAGGTACAAATTGTCTTTTGGTAAATAATAGGCTTCTTCTTCATCTAACTGTTCTAAATATCCCATGCCTCTAGCCATTTCGGATTTTAACATTACTGGAGGAATTACTGGTACAAATTCTTCTTTGATTAAAGTATCTAAGGCAAAATTGATTAGGGCAAACTCCAATAAAGCTGCTTCTCTTTTTAAATAACTAAATCTTGTTCCAGAAACTTTGGCCGCTCTTTTTACATCGATTAAATCGAGATTTTCGGAAAGCGTTAAATAATCTTTTGGCTTAAAATCAAATTTGGGTTTTTCTCCAACTTCTCTTAAAACTACATTTTCTTTTTCGTCTTTTCCTACTGGAACATCGTCTTGGGGCAGATTGGGAACTTGAAGCATCAGATTATTAAACTCTTTTTCTAATTCCTGCGAATTTTTAGTCAATCTGTCGCTATTTGAATCAAGTTCTCGCATTTTTAAAATTATTTTCTTTTTTTCCTTTTCGTTCTTGGCTTTCTGAATTTCTTTGTTCGCCTTGTTTTTCTGCGCCCGCATATCTTCCAAGGCCTGCAATAATTCTCGCCTTTTTTTATCCACTTCCAAAAGCCGGTCAATATCAACTTCTGTCCTTTTCTTTTGAGCGGCTTCTTTAACTTTTTCCGGATTTTGACGAATAAATTTAATGTCTAGCATGTTTTTATAATCCTAATTGATTAATTATTTTTTGCATCTTGTTTTAGAGACCGTTTTGTCTTGATAAAAATCAACAGGCCTGCTATTCCAAAAATTAAGAGAATCAGATGCAAGGTCCAATAAATTTCGGGCCCGATAAAAATGGGGTTATATTCCGAAGGCCAAAAAGGAAAGACGTCAAAATGGGTTAGACTGTCAAAGAAAATATGCAATATCCAACCAGCTAGGGAACTAAAAAATAAAACCGGAAAGGAAAAAGATTGACTGATTTTAAATTTCAAAGAAATTTTATCCAATTTTTCTCGGAATCTCCACAAAATTGCAGCCAAAATTAGACTTCCTACTATTGCTCCAAAAATTGAATGGAAAAAGGCATGATGAGGACAATGGTAACATCGATAAATAATCAATAAAACTGCAGGTTCAATATCCATTACTATGCTTCCCAATAAAATCGCCCAGAGATTAAAAAACCTTAACGTCAAACTTCCTAAAAATAATCCCGGACCTAAATGAAACGGTGTAAGCGGCATTTTATTTTGGTCTCATAGTTGGAAATAATATCACTTCTCGCAGGCTGTGAGAATCTGTCAGGAGGGCGACTAGTCTGTCAATTCCCATACCGAAACCGGCGGTCGGCGGCATAGCGTATTCCAAAGCTTCTATATAATCTTCGTCCATTCTTTGGGCTTCTTCAACACCGGAAATAAAAAGTTTTTCCTGTTCTTTAAAATTTTCGTATTGCTTTATGGGGTCATTTAATTCCGAATATGCCTTCACTATTTCCAAGCCGGCAACCACAAGCTGAATTGACCCCAATTTTTTAGGATCTCCATCAAGTTGTTTAGCTAACGGAATACTTCCCGTCGGATGGTGGATTATAAAAGTCGGTTCCCAGATTTTTGGAAGACAGAATTTTTTGTAAACGGCGTCGGCTAACTGAAACTTTGTCATTTTATTATCCACTTCTACTCCCAACTCCTTTACCTTTTTGAACAATGAATCTTTATTTACTATTTCTATATCTGTTTTTGCGAAATTTCGAATTAAAGTTGAATATTCAATTCTCTTCCACGGCGTCTTGAAATTAATATACTTTCCTTCATATTTTATCCTGAGACCACCGAATAAATCCTTGACAACGGTTGTTATCATCTTTTCTATGAATTTCATCATTTCTTTGTAATCGGCGTAGGCCCAATAAAATTCCATTTCCGCAAAATCCGGGTTGTGAAACCTGTCAATTCCTTCGTTTCTGAAGCATTTTCCTATTTCAAAAACTTTTTCAAAACCGCCGACAATCAACCTCTTTAAATAAAGTTCTGGCGCAATTCTCAAATATAAATCCATATCTAAGACGTTCAAATGGGTTTTAAATGGTTTTGCCTCAGTTCCTCCATAGATAGGCTGCAAAACGGGAGTTTCAACCTCAATAAAACCTTCTTTTTCCATAAAACCTCTTAATTCTTTTATAATTTTTGAACGTAAAATAAACTTTTCTTTTATGTCTTTATTAAAAATCAAATCCAAATATCGTTTCCTAAATCTCTCTTCAACATCGGTTAAACCATGCCATTTTTCAGGAAGGGGCAAAAGGGATTTTGTCAACATTTTATAATTTGCGACATCTATTGTTCTTTCTCCTTTTTTTGTCTTGAACAAAATTCCCCTAACTTCAATAAAATCTCCGATATCAAAATTATCTAAAAAAAACTTATACACCCTCTCCCCTATCCTGTCTTTTCTAAGGAAGGCTTGAATTTTCCCAGTGCCATCTTCAATATCTAAAAAAGTTGAGCCTCCATGTTCTCTAAGTGAACGAATTCTGCCGACTAAAATTACCTCTTTTACCGAGCGAAGTGAACGCAGTGAGAGGAGCGAAGGTGAAGATGAAACAACAGTTTCATCGACTTTTGAACGAGACAACTTGCCAAAATCCCGGAGCGCCTCTTCAATTTTATGAGTCCTTCCGGTTTTTCCTGGATAAGCCAAAATCCCCGCCTTTTTAATCGCTTCCAGCTTTTTAAATCTAGTTTTTCTTAACTCATCGAGGGTAGCCATATATCGTATTTTAATTCATTTTTCTTTTTTGGTCAAAATAAAAACGGTTTTTGATGAAGCGAGGCAAGTGGTTTCAGGGTGGCTTAAAATTTTTGATCTGAGGGTAATTGCCGAGGCGTGACACTTCGCAGCCAAGCCCACTACTTAAGTATGAATTTCTTCTAAAGTCTTTAAGGCTCGGCGAGAAATAGCAGCGGCGGAGAGGAGTAAGTCCTACCAATTGAGCCGACTGCGTGTCACCCGAGGCAATCTGCCCGAAGAACTACCTCCCTGAATCAGCCTGCCGCGCAAAATACCACTCTAATACCGCTTTGGCTACTGGCAAGGCAGCCGCTTTTACTCCCTTTACTTTTTCAATTACGATGGTCAAAACGATTTCCGGATCTTCATAAGGCGCGAAAACGGTTATCCAATTGTGATAATAATCTCCACCCAACTGAGCAGTTCCAGTCTTAGCAGCAGCTGAAACCGGCAAGGAATTTAACAAGGTTGCCGAAGCCAAAGGTGAATTTTCTCCGCTCACTGCCTGGCGCATTCCTTCTCTAACCACTTTTAAATTTTTGGGATCAGCATTGAGTTCTCGAATAATTTTTGGCTGAAATTCTTCAATGAGATTTTTTTGGCTATCAACAATTGCTTTTACTACTTCTGGCTGAAAAAATTTACCTCCATTGGCTATTGGCAAAAAGCTAGCCGCAACCTCTAAAGGAGTAATTTGAAGGAACCCCTGACCAATAGAAAGATTATAAGTATCCCCATCCCACCATCCAGGATCTTTAGGAAAGGTCTTTTTCTTCCATTCTTTATCAGGAATAAAACCCTCAACCTCTCCCGGTAAATCAATTCCAGTTTTTTGATTCCAGCCAAATTTTTCTAAGTATTCTTTGATTTTTGTTGGACCAAGCCCTTTTTGATCCCCGTAACCGCCGCCAATGGTGTAAAAATAAACGTTAACCGATTGGGCAATTGCTTTTCTCATATCAGTCCATCCATGAACTGCCCAATCTTCATATTCCCAAATTTTTTCTGGATTCCATTGATCTTGAACTAAAATTTTTCCTTGAGCATTAATTTTTTTCTCTGGAGAAATTATTTTTTCTTCAAGGGCGGCCAAAGCAATTAACGGTTTTATTGTCGAACCTGTTAAATAGCGACCGGAGATTGCCCGATTAAAAAGAGGATTTAAGGGATCTTGAGAAATTCTCGTCCATTCTTGGGGAGATATTCCCCGGCTAAAGAGGTTATTATCAAAACTAGGAAGAGAAACTAAAGATAAGACTCCTCCCGTTTTTGGATCGAGAGCAATGGCGACCGCTCCTTTTGCTCCAACTATTTGAAGCTCTTTTTCTAACTCCTCTTCAATTTTTTTCTGAAGTTCGGAATCTAACCATAAAACTAAACTCGTCCCTGATTCTGGCAAAGAAACAATTTTTTGAGAGATTAAATTTCCTTTTACATCTCTTTCGGCCAGAATCTCTCCTGGTTTTTCCTTTAATACCTCATCGTAAGATTCTTCTAAACCAGTCTTTTCCCCGGTTTTTCTTTTATAACCCAATAAATGAGAAAGATTAGGTGTCAACGTGTAATCTCTAACTGTGTTATTTTTGATTTGAAAACCGGGGAGTTCTTTAATTTTTGTTTCAAGAATTATCAAGGTTTGATGGGGAATATTTTCTGAAACCGTAACCATTGACTCTTTGCTTTCTATAATTTCTTTTTTTAAGTCCTCAAAATTTTTCCCCAAGATGAAAGAAACTTCTTTTAAAACTTTTAATTTTTCCTCTTCTGACTGAGGAAGTTTTCCAATCTCACAAATTAAATCGAAGCTCGGCTGATTAGAAACAAGCTGATTCAAATCTTTATCATAAATCACTCCCCTTTCGGCTTTGATTTGATAGATTTTAAATTTATTTTCTTCGGCAAGGGCAGTAAAATTCTTACCTTCAATTACCTGGAGTTGAAAAGTTTTAGCAAAAATTAGCAAATTTAAAACAATGGAAAAAATCAAAAGTGATTTTAAAACTTTCTTTAAAAGAGGGGTCTCGAATTTTCTTTCTGAGACACCCAGTTCTTCTTCTTTTTTTTGGGCGAGTGAATCAAGCAGAATTTCATGAGGCTCTACTTCTTCTCGGAAATGAAGATTTACTCTCCGCTTTTTAAGCTCGCCCGATAGCCGGAATTCGAACATGTTTTCTTAAAATAAATTTAATAAAAAAAGCGATAGCTACTAAAATTAGAATATGAAATCCGATGAAATTCTCTGAGAAAATATCCAGAAAAAATCCGCCGATGAAAGCTGAAGCAATGCCCAACCACTCCTGACGGGAAGCAAAACAATTGATAAGAATTACGGCAACAAAAACGAGATTTAAAGCCCAGCTGAAAAATTCTTCTCGGAAAATCTTAAAATGAATTAAAAAACTGGCTTGAAACAAAGTTAAAATATAGAGAAAGATGGTTAAAGTCAGAAATTTTCTCATCTTCACCTTCGCTTCTTACGGAAGCTCGGTCAATAAATTTTCAATTATCGAGCTCCCGAAGGAAGCGAAGATGGAGATGAAGCTTTAGCTTCATCGACTTATTAAAATAAATAAAGTTTCTAATTCTCCAATATCGAAAGTAGGTAAAATTTCTGCCTGTTGAAAAGCCTCGACATCGCTTCTGAAGACCTTCCCAATCTCGCCAACTAAAAGCCCGCTCGGAAAAACTCCTCCCAGGGCAGTGGTCACTACCAGGTCGCCTTCTTTAATTTCTTTTTCCTTGCTAACTAAGTCAAAAAAAAGTTTGCCATTTTCCTTTCCCATCGCTACGCCCTGGACATCGGACTCAGAAATTTTCGCGTCAAAAGAGCTTTCTTTGTTGGAAATTAAAATAACCTTTGAGTAATTACTATAGACTTCGCCAATTTTTCCTACTAAAGCTTTTTGCTGATTAATCACTGGCAGAGATTTGGAAATGCCATCTTTTAGACCCCGGTTGATTAAAAGGGTGTCTTGGGAAATGTCTTTTCCGATCACCTCTGCCAAAAGTAGTTTAAATTCTTTTTCTAAACCTATCCCCAGAGCTATTCTTAAAGTTTCATTTTCTTTTTTTAATTCTCTTAGTTTAGCATTTTCGGATATCAGCGCCTCAATTTTCAATCTAAGTTCTTCATTTGCCCAAGCGCAGCGAAGGGCGTCGATAAACGAATGTTCATCGACTTCTTTTTTTAGATTTTTTATTTCTGTTATTGATTCAAAAAAATCAGATACCCTATCCCCTGCCCCAAAAAGAGTTTTTTGAATCGGCGAAGAGACCAAATAGAAGAAATTTTTAACCTCCTTGGTAATGGGAGGGTAATTTAAGGCAGTGAAAAAAGCAATCAAAAAAACTATAATTATCCCAATTTTGAGCCTTGGGGAGAATTTCATATTAATTTACCCAGTAGAGCAACTTCGACTCGCTTCGCGGAAATAAGATTTTCTGAAAGAAAATCCTGTCGAAGTTGTCATACTGGGTTCATTATATCACATTTGGGGACTTGACCCCGTTAGAAAATTATAACATATGTGAGAACAAAAAGGACTTTGATTGTTCTTGTGAATAACTGTTTTCTAACGGGGTTGACAGGGGTTTTTGGCTAAATATAATTACCATTAGTATTGAAGATTAAAAGGTCGAAACAATCTTTAAAACAGAATATTTAAATTATTTTTCAACATTTATGCTCGAAGAGGAACTATACGTTTCTCCTGATGGGCAAGGTGAAGAGGAAGAATCGGAAGAAACAGAAGAAGAATCTGAAAAACCAAAAGAAGATGAGGATTCAGAAGAAGAGGAGGACTTGGGAGAAATTGAGTAGTAAATAAAATAAAACCCTAGTAGCTGGCGACGACCTACTTTCTCGAGAAAACTCAATATCATCGGCCCTGAGGTATTTCACTTCCGTGTTCGATATGGGAACGGGTGGGACAACCTCGGTATTATCGCCAAATACTAGGGTTTTATATTTGTGGTTATTAATCGCTAGCCAAGAAGAAGGTTTGATGATTTATTAGTACTACTTGGCTGAAGGCATTGCTGCCCTTACACCTGTAGCCTATCAACCTCATAATCTCTGAGGAATCTTAATGAGTCCTAATCTTGGGGCCTGCTTCGCGCTTAGATGCTTTCAGCGCTTATCAGAACCCGACTTAGCTACCCAGCGATGCCACTGGCGTGACAGCTGGTAGACCAGAGGTCAGTTCCGGGAGGTCCTCTCGTACTATCCCGAACCCCCCTCAAGACTCGACGCCTGCGGTAGATAGGGACCAACCTGTCTCACGCATATTTTTCACTTATTACTAAGTGTATGGACTATATCACCCCCGCACATAACACTTTATGTGTGGGGCCGACGTATTACGGAAGGTTAAACTCCCGTCCTTCGCCTCTGTGGCGAAAAGTCTCTACGGCTTCCTTAAAAAATCAAGGTTGCCTCGGTATTATCCACTAAATTACAGGTTAAAATTTAATGGATTTCACCGATATTAGTCGGTTTTACAATTCGTCTTGCGACGGAAAGCCGCCATTTTGACGGTTTGAACCCAGCTCACGTTCCGCTTTAATTGGCGAACAGCCAAACCCTTGGAAGCTTCTCCACCTCCAGGATGCGGAGAGCCGACATCGAGGTGCCGAACAGAGCCGTTGATGTGAACTCGCGGGCCCTACTAGCCTGTTATCCCCGGGGTAACTTTTGGTTGATGATCTTTGGCGTTTCTACTAACCACCATCGGTTCACTAAGTTCTGGTTTCCCAACTGCTCGACATATCCGTCTCGCAGTAAAGCCGGCTTATGGCTTTGCCCTATCGCTCCGATTTCCATCCGGAGTTAGCCGACCTTTAAACGCCTCCATTACTCTTTAGGAGGCAAGTGCCCCACTTAAACTGCCCAACAGACACTGTTTCCCGCTTTTGGCGGGATTAGAACTAAGATTTTGAAAGAAAGGTGTTTCATTGGCGACTCCACCCGCCCCGAGAGGCGGG
>Ga0315294_10002847_pt1 | contig 18824 bp, 25 predicted proteins | sample YL17G13_40_MG_FD_203626 | JGI IMG/M metagenome (GOLD analysis project Ga0315294, IMG submission 203626) | Sediment microbial communities from Yellowstone Lake, YNP, Wyoming, USA - YL17G13_40 | ecosystem: Environmental > Aquatic > Freshwater > Lake > Sediment | place: USA: Wyoming | collected...
GCTTTTTAAACTCCTCATCAACAACAAGTTCTTTTTCTTCACTCATAACAATCACCAAAATCACACCATCATATCCACCCATCAGTAAAATACCTGACATACTCTCTGGCGTGAACACCAGAGGTTCTCGGGCACGTTGGCATCAAGCCACCACCCATCGGTGATTGTCCCAACGCCACACCCGTGGGCTTGCCAGTCGCCCACTACTCCCCATGGAGGGCTTATCCTCTTGGTGGAGATACCTGGCTCGTTGATTCCATGCGCCGTTCTCATCCGCATTCTGATACGCATGGCATTCCTCGCAGTGGAACAGACCACGATGGACACGATGCAATTTACTCCTGTCCATGCATCCGCATAGACTGCATCGGCCTCGGCTTGTTCCTCTCTCATCCTGCTCACTCAACCGTATGCCATGTCGGGCCAGCTTATAGCCCAACTGAGCGACGAGGGTTCTCACGGGGAACTGTTGCCAGTTCTGGCTTGATTTGTCATTCCATCTCTTGCCTTGTCCGTTTTTCTCTTTCTTGATTCCTCCGAGGTCTCCGACCACAACCTCTTTTGTTCCGTCCTTGTCGCACATCTCTGCTATCGTTGCGGAGAGTGAGTGGACGGTTTGCTTGACCTGATGATTGCCCCTTGACGACATCCTTTGTAGGTGCTTGCTCCAATGTCTTTTCCCACCAGACCGTTCCATTATTTGAGACTGGACTCTCGCTTTCTCCTTGTTCCAGTAGTGAAGGGTAGCGAGGATTGCGCCACCTTTGAAAATGTCCGTTCCATTCTCCCCTGCCATCACAACTGGGTTCCTCTGACCGAGGTCGATGGTCTTGACATCACCCTCCAACCTCCATACAGGTTCTGGTAGGGTTATCTTCGCATGACACTCGAAATATCCTTCTTTCGGCACGATGTCCATCTGCACGATTTTTCCATCGGCTGGAAATGGCGTGTTCCAGTTAAGATGCAATGTCAGCCTCTTATCAGGGTATGAGAGTTTCTCCCTCAAAGATGGACCCAATGTTATCTGGACAGTGTTGCCGTCTATGGCCTTGAAAGCATCAACCATGAAAGTCGAAGGCATCGCTTTCGGCCTGAATCCAGGCGGATGAGCCGTCTTATCCTTCTTTCGGAGTTTGAACCATGCCCTGAACGCATTCCATACCTGGTGCGCTGGGTGCTGGTATGTGTGCGCTGGCAGATATGAATGGTATGGGCTCGCCAGCACAACCTTCTGCAAGTCGAACCCTGATGGTATCTTCCCTGTCCGTTCCCATCGCATTCGTGCATCCCAAAGGGCGGTGTTATAGAGTTTAGTGGATGCCCACGCCATCTGGCTGAGCAGCCAATGCGTGGTGATGTCTACGTCTATTCGTGCGACTCGACACTCATATCTCGGCATTTCGTCTGCTCCTCGATGTAATGCTGGATGGTCTCTTTACTTACCGTTCCAGCGGTTCCCACATAATAAGCGTTAGTCCATCTTATGCGCCTGTCTTTGAAACGATGATTGTAGAGACGTGCGCTAATTCCCTTGAGCCAGTTAACCAACAGCGATGGGCTGTTCTGTGGCGGGCTTGATATGAAGATGTGGATATGGTCTGGCATTACTTCCAGACCACATATCTCTAAACCTTTTTCCTTTGCTATTTCTCGCAAGATGACCTCAATTCGCTTCCCGACCTCGCCAGAAAGCATCTTTCTTCGATACTTCGGTATCCAAACAATATGATAGAATATATGATACCTGCTATGCCTCGTTGCTTGCGTCTCCATTAGGAGCATACATGGAGAACATACTATATATACTATTGCTCGCTAACTCTGGCCTAAAGACCAGAGAATGCGCTCACCGATTTGCTTTCAAAAAATCTTCTTTTTCAATCTTCGCTTGCCGAAGGATTCCAGAAAGAGTTCCTTTTTTAAGTTCAGTATGCAACGGAACTACACAGTGAATCTCTTCGGAAAACAATATTTTTTCTAAAACAACATGGCTTCCTTTTTGTCTGAGTGGAAGAAAACCAAAGTTTTTTAGAATCTTGATGACTTCAGCACCGGACAGATTTGGAAGTTTTTGCATTTGGAAAAACCTCAAAAGAGAGAATGGATGATTTTATAGAATGCTTCACCTGATGTACCTCAAGATAAAGCTCTGTCGCTTCCTTGAGATTTTTTACCGCTTCTTCTTCCGTATTACCTTGAGAAACAGTGCCTATCTCTGGGCAGTCGGCAACATACATGTTCTCTTCTTTATGAACTACCGCAATTAATTTATGGTTCATATTATTAAATATACACATTGAGATATATATGCTTTTCTATGGGGTTCCTGGTAATCGGCTGAGTGCATCAGTGAGTTGGCTCTGGATGCTTTTAAGCTGTGTACTCATATCCTCCATGTGTGTCATGTTGAGGTACCCGATGAAGACTGAGGCGATGCTGACGATGAGGATGATTATCAAATACAGGTCCATGGTTTTCTTCAGGAACATTGCTTTGGCGAGCTGGTTATCAACCCATGCTTTCAACGATGATCCTAGCTCCAGTGGGTTGATACCCTCGCGCCTGTCTCTAGCCAGTGAGAGTGGTTGCATGCTGTCTAGGTCAACGAACAAGCAGGGTACGGTATCGATAAGTGTGACGATGCTTTCTGGGTCTATCTTTGCTTTCTCAACGATGCTGTCTCCATCCTTGCTGAGCTGGTACACGTGCTCTTTCGTAATCACCCAGGTTTCGTTCTTCTTCCAGACGAGAGCCTGGTCGAAGTTCTTTATCTTGGATACGATTTTCTGTCCTTTGCCGACGAAGTTAATCACACCATAATTCTTACGACTGGCTTTTCGTAGTATCTTACAGCGAACATACGGGTCGAGGAACGCCCAGCCGACTATCATCCCGACTGGCAGGAACATCATGCTACCAAGCAGTAAGGTAACGATAACGACCCATTGTTCATGAACCGTGTACTGGAGGCTCATGAGGATGAAGATTCCGATGATGCCGAAGATGAACACATACCATTGTTTGCTCTTAGTACCCTCGGTCTCTTTTCCGAGGATCATGTTTTTGTCCCTGCGTCTCATCCGCATCCTGTCTTTGAGTGATGGCTTGTTGTAGAGGTTGTCGATGACACGCTGATCCTGCTCAGGGGTGACCTCCTCAGGTTTCTTCTCAGTGAGTCGTCTGGTCTGTATGGTGATGCGTGTATGCTCTTCCTGCTGTTTCTTCATCTGGTTGAGTTCAGCGATCTTTCTGTCTATTTCAGATATGGATGGTTGAACAGGTTCTTGTTCAATCTCTGGCTCAGGCTCTCTTTGTTTCATTGGTTCAGCTTGTTTTATTTGTTCTTCTTTTTTGTATACTTTTTTTAGTAACTCATCAAAATCTGTCATAATGATTCCTTTACTTTTTTCAAGAGACCGAGGCTTGCATCAAGCAACCCCATCTCGTATTCACGGATGTATCCCCAGTAGTCTTTATCAACAAGTGTTTGGAGTCTGTTGATAAGTACATCAATCTCGTTTATGACATCTTCATGTTCCTTCAGTGTTTTAACCATGCTTGGAGTAAACTCAGTCATAGATGTTTCCTCCTCCACCGCCACCGCCTAAATCCTGTGGAATGTAATCCTGTAACCGTCTTTTCTTCGCTTGTTTCTTCTGCTGGCGTTTCTGCCAGAAGCTAAAGCTCTCGAAAGCCTGTTGCATCGGCTCAAGGAATGACTGTAGCCAACGCTCGGTTCCACCCAACGCACTCGTAAGACGTATCTGACCGACCCATGGATAATATAGGTTGTTGAACAAGTCCATGACGCCCTCGGACCGTAGACCCATGTCGAACAACCTGTGCAGGATAGCGAAGTCACGCTGAAGGAAATACAGGCTACGGCTGTCCTTGATGTTGCCGAGGAGTATGTCTGGGTTGAACAGGTCTGCTCTCCTGCTTTTCTTACTGATCTCAGATGAGGGATGGTAGAGCAGTTTGTACTGGTGACCAAACTGATCCTTGGGGATGTCCGAGTATATCTTGAGTTCACGGAGGTAATCATCAAACGAGGTGGTCGCAGTCTCCTTCTCATGAAGCTTTTTCTCTAGGTAAGAAATCTTCTCCTGGAGTACTGCTTCCATCTCGTTAGTCATAACTCCTCACCAAAAAATATGGGGGAATAGAATCTCTCGCTCATAACAAGGAACAGGAAATCATTATATCGTATATAAATATAATCATGCGAGAAAAGATGCTTTGAATACTTTCGGTGAACACCAAGGATATGTTATTAACAAGGGATGCTAAATGGAATAATTATGGATAACATGAATTTTGTTGAGAAGAAAAATGTTGATGAAGCGAATTGCGTGGACCTGGACCGTTATACTTTTATGGAGAGGTTATCATCCGTGAGGGGGATGTATTGTTTCAAGATACGGGAAGTAAAAAGAAAATAGATTGAGAATATCTTAGACTAAATCCTCGGCGTTTTTGTAAATAATATAAATACTTAATCCAATTAAAAATACGCCAAAGATGACACTAGCTGGCGATGGGAACGGCAGTACAAGATCAGTGTACTTGTAGGTGACATTCGTGTAGTTACCGGAGGTCACGAGGTCCATCCCTGCTTGGAGTCGTATGCCATCAATGAGTACTGCACAGGAGATGACGATAAGCCAGAATCCTGCAATGATTCCAAATATGGGGTTGTTAAGATACAGGTTTGAAATAAAAATTATGAGGAAAATAAAGATCATTATAATGAATGTGATATCGAGCATGAGTAGTAGTAACGGTTATGATTTATTTTAACTCTTCTACCCCACTAATGATCGTATGACGAACAGGATGATGACTCCTATGATGAGTACGATGATGAGGTTCTGTGTTATCCATGAGAGGGCATTGGGATCGTTTTTGTTTTGTGCTGGTGCGTTGTTGTCTACTGGTGGATCATCATCAGGTGGAGTATCATCTGGTGGTATATCATTACCTGGGTACCATATGCCGTTCACGGTGACAGTCCCATTCGTTATTGTTAACGGAAGGTATCTTGTTTCGTTGGTGACACCAGCATCATAGATACCGATAGTGCTTGATCCATTCTGTACTGCGGTGAAGGTGATGCTAAAGAGGACTCCTGGCTCGGTCACCATGAGTTGCTGACCAACTGTGAGTGCATAGATGTTGATGATTGCCCCATCGGTGTTGTTGATGACACAGTTTGGTGAGCTGAAGGTTGGTTTACCCGTGAAGAAGTCTCCTGCGGTGATGGATATCACAGTGAGTATATCTGGATTGAATCGTATCTTCATCTCATAGCTTTTGATGGGTTCTGATGGAACACAGGATACATTAACAATAAACACCTGGTTCACTTTAGCAGTAGTGTCCTGGATGCTGATGAGTGAGGCTGATGAAACTGATACAAATAATGGTATGATTAACAGTAGGACTAAATAGGGCAATAGTCTTTTCTTCACCACATCTCCACTCAATGGAAACTGTTATGTGATACATAATGCTTTGGTGAACAATCGACAGTTAAAGTTATATACTATATAATATACTAGTGTTTGTATGGATGAAAAACAGTTAATAGAGTTTAAGAAAAAATGTATCAAAGATATGCCGTTACGAAAAGCAGAAAAGAAACTTATTGCAGATGGACATTATTTGCATCAGATTCATTTTGATGAGATTCCTGATGATGAACAACAGAAGAAAGAATGGATGAAAAAAGAACTGAATAATTATTTTGGATTAAGATGTCTTGGTAACAGACTTTGGGAGGAAGGAAGTACGGATGAACGATTTAAAAATTCGACATTTAGGACAGTCGTTCGGCTAATCCCCGTCTTTTCAAAGGCGGGATACAGCCGAAAAGTATATACGTATGGTAGTCATACGTAACAGTATGGTAAAACAAGAACACTGGATAACAGCACGAGGTTGTGTCTACAATATATACTACCATATGGTGTGGAGCACAAAATATCGAAAGAAACTTCTTGTAAACGAAATTGCTGAAAGATTAAAAGAACTCCATACTCAGATTGCAAATGACAAAGGGATAACACTACGGGAGCAGGAAATAATGGCAGACCACGTACACCTTTTTGTTTCCGCTCACCCGAAGTTCTCCCCATCGCAGATGACCAAGATATTCAAAGGCATCACAGCCAAGGTTCTCTTTGAAGAGTTCCCAGAACTCAGATTGCAGGCATGGCGAGGACATCTCTGGAACCCATCGTACTACGTTGGAACGATGGGTGACGTAACCAAAGATGTGATAGCGAAGTATATTAAAATGCAGAAGGAGGCAAAAGAATGAAACCCATAGAAAAAAACATTGATGAACTGATAAAACAGATTTTAAAGATACCTGGAGATAAAATACTTTTTCTGATGAGTGTTAATTCAGTTCAACAAACAATGACCATAGATGTTAATGAAAATGGAGAGTTTGGACACGGGATTGGGCATAAAGAACTATTCATTGCAAAACTTGCAAATGCAATGTTTTGTGGTGGCAGTTTGATAGTGACACAAATTCTGCCAGTCAAAATAAAGATGAACGGGTCGAAAATACCAATTCCATTGAAAAACAAATATGGTTTTTACCTGGGGAATGATGGTTGGTACGCATTATCAAAGGAAGAGGTGAAAGATGCGTTTTCAAAAGACCATAAAACAGGTAAACCAATTACTCCCGAAGAAGATGTATTGTACCAGGAAATAGAGATATGCAAATAACAAAAACGCTTAAAATCCCTGTGCATTTCGCTACAACAAAACTCAAGCAGAGCATACTGGACAACACCACAGCGAGGATGACGTTCTGCATCCAAAGTATTTCAATTCTCATCACCGATGAAACTGAGTTGACAAGGAAGAACATCAGACTTCTTACCCGCAAAAACAAGGTTGCAGAGAAGACCAAACTCTCCGCAGGCTTTGTCGACCAATGCATCGACAAATCAATATGGTCATGGAAATCATACAAACGACTGCACGATGATTGGTTACAGGGTCTTCAAAAGGTCGCAGTCAAAGATGATGAAATCTATTTCCAGAAATACCTACAGAAAGAGCCGACACCACCCACGTTCAACCATAAAACATCCTGCCGAATTGATGAACGCACAGGCAGGATACAATGGAACAAGCGAAGCAAACTATCACCATTGTGGGTTCATCTGTCAACATTGAAGAAAGGCAAGACTGTTGACATCCCGTTGAACCCTGCACGGTATCATCTCAAGCAGTTGAAAAGTGCTGAGATAAAGGATTTTGAACTCATAAAAAAAGAAGGTAAATATCAGGTTCACATCTCCATTCAAAAGGAGATTGCTGAAAAGAAAATAAGTTCCGTGGGAGGCATCGACCAGGGTCTGAACCATAGCGCAGGAATCGTATTGCTGCCATCAGACCAGAACGGGATGCCTTTTGAGGGGCTGATATGCGATGAAAAGAAGCAGAAGATACTTCAGAAATACGACAGCCTTGTTTCCGTGCTTCAGAACGCTGGGAAGTTCAGCAAACTGAAGAGGTTAAGAAGCAAGCGACTGAACGTGGCAAAGGAGTACGACTGGCATATAGCCAATCAAATTGCCAAACTGTCAGACGGTGTTCTTATTGGCATCGGGGATGCTGATTTCAGGCACGACATGTACCGAGGAAACGGCAACCCCGACTTGCGAAAGCGAATCGGGAAATGGTCGTACAGCAGGCAACGACAGTTCATTGCACTGAGACGTGCAGAGAACGGCTATGACACGTTGCTTGTCTCTGAAAGAGGCTCCAATGACTGCCATGTGTGCAACTCGCCTCTTGTGACCAGGAAATGGCTTCCAAGCGGGGAATCATACATCCTGTGCCATGCTTGCGGTCTGAAGAAAGACGCTGACATCAACTCTGCTTACAAACACGCATATGCGACTGCCTCTCGATGTCAAGATGAACGACTAAAAGCAGGGATGACCGTGGGGGAGACCCATGCGAGCCTGTAAACGGATGCCCGTCAATTTATTGATGGGAGGTTCACATGAGCCATTTGCATATCATCATTTCAATCATAACAATGTTGATGTTGTTGCGATACCTGTAGATATTCATCAGTTGTATAATAGTACTGATTCGAGAAAACATCGTGAGATGCTTTTACCAATCGTAGAGCAATTATATCCTGAGATAAAACTGTTCATGAAAGAAAATAAAAAAGAGAGTTGAAGAGTATGCTTTCGCGAAAGCATACTCTTTAGGGCATCGCAACTGCCCATCGCTTGTAGGATTTATCTTTATTAAAAATTAATAAAGACCAACCACTACGAGGAGTCTCCTGGTTTCCATACGACTTGCGTACAGTAAAACCATTAAGAGCGATTGCGATGAACAATGGAAGTAATTCAACCAATGTTTTTGTCGTGCCGGTGAGTCCTGCTGATTGGGTGACGTTGTTCACAACTGGGATGACTTACAGGGAATACCACAAACTCGTTTTTATAGAGTTTCAGAAATTCCTTACTGCGACCCCAATTATGATCACGACCATAATACCAATACTCCAGAGAATACCACAACTTTTTCAGTTCAGAAATTCTTAACTGTTTGGTAATTTGAGCGTGAAAGCGTTTGGTTTGTGTAAGCATTTTTTTTCAGCCTCCATCTGAGGATTATTAACCACTGGCTTCACTCATTTTTTTTGACATGGTTGACGACTGCTATGAATGCGACCATGTGTGCACTACTACTGTATATAAAATGTGTTATGAATTATAAAAAGGGTAGGAGAAGAAGATACTCGCACTTATTGTTATTTTTCCTCTATACGTAGTAGTGCGAATACGATGATGTCTCTTCTTTGTTTATTGGGTTTACCGCCTACTACTCGTTGTATGATTCCTTTCTGTGTGAGCCATTTCTCTATCTTGGTTATGTCGTCTTCTGTGATGCGTAGTCCGTACAGCATTTTTTTGAAGTCTTCGAGTTCCATTTCTTTGTTTTGTTCTATGGTGTTTGCTATGGTGTCGAGTATGGGTGGTAGCTGGTTGTCTGTGAGGCTCATTTGTACTGTTCCTCCTGCCAGTATTGTTGTCGGCAGGTTTCGCAGTATCCGTCTTCGTTGAGTTCGTTGAAGCAGTTGTCGCATACCCTGTGGTTGTGTTCCGTCATTTTTTTGTTATTCTCCTTGTAGCTCTATTTTTATTTTGGTGAGGATCATATGGTTAGCCTGTAGGAGACCAGTGTATTTTTCTTTGAGTATGCTCCAGTAGGGGTCGTTGAGTAGTTGTTCTGTGTCGTTGATGAGGTTGTTGAGTTTGTTGAGTATCATCATGTCTTGTTGTTCGTGTGTCTCTGTCATTAGTTATCTCCGTACGAACCTGTTGATTCCGAGTCCGAAGAGGAGTCCGAGTATGATGGCGACGATGACTTTGAGTTCTGGTATGAAGCCCATGACAGCGAATACGCTTGGTATGATCGCTACGCTTCCGATGAGTATCCCTAGTCCCCACATGGCTGTGAGTATGAAGAGTATCATGAAGAGGAAGATTCCCATGAGTGCCATGGTGTCGAGTCCTCCTCCGAAGATTCCTTGTACTGGTATTGTTGTTCCGTTGGGGTCCGTGTAGTTTCCTCCCATGAAGAGTCGTCCTATGTCATCGAAGATGCCTGTCCAGTTGACGTTGATGGTGAGTGTTGGTAGTGATGCTAGGAGTTGCTGTATCATGTTTGTCCACTCCGTATGTAGTCGACTACTCCTAGTATGAACCAGAGGTTGAAGAACATGATGAGGATCAGTGAGACGCTGATTCCTGGTGCTCCGATGACCATGCTTCGTAGTGTCTCGTCTGTGGGGTTGATGGGGAAGATGAAGTAGTTGAGGAAGACTGCGAGGAGTCCTATGGGTATGAGGTAGCTGTAGAAGACCGATAGGTTTATTCCTCCCATGAAGTAGCTTGCTACGCTGAGTGCGATGATTCCTCCTATGCCTCCTATGATGACCCAGAAGTATTTTGTTGCGAAGGTGAGGATAGCGTTCAACGCCATTTCGAGTGGGTTTGAGCTTTGTTGCATGTTGGGGTCTGAGAGGTTGCTTCCTGTGCCATTTCCTGTTGAGCTTCCTCGGTATCCTTCTGAAGCGGTTGCTCCGAACATGTTAGTGAATCCGAACAGGTAGAGCATGATGCTCATTCCGAAGAGGATGAAGACGTAGGTGCTGAGTCCGCCGTTTAGTCGTTTATGCAGTATTTTTTTTAGTGTTATGTGTTTCATCATATCCTGCTCCAGATGAACAACCCCATGGTGTAAATGAGGAAGGTAATCGTCCAGATGACCCAGCCTGAGAATCCGTTCACGGTAAGGTCTGGTTTGAGGAGTAATCCAAATGCCATGACTCCGAGACCAATGTATCCGGTGATGAGTCCGGTTCCTAGGACGGTGAAGCAGAATCCCATGATGATTATCATGATGACGACGAGGATGAGGTACCATACGAAGTCTGGTATTGCTCTGATCCATGCTTGGATGTAGATGATGGTGTATCGTAGGCTTCCTGTCTGGAAGAGTTGGTATTGTGGGTATCCTGTTTTTTTGAACCAGATTTCTACATCGTAGTCTCCAGTGACATTTGGTGTAGTGAATGTGATGGTTCCTCCACCGGCGTTAGTATCGTTCTGTGTGAAGATTTGTATCCATTTTCGTTGTGTCTTGTTGTAGAATGTTATTGTCATGTTGTACCATTCGAGCTTGTTATCTGTTGAGTTGATGGTGAAGGTGAAGGTGATTGGTCCTTGTCTTTTTAGGGTGAGTGGTTCTAGGCTCCAGGTTATGTTCTGCATGAGGTACGTGTAGTTTATTGTTGGTATTGTTGATCCTGATCGTACGATTCGGAAGAGTTTCTCTGTGGTTTGCCCGTACTGGTTCGCTGGTGCTGGGATGTAGTCTGATCGGTAGTTGTTGAACCCTGTTTTCCGTATGATGACTTGGTAGAGGTTTGAGGGGAGGAGGTAGATGGTGATGTACCCGTTCCCGTCGGTTTGTAGTACGCTGACGTTCACGTATTTACCGGTGGTGCTGATGTAGGTCTGGAACCAGACTTGTGCGTTCTCCACTGGTCTGTCGAACTCGCTGAACTCGGTGCGTATGGTCTCGACGACTCGGCAGTAGTAGAGTGGAGTCTTGGTTGTTTCTCCTGGGCAGTCTTGCCAGTAGTAGGTGACTCGTAGCATGGTGGTGAAGCTATCTAGTGCGGTTTTGTTGACGATGAGTTTCGTGGTGTTATACGTGTATTTTGTTTCTGTGACAAACTGCCATGCTCCGTATGTTCCTCCTCCCCAGTAGTAGTAATCTGCTTTTGCTTGGGTGATGGTGAGTGCGTTGGTGTTGAGGATTGTTTTGTTTATACGGATGGTGTTGTTTCCTGTGATGTAGGTGTATTTGTCTGCTGGTACGGGGAACCATCCTCCGTAGGTTCCGTAGAGTGTGGTGTTCCATACTTGTACGCTGATGATGCTTTCTTTTGTATGGTTGAGTGGTATCCAGACGTCGTTTGTTTTTGATGTTATTGTTTTTGAGTCGGTGTATGATCGTAGCGTCCTGTCCACGCTACTGTTGTATCGTTCTACTTGTATCATCTCATCGAGCTTGTGGCTGAAGGTGATGGTTGCGTCAACGGCTGGGTTGCTGATGTTGATGCTGTTCGTGAATGATCGTGTGACGCAGTTACTTGTATCCCCTCCTGTTGTGTTTGTTGTTGATGATATTGGTGGGAGGTAGAAGGTGAGGTTGTAGTAGGTTGATGGTGTGACTGCTATGGTCATGAGTCGTTCTTTGTATCCTGTCGCCCATACTTTGATGAGGATGTCTGTTCCTATTGGTATCTGGCTGATGTTGAGTATGTAGGTGTTGGTGACTCCGATTGCGGTGAAGGTGTGCTGTCCGTATTCGTCTTTGAATTGTATGTTGAAGGTGAGTGCCTGGGTTGGTTTGCTTTCGTTGAAGCAGTTTGCTCCAAGGTATGTCCAGGTCATGTTTGTTCCGTTTCCTGAATACATCCAGAGTGTCGGATTGTATGTCCAGGTGGCTAGTCCGTATGCTCGGCAGTAGTATGGTGTCCCTGGTGTTATGGAGAGGTGGTGGTAGCTTGCTGTTCCGTTGTAGACTACTGTGCCATCGGTGATGTTGGTCGGGTTATGGAGATGGTTCATGACGATGACTGTTCTGTTTGATCCGGTTCCTTTGGTCCAGGTAAGGTTGACTGCACTGCTGTTGAAGATGTTGTAGTTCACATTGGTTGGTGCATATGGTCGTGTGAGGAAGTATTTCTTGTTACCATATGTGCGGTTTCCGTTGCTGTCGTTAGCATATGCCCGGTACTGGTAGAGTTTCCCTGGTGTGAGTCCTGTGATGTTACGCTGGATAACTCCGGTGGTGTTCCTGTAGAGGTTTGTGGTGTTGGTGCTGTAGCTTCCTTGTCCGTAGCTGAATCTATACTGGTGTGTTCCTGGCTGGGTGATGAGGTACCCGTAGAGGCGTGTTGTGGTTGCTGTGGTGAGTGATGTTGATACATTGCTGGTTTCAACTAGGGTAATGTTTACTCCAGTGTTGCTGTACTGGTTGAGTCCTGACCATGTGGTGTAGCTCCATACTCTGTAGTAGTGATGGGTGTAGAGTGATAGGTTTGTGTTTAGTTTGTTTGTTCCTGTTCCGTTGTAGACTACTGTTCCATCGGTGACGCTAGTTGGGTAGCTGTTTGTTTTCCGTATGATGACGGTTAGGTTTGCTCCTGTTCCTTTGGTCCAGGTGATGTTGATCTGGTATGGGCTAATGCCGAATGGTACGAGTGGGTCGTATGTCCAGTTGAGGATAAAGTTCATTGGGTTGTTTGGTTTCGTGAGACATTTTGCTTCAGAGTACGTATCTGAGAACTGATGAAGACCTGATTCGTTTGCGTACTCCCATGCCCTGTAGAAGTATGCTTGTCCTGGTAATGGTGTTGAATAGTAAGCAATGTTTCCTGTGTTGTTGTAGACGCTTGTTCCTGATGATGGTGTCGCTGGGAATCCTGTGGTGCTGACTCTGACTACGCTCCGGTTATGTCCGGTTCCTGTTGTCCAGGTGAGTCGTTGTGTATGGTTCGTGTTGATGTCTGTTGCGGTTAGTCCAGTTGGTGCTTGTGGTTTCGTAAGGAATGTTTTGTCGGTTCCGTTTCCTTGTCCTATGCTGTTGGTTGCTGTTGCTCTATGGTGGTAGAGTTTACCTGGTGTGAGTCCTGTTGCATTATATGAGAATGTGTCTACTGTGTTATAAAAATCCTTTGTATAATTTACGACAATGTAATGCTGAGAACATTGTGTCAGGATTCCGACTGCTGTTCTGTATAACCCTGGTCCAGTCTGTAACGCATCAATCTCGTTCCATGTCCAATTTAAATTAGTGTTTGGATTTTTATTCCATGTGGCTGAAAGATATGACCATGCAACTGTTATTGGAGAAGAACTGGATTGGTATTCAACTCCATTTGCTTTTAAATATTGTTTGCAACTAAAAGTAGCGGCGGTGGCAGTTCTTTTTACCCTTGAATATATTGTTATGTAGTTAATAGTTCCGTTTTCTGTTGAATGATTTTGTAATGAATATAAATCGTATTTCCATCCACTGTTCCAGTTGAGATAAACATAATCGCTGTCATTAGATGATGTTTCATCTACGGCTTCCCAGTTGGTTGCAAGGGTGCTAGAATGCTGTGTTGCATCGCCTACTCCGTTTGGTCGTAAGAATAAATCATATGTTTTTTTTGGTGGAATAAGAGTAGTGCCATATGATGTAGTTAATCCAAGATTGAATGAAACATTGCAGTTTTCTCCTCCATCATCGGTGAGTGTCCCATGTAACGTTGCATTGGTTTCCTCTACTCCTGTAGCGTTGTTTGTTGTTACAACTGGTGTTGTTACCGCAAGCAGGTTTCCTTGTGTGTAGCTGTCTGAGTATTGGTGTAACCCTGATTCGTTTGCGTACTCCCATGCCCTATAGTACCAGTCATCTCCTCCAGTTAATCCTGTGTGTACTGCTGTTGTTCCTGTGTTGTTGTAGACTGCTGTCCCTGATGTTGGTGTGGCTGGGTAGCTTCCTATGGTCCCTCGTACTACGCTACGGTTGTATCCTGTCCCGTGTGTCCATGTTAATGTCTGTTGTCCGCTTGCTGTGTTGGTGATGCTGAGGGCTGTTGGTGCTTGTGGTTTCGTGAGGAATGTCTTATCTGAACCATACCCTGTCCCATTGGTGTTGGTTGCAATGGTTCGGTAATGGTAGACGGTTCCTGGTGTGAGTCCTATTATATTGTGGGATAATGTGTTTCCTGTGGAATAATAATAATTGGTTGTTGATGATATGAAATTAATAGTTCCGCCATAGGATGCTGATTCTGCTTTCTTGGTCATGTTCGATGACCAGTATTGGTAGACTTTGTTTGTTGTCCATCCTCCAACGTAGACATATATTCCATCAGCATGAACTGTTAGAATTGTATCTCCGTAGTTTACGGTCTCTGCTTTCTTTGTCATGTTGTTTTTATAATATTGTTGCACCCTAAATGTTGTTCCAGTTGCTACGGTTGAACCATAGATATAAAGAGCGTCTTGTGCGAGTCCAAAAACTTGTCCAGCACCTGTACCCAAGGTGATTCCTGTTTTCTTGGTCATGTTGCTTTTATAATACTGGTATAGTTTTCCATTGTTTCCACCAAGATAAAAATAGTTTTCATCTTGAATCATTGAATAAATGGTAGAACCAAAATCTATGGTATCTGTTTTCTTGGTCATGTTGCTTTTAAAATATATGGTTGCTTGTCCTACAGTGTCTCCTCCAACATAGAGATATGTTGAGTCGACCATTATTGCTTTGATGGAACCTCCGTACATTATGGTATCTGCTTTCGCTGTGAGATTGCTTTTCCAGTATTGTTGGACATCTTGGTCGCCACCTGACCTACTAAAATATAGATATGTATCGTCCTGTGCCATCGAGTAACTAATTATACCTGAAAATTTATATTTAAATGTCATATTGTTTTTGTAGAATTGATAGACACCTGAACCTGTTGAAGCATATACATAATGGGTGTCTTCCATGACGCAAAAGATACTTCCTGACAAGGATATTGACTCAGCTCTTTTTGACATATTGCTGTTCCAATATTGGTAGACTTTGTTTGTTGTTACACCACCAGCATATATGTAAAATGAACCTGTGTAAGATGTTGTTGTTCCGTATTGGAATCTGCACCATGATGCTTCTCCTCCATCATTGGTGAGCGTCCCATGTAGTGTCGCATTCGTCTCTTCTACTCCTGTTGCTGTGTTTGTTGTGACTGTTGGTGCTACTGTTGACCAGTACACCTCTATCCATGCTTGTGTGCATCGTACACTATGCCCTGCTGACATTCTTGCGGATAAACCAAGTTGTAGTTTATCTACTGCTGACCAGTTCCACGGTGATCCATCAACAGGATTTGTAGGGAATATGGCGGTGTAGAGTGTGTATCCAGTTGTTGTTGGCTCTGTCCAGTTGTTAGCCATGTTGATACTCCAGTTTCCGCAGAGGAGTTCAACATCATCTAACCCGTTGTCGTAGTTTGGCGAAAGCAAATAGTAATAGGAGATAACATTATTGATAGTTACGCTTTGTGTTCCAGCATTTGCTAGTGTCCAGATGGAATAGTTTGTGGAAACTCCAGTTGATGCACACTGGATGTAGGTTGTGTTTGCATCAGAAGTTGTTTCATCTACGTTCTGGTAGTGGTTTGTTCCGACGTTTGGTGATGAGGTCCATCCATCTGATCCAGTGAGTTTCTGTCCATCTGGTCTGAGGATGAGTGGATTGGTCGCTGGTGATGCTGATGCAGGTTCACGTGTTGTTAACAGGATGGTGTTGAATGCTCCTAGCATCATGAGTATGATTAAAAAAAATGATTTGATTTGTGTTGTGTTACGCATAATGTTGTTTACTCCAGTATATTGTTTTTCTTTACAGGTATTTCCTTTTGACTCCACCGCCTTTCTTACGCTCCATAATGAATCCTTTTCCTGTTTGCGTATGATGGAGTTTCCGTTGTTTCATTTTCCCGTGGCATTTTATCCAAACCATAATCTTGTTCCTCCTTGTTTAATATCCTGATTTACGATGAGCCTTATGGTATTTGTCTCCATGTTCCATGAGACGCATCTCACGGTACTCATGGAGCAGTATTCGTCGTTCCCTGTCTGGTGGTAGGTCGTCTCGGATGTAGATCGTGTTGTACCTCATGTTGTCCATCCTGGTTGGTCTGTCTCTTTGCGTAAGGTGACCATGCATGGCGATGTACGGATACATGAACTTGTGGCTTTTCTTGATGACGTTGTACTTCATGTTTTATCTCTGTTGGTTTTTTGTTTGTTTTTCTTGTGTTTCTTCTTGAGGTACTTGAAGAGTTTCTTGCCGTATTTGTTTGTCTTTGCTTCGATGAGGTCCAGGTTGATAAGTCCTTTCATTTCTTTTCCGTTGGTTATTGTCGGCTCGTACTCGAGGTTTATCATTCCCTTCATTTCTTTTTTCTGTTTCATTTTCTTAGCTTGATGTGTCCTTTGGTCTTAGGGTGTTCTTTCTGTAGGTGCTTGCTGAGGTACTCACCGTATTTCTTGCTGGTCTCAATGATGACTTTCATAGTAGCAGTCCTTTCTTCTTTTTTCCTTTCTTTCGTTTCTGTTGTCCCATTGCTTTGTTCATTATCTTCTCGCCTGTTTTTATGGCAACGATGCCGACTGTCGCTCCCATAACACTGTCTATTATTTTCTCATATGGCATGGTTTCTTATTCCTCCTTTTTATCTTTCTTGGTAATAGTTTCCAGTTGTTGATGGGGATGATGGTGTTGTCCCCCATTTGATGTATGGGTATTCGAGTGGATGGTAATAATGATGTCTGCGTCTTGGGATGAAATAGTCTTCTTTGAGGCTCTGGTTGTTTCCGCAGTGACCGCAACAGGTTCCTTCGCTGATGCATCTACCGGTGTACGGGCAGTTGGTCATTCTTCTTATCTCCTTGATGGTACGATGTAGTAGAGGACGCTGAGCAGGATTGCTACGGCTATGAAGAACGGTATCAGTGATATGATGGTTGCTGTCGCTGGGTCACTGTTCCCTATGAGTGTGTTGATGAGTGGCTCAAGCACTGGGTAAAGCTGGCTATAGACAATCAGCATGACGAGTACTCCAACGAGTGCTGCCATCGTGAACTGGGCTTTAATCCTTTTAATAGTAATCATTTTTTTTTCCTCCGTTTTTTTTCTTCCTGAACAGGAAGTTTTCTTTCAGCTTGTTCCCTGATGCGAGCAAGCTGTTTGTTTTTTTCCGTGTTGATCCTGATGAGAGTGATGATAGTAAGCCACCATTGGGTTTACCGGTTCCTTTTCGTTTTCCCCAGCCGAGTGCTGATATCCCCTTGATTTCTCCTGGGGTGTCCATCCTGTATTCTGCTTTCTCAATATAGGTTTCTCCTTTCTTGATGAACTTGTGTGCTCGTGTGCTGAATGGTTGCACTGATCTGTCAAGTCTCTGTGGTGTTCCATGTGCTTTTTTGATTCGGAAGCTGATAGCACTCGTATTGTCCGTGATCTCTCCTCCGAGTGATTCAGCATCAGAAGAGGTGACTGGGTATTTTGTTGCTTTATAGAATCGTGTCGGCTTCCGTATCTTCCCTGCGTACATGCTTCGTTCCTTGACGTACGTATCGTATGCCTCACCTGGTTTTTCTTCGCTGATGATGCGTGATGGTTCTTCTTCCTGTGTTTTCTTCGGTGGCTCAAACCGTGGTATTATTAGTTTTGTTGGTTTTTCTTCTGGTGGACGAGGTGGTTTCAGACGGAGCCGTGTTTCTCTTGTAGGTTCCGTTATAGTTTCAGTATATGGTTTGCTGATGAGTCCTTGTTCGAGTTCCTGCTCCTGGAGTTGCTCCTGGAGTGACTCTGTTCTCTGTATCTGTCGTACGTCTTCCCGTGTGCCAGTAAGCGATACTGGTATTTCTCCAAGGAGTAACCCTGGCTCCTGCTTCTGTTTGAATCCTAATTCGTCTTTTGTTCTTTGGATGAGGTCTCCACCATAGGTTTGTTTTATCTGCTGTTCTGCTCGTGGTACGCTAATGGTTCCTAGTCCGGTGAGTTCGCCGAGTCCGAGGAGTGTTGGTTGAATGAGTTTACCTTCTCCTTCACGGGCACTGAGTAACCCATAGATTGTTCCTTCTCGTAGACGCTCTGTTGTCTTTATCCCTGGTTTGGTTCCAGTCCAGTACCGTGAGATGCCACCCGTGGTTCTGTCGAAGTCACCGATGTTTCTGAGGATTCTGTATTCTTGTCTGGTGAGTGGTCGTTCCATGGTGATGTACTTAATGTCTGGTGACTCGTATGTTCCTGATGGTTTGAATCCTTCCTCTGTTTTTGGTGTGAGTGTTTTCTTTCTTGGTTCTTCAAGTACGGTTAATCGTCCTTTTTTTTCTGGTAGGAACGGGCTTCCTTTTCTTGGTCCTGGTTCGTATCGTGGTTTCTCTATGATGTCCTCTAACGTGAATGTTCTTGGTGTTTTACCTGCTCTTGGTGTCCTGGTAATCATATCTTTTGTGTCTGATTCTAGTTCCGGTAAAACATATTTCTTCGGCTTCTCTATAACGATTTTTGCTTCCTGTCGTTCACCAAGGTATTTATTCCAGCCTTCCTCTGGCTTCAGCCCTGGTTTCATTGGTTTCTCTTCTATAACACGGTATTGTAGTCTTCCTTGTTTACCGATTACTTTCTCCATGCTTCCT
>Ga0315294_10002848_pt1 | contig 18824 bp, 13 predicted proteins | sample YL17G13_40_MG_FD_203626 | JGI IMG/M metagenome (GOLD analysis project Ga0315294, IMG submission 203626) | Sediment microbial communities from Yellowstone Lake, YNP, Wyoming, USA - YL17G13_40 | ecosystem: Environmental > Aquatic > Freshwater > Lake > Sediment | place: USA: Wyoming | collected...
CCGCGGGAAGAGGCGATGGAGGGGAGCGGGTTGGCTGGCATCCCAAAGGAGGATCTCCAGGTCCTTCTTGAGCCTCCAATACTGAAAGGAGTCGTCGAGCAACAGGACGTTGGTGTGGAACTCGGTCTCGGCGCGGCGGGCACTTTTCGTTCTGTTCTTTCCCACGAGGACAACAGCGCCTGGAACCTCCTGGGAGAGGAGGACTGCCTCGTCGCCGGCCTCGGTGGGAGTCATCAGCGTTCCGGTCGAGTCTGAGACCAATCGAGCCGAGCCGGAGAATTTGCCTCCGTGGCCGCGCAGGAGGATGGCCACGTGAGCCCCTTTTCCGATCAGATAGCGTGCAAGGAGGGAGACGAGGGTAGTCTTGCCAGTTCCCCCCAGAGTGAGGTTGCCGATGCCGATAACATAGGAACGCACTTCGAGCGGACGGATGATGCGTAGCCGGTAGAGGGCGCGGTAGAACTTAAGGACAAGGAGATAAAGGAGTGAGAGGAACCAAAGGAGGGCCAGCAGAAGCCGTTGTCGCATCCGCGCCGGCGGCGAGGAGATGAGACGGTACCAGCGCTGAGAAAGTGAATCGGTCATGTCCCTGGCTCTTTTCGGGTGAGGTCAAGGATGGCCTGCGCACAGGTAGCGGAGGCGCCCTTGTTCAGAGAGATGAAGTCACGGGCTTTGCGAGACAACTCTTCCATGAGGGAATGATCTTTCCAGAGGGAGGATATCTTGCCAGCCAACTCAAAGGCGTTCTTGACCTGGAAGCCGACGCCGGCCTCGGCGGCCTGGCGGGCGATCTCCCTGAAGTTCTCCATGTGAGGTCCGAAGAAGACTGGCTTGCCCTGGGCGAGGGGCTGGAGGATATTCTGGCCGCCCTTGCGCACTAAACTTCCGCCCACAAAGGCAAAGGAACAAAGGGAATAGAGGGAGGCGAGTTCTCCCATGGTGTCAACCAGGATAACCGGGGTGGTGTCGGGATGGGCTGCCGCCAGGTGGGCGGAGAGCTGGCTCCGGCGCACAGAGGAAAAACCTCGCGCCAGGATCAGTTCCTCCACCTCTCCCACCCTTTGCAGATGACGAGGGGCAATCATAAGTCTGGCCTCAGGGTTGTATACCCGGACTTGCCAGTATGCGTCAAGCAGGCACTCATCTTCCCCCTGATGGGTGCTGCCGGCAAGCATCACCAAGTCCTGGGGGCCCAGTCCAAAGTCTGCCCGGGAAAAGGGAGGTTGGAGGGAGGCATCGAGTTCATCGAACTTGACGTTTCCCGCAACAAGGGTTTGCTCGGGGCTGGCCCCAAGGGCGATGGCGCGCCGTTGGTCGGCCTCGGATTGCATGCAGAGCAGGTGCAAGTTGTTCAACGCCCATTTGTAGAGCGGCCTGAAAAGTCGGGCAAGGCGGAAGGAACGATCGGAGATGCGGCCGTTGGCCAGGACAATTCTGGTTCCCCTGGCACGGGCGAGGAAGATCAGGTTAGGCCAGATTTCGCTCTCCATCAGCACCAGGCAGGCGGGGCTGACAGCGTCGAGCAGGCTTCTGACTGGGAGGGGAAAATCGAAGGGAAAGTAAAAGAAGGCGGAGACCAAGTCCCTGAGGCGGCTTTCCCCGACCTGGCGGCCGGTGGGAGTGGTGACGGAAGCGAGCAAGGGCAGGGAGGTGGATTGGTATATTCTTTTGACCACGGGCAATGCCGCCACAACCTCCCCCACGCTTACCGCATGCAGCCAGATGCCCGGCCCAAGCGTGCTGTTGTCTTCCGGGAGGGAGGGGGGAACCATTCCGAGCCGCTCGAGCAGGCCGACCCGGGCGTGCCCGCGCAGGAGGACGTGCCAGAGGAAGGCCACCGCCACAATCGGGAAGAGAAGGGCCAGGAGGGAATTATAGATGACGAAGAGGAACCAGGGCCGAGCCTTCTTGCCCCAGGAAGCGGCAATGGCCGGAAGCCTAAGGAGGGCGGCTCTGGCCGCAGCGAGACGGAGGGCCAGAGACTTGAGGGCCGGCCGCCCAAAGCCGAGTGATTCGCCGTCCTTCGCCAAGTCGGGAGGCCAGCAAACCAATGAGCCGTGAGAAGAATAGGAACGATTGCCCATGGTCTAAATATGGTTATAACCTTTTTCCTGAATCGTATAAAGTCTCTTGTAAACGCCGTCAACGCTCATGAGAGAATCGTGGGTGCCGCTTTCCGCCAGTTTGCCCTTGTCGAGGACGAGGATGCGGTCGGCGTTGCGCACGGTGGAGAGGCGGTGGGCTATGATGAGGGTGGTGCGGCCTTGCATCAGGTTTTCGAGGGCCTGCTGGACGGCGGCTTCCGATTGGGCGTCGAGGGAAGAGGTGGCCTCGTCGAGGATGAGAATCCTGGGGTTGCGGAGGATGGCCCTGGCAATGGCAATGCGCTGTCTTTGGCCTCCGGAGAGGGTGACGCCGCGCTCCCCGACGGGGGTGTCGTAGCCCTGAGGGAAAGCGAGGATGAAGCCGTGGGCGTTGGCGGCCGTGGCGGCGGCCACGATGGTTTCCCTGGGGGCATCAAACCGTCCATAGGCTATATTCTGGGCGATGGTGCCGGAGAAGAGGACGGGTTCCTGGGGGACCACGGTGATCGCCTCTCTGAGGGAGGGCAAGGTGACGTCTCGCAGGTCATGGCCGTCAATCTTGACGGCCCCAGAGGTGGCATCGTAGAGGCGGAGGATGAGGCTGGCAATCGTAGTCTTGCCGACTCCGCTGGGGCCGACCAGGGCCAATCTCTCCCCCGGGGCGATGGAAAAGGAAACATCGTCGAGGACTTGCTCCCGACCGTTGTAAGAGAAGGAAACGTTCTCGAAGGCGACCTCCCCGCCGACAATCTGCAGGGGGACGGCATCCGGCCGGTCAACGATCTCGGGCTTGAGGGCGAGGAAGGAGAAGATCCTCTCCGAGACGGCGGCGAGTTGTTGAAGGACGATGTTGACGCCACTGAGGCGGTTGGCATCGGTGCCCAGGCGCTGGATGAAGAGGGCAAAGGTAATCAGGTCGGCCGCCTTCATCGGCCCCCGGATGGCCTGGCTGCCGCCGAACCAGAGGACGGCCACGAAGCCAAAGACGGCCACCAGTTCCACCAGCGGGCGGAGCAACGCCTCGATGCGGGAAGAGCGGAGACCAAAGCGGGTGGTTTCCCCACTCTTGAGCATGAACTTCTGCACTTCGAAGTCCTCGGTTCCCAGGGACTTGACGGTGCGTATGCCGCCAACGGTCTCCTGAAGGACGGAACTGAGCTCGCCGATCTTGGCCTGAACCTGAGTGGTAAGGACGCGTATCTTTCGGCCAGCTTTGGTCATGGCGAAGGCGGCCAGGGGGAAGAGCACCATCGAGACGAGGGTCAGTTGCCAGCTGAGTTTGAGCATGAAAGCCAGCCCGACGGCGGCGGCCACGGGGGTGGCAACGATGGTGAAGAGTTGGGTAAACAGGATGCTCTGGACGAGGGTAGTGTCGGTGATGACGCGGGACATGAGGTGTCCCGTCCGCTCGCGGTCGAAGAAGCTGACCGAGAGGCGCTGCAAGTGCTCATACATTCGGTTTCTGAGATCCCGAACGGCGTTGAGGGCAGCATAATTGCCGAAGTAAACTCCGACGAAACTGAACCCAGCCCTGACGATCCCAAGGCCCAGGATTTGCAGACAGGTGATGACCAACAGCCAATTGCGGGCGTGTTTTGACATCGGAGGGATGGAAGATGGGGCCGAGGACGGCAGGAGTTGTTGGGCGCCGCGCTGAGCGAGTTCCTCTGTGAGGCTGGTTGATTGGGGTGGGGAGATGGCACGGACCACGTCCCCGACCAGCCAGATCATCCCCATGGCGCAGACATTGGCGACCACAATAGCGATCAGACCCAGGATCAGCCTCTTGCGGTAAGGACCGAAAAAGGCGAGGAGGCGCCTTGCGGGAGAGGGGGTGGACTGAGGTTTCATTTGGCGAGAACCCAGCGAACTATGAACAGGGCCGAGAAGACGATCACGCTCAAGGCAACCCGGTGCTCCCGGTTCACGATGAATTGCTGCCAGGAGAAGCGACGACGAGGGCCGGGATAGGCGGTTATCCTGGGCAGAAGCAAGGGTGTGTGGGCCTTGTAGCGGCGGTATTCGTCCCCGAAGGAAGATTGCAGGAAGTCTTGCTCATAGAACATGGCGGAGAGGAAGAAGAGGGCAAAAAGGGCGAGGACTATCGGGAAAGACAGCCAGAGGCCGGTCATGAGGCAATATCCGGTGGCAATGAGAAGGCTACCGAGGTAAAGGGGATGACGGAGATGGGCAAAGGGGCCGGAGGTAGTCAACTGGGTGCTCTTAGTTAGGTGGCCGGCCGCCCAGAACCTGAGCATCTCGCCCAGGAGGGCAAGGGCAAGGCCCCAGGGCAACCAGCCAGACTTGGGACGGGCGAAGATGACCAACAAGACGGGGACTGCCAGGGTGAAGAAGGTGCGTTGGCTGACGAGGGCACGATGAATTGATTTCCAGGGGGAACGAGGCAATTCAGCGGGCTGGGGAGAGGTCGAAGGCGAGGCAGCGGACTTGGGAGCCGGTTTGGGAGGGACAGTCTGGTTTGAGGGGCCGGGAGTTCCTTGCTGACGCGAGATGGGCAAGAAGTCTCACTCCTTTTCGAGGGTTGGTCGGGGGTTGCGGGCCATCTCCAGGGCGAGGCGGGCAGTTTTCTCTACGGCGCCTCGTGGCTGGAGGGGAAGGGTGGAGCGAAGCAGGTCCTGGCTCATCTTGCTGTAAACCCCGGGGTCGAGGAGGATGTTCAGGGCCGCCTGAGCGATGCGCTTGCCGGAGGCCTCGGATTGCCTGAGTTCGGGAACGATAGCCTCGCCGGCGAGGATGTTGGGCATGGCCATGTAGCGGAGATTGCGCAGGAATAGTCTATATTGGACCCACATGGCCAGGCTGCCACGATAGACGACGACCATGGGGAGACCACATAGGGCAGCCTCGAGGGTGATGCTGCCGGAGGCGGCCAGGGCAAGGACGGATGATTTCAAGAGCGAGGCGGTATCGGAGGTGAGCTGAATATCGAGGCGGCGCCATTGCGGGCTTCGCAAGGTCGAGGAGAAAAGGGAAGGGTTGAGATTGGGGACTTGAGAGACAACGAAGCGTGCCCCGGGCAGGCGCTTGCCGATCTCTTGGGCGGCAGAGAGGAGGTGAGGAAGGATATGTTTGATCTCATGTTTGCGGCTTCCGGGGAAAAGCCCGATAGTGGGGTTGGGAGAAGGGAGTCTGGGGTTGCGAAGGTTGGCTGAGCCGCCCGATACGGAGGCATGGACATCGAGGAGGGGGTGACCGAAGAAGTGGGCGTCAATCCCTTTGGTTCTGAGGGCTTGGGCGGACCAGGGAAAGGGGCTGACGACGACGTCGCAGGCCCGAGCGAGTGGCTCGACATTGGCAGGCTGCCTGTTCCATGAACCGGGGGGAAAGTAGTAGAGGACGGGGATGCCGAGGGCCTTGAGGCGGGGACCGAAACGGAGGTTAAAGGCGCCGAAGTCAAGGAGGATTGCCAGGTCGGGCGGGGAATCTTTGAGGGATGCCACGAGCCGATGTAGGACGAGGAGCAAGCCGGGGATCTTGGGGATAGCCTGGGAGAGGCCCATGGCGCCCCAATTGCTCGAGTCATAGACGAGACGAAAGCCCGCCTGCCGCATTCTAGGGCCGCCCACCCCGGTGAGGGAGGCTTGAGGGCACAGCCGAAGGATCTCCTTGCCGAGTAAGGCGGCATGAAAATCTCCGGAGGGCTCTCCGGCGAGCACGAAGAGGCTAGGCGGCTTCGCCTCTGGGATCCCTGGCCCTACCACCATAGCCCTTTCTCACGTCGGCGAGGAATTCCAGCAGGTCTTCCAGTTCTGGGCTGGGAGGAATCTCGACCTCTATTCTGGCGACGGCCTGGGAGACATTGAGACGGGAACGGTAGAGAATCTTAAAGGCCTGCTTGAGGTCTTCGCGGACTTGGGGAGAGATCTGTTGCCTTTTCAGACCAGTAACGTTGGTGCCCCTGACGACGGCGGGCCGACCATCCACCAGGGAGAAGGGAGGAACATCCCGCACCACCTTTGAATATCCTCCCAGCATGGCCAGCCGACCCACGCGGACATATTGATGGACGCCGACAAAGCCGCCAATGTTGGCATCGTCTCCGATGATGACGTGACCGCTCACGCCGGAGTTGTTGGCAATCATGACGCGATGGCCGACCTTGCAGTTGTGGCCTATGTGGCAATAAGCCATGAGGAGGTTATCGTCGCCTATGATGGTCTGCTCATCCGGGCCGGTGGCGCGATGGATAGTAACGAACTCTCGGATGTGGCTTCGATCGCCGATGATCAGGAGGGTGTCTTCCCCGGAGTATTTCCTGTCCTGGGGCTGGCCGCCCAGAACGGCGCCGGGATGGATGACGGAGTCAGCTCCGAGGACACAATTGCTGAGGATGGTGACGTGAGAGATAAGTTGAGTGCCAGGTCCTATCTTGGTCTTGGGTCCGATGAAACAAAAGGGGCCGATCTCCGCATCGGGGGAGATCTCCGCGGAGGGATGAACAACAGCCGTGGGATGGATCGCCATCTTACTTCTCCACTGATTCCTGAAGCACGTCACCGAGAAGAATGGTGCCGTTGGATTCGTCTCGTTCCAAGAGAGTGAAGAGCAACTCGCCGTCGGCTACCACCTGACCATCAACCTTGGCCACGACGCTGACCTTGCCGGCACTTCCTTTCCATTTAAGGAGTTCGACCTCGGTGACCAATTGATCTCCCGGCCGAACGGTCCGGCGCCAGCGAAAACGGGTAACGCCCCCGATGAGAGCAGCCTTGCCCTCGTTACCGGTGGAGGCCATGAGCAATACGCCTCCGACCTGGGCCATGGCTTCCAGTATGAGCACTCCCGGCATGATGGGGTCGCCGGGGAAATGGCCCTGGAAGAACCACTCGTTGAAGGTTACGTTCTTAACGCCTACGGCCCGTTTCCCGGGCTCGAGGGTGGTGATGCGGTCAACGAGCAGGAAAGGGAAGCGGTGGGGCAGGAAGTTCAAAATCTGCTTGAGGTCAAGCATTTACATCACATCCTCCAGTTTCGATTTGCGAGAAGATGGCTCTGGCCAACTGGTTGTTGAGGCGGTGGCCGGATTTAACGGCCAGGATCCTGCATTGCAGGTCGGCTCGGGTGAGGGCCAAATCGCCCAGGAGGTCGAGGATCTTGTGCCTCGCCAGTTCGTCCGGAAAGCGCAGGGGGGAAGAATAGCCGCGTTCATCTACGAGCAGGACGTTGTCGAGGTTGGCGCCCTGAGCCAGTCCTGCGGCGTGGATCTGGTCTGCCTCGTGGCGGAAGCCAAAGGTTCTGGCGGGGGCCAGGTCGGAGACAAAGGAATCGGGATCCATGACAAAAGAGGCGAGTTGGGAGCCAACGAAGGGATAGCTCACCGCGAAAGTAACCTCGAGGTTGGACGAAGGGAGGGCTACCAGGCAGGCGTCGCCGTCGGCCACCCAGATCGGTGAAGAGGGAGCCGCGACCCTTCTGACCTCGGGGAGAAGGGCCTGTCCCGCCTCGAGGAGGAGGTGGACGAAGGGAAGGGAGGAGCCGTCGGCGGCAGGGATTTCCCCCCCTCGAACCCTGACCAGAAGATTGTCAATCCTCAACCCGTAACAGGCAGCCAGCAAATGTTCCACCGTCCGAATCTCATCGCCGTTAGCGCCGCGCAGGACGGTGCCGCGCTCGGTAGAAGAGACAGCCATAGGGGTGACCGAAAAGGCCTCCGACTCCCCTCCCCCATCTGCCAGGAAACGAATTCCGCTGTCCGCCTTGCTCGGACAAAGCCAGATCTCAACTTCGCTGCCGGAGTGGAGACCGACCCCCTTCAAGCCTACTTCCCGGCGAATCGTCGTTTGATTGCGCACGTTGAGATTATATCAGAGCGAGGATGGCACGGCAAAGGCGATGTTCGCGGGCCGCAGGACAGAGCAGCGGAGGGGCGGAAGCGGACTATCTAGGACGGCTGGGTCTGCAGCGTAAGGACGACGGGATACCAGCAGCCGCCAACGGAGGTGGTGAGGAGGGGAAAGGCAAGGGTATCGCCGGGGGCAATCGTGAACGTGCCGAGCGAGGCGCTTGCCCCTGAGGCCGGCAATTCAACTGAGACGAGGCGGCCGTTGAGAAGGCCGACGAAATGAGCGATGCCGCCGCCACCGGCAAGACACCTCAACTCCACCCGCTTTGAGGCGGGAGACGGATTGGAGATGGAAATGTCGAGGCTCTGCTGAACTCCGTAGGAACCTCGCAATATCCTCTGGGAGGTGAGGGCCTTCTCGCCGGGGAGGCCGAGGAGGAAATGAGTGGGGTCTTCGCCCACCACGTAAGAGAAGGGCACTTTCCTATCGCCCGGGAAGAGCCATTCCTTGGTGGGGAGGGAGGCAAGGCTGGCGGGAGAAGGGGAATAGGGCTGGTAATCGGAATCGAGGGCTTCAAGATAGACGTCCAGAGAGCCCTCACTCAGACAGGTGAATTGATAGAGCCCGCCTACGGTTGAGTAGGGCTCCCAGGGAATGAAATCGAGGCAACGGAACTCTCCGGGCCGAAGCGTGAGGAACTGGCCCCGCTCGTTTGTCCAGTTGGAGTAAAAGGAGACGATGGCGTGGCGGCCGGAGGTGGGGGCTTCGGGGGTGGGCCCGCCAGCGCCGCGCACAAGGAAGACCTTTTGAATGATTTGGGGGTCTCTATTTGCCAGCCAGATGGCGAACTTAAGAGGCCCCTGTGCGATGCTCTTGTGATGGTAAAAGAGTCTGCCGGAGGCTTTTCCGGGGAACTGGGCGTGAAAGAGCTGGGTCGGCCCGGAAACATTCTCAGGGTGGTTGCTGAACCAAGTCAGGAGGGGAGGCTGCTTGGCCTGGGGAGGGAAGAGGCTATCGCCATTACTTTCGGGCTCGCCCGGGATGCTGGGGAGGGCGACGACAGATATGGTGACCGAGATTAACTCATTCTTGGCCCGCAGGTCCAGGCGGGCCTGGCCCACAGATTTCCCGAGGATTACCACCCTTCCCGATGACTTCTGCACGGTGGCCTGGGCGATGTAGGAGGGGGCGAGGCTGACCTCGAGGAAAGGCAATCCCGGACCGCGGACAGGGACCATGACCTCCTGCCCGGTGCGGGCCCCGACGAGGGTGGATGGCACCGATAGGTAGGGACGAGCGAAGGCGGCCTTGATATTTTCAAGCCACCTTGCGAGCGCTTGTTCAGAGGAGGGAGAATGACCCTGAGTCGGCTCGAAGGCCAGAACTATCTCGGAGCCGCAGGCAATGGCAGGGCTGCCGGCCCGCGAGATGAGGACAAAGGAATCAGGGCCCTTGCCGAGGGCGGCGAGGGAGTTCAACTTGTCGGCGAGGAGGAGGGCTTTTTGGTTGGCCTCTTCAGGCGCTACGGCAGTCAAGCCGAGCATGGCTCTTCCGTCTTCGACAACCTCGGCCAGGGTCAATGAACCGGCTTGGGAAAGCCTGACCTCAAATTGGAGAGAGGAGGCAGCGAGGAGGCTGTGGGGACGAGCGAGGATAATCAGGCAGGTGATCACCAGGACAAAGGCCGGCGGCAAGGAGAATCTGGGGATAGAAGGCTGGGGGGACGACGGCGTCATTCTTTATCCTCAGATTCATCCGTGGAAGACGGTCCGAGGATGCGGCTTTGAAGTTCTTTGAACTCTTTTAGCAGTTGGGGAAGGCGGCGTTGGGCGGCGTGGATCCTCATCTGTTCGGCATGGGGACGGGCGGGGTAGCCGGAGTAAAAGGCGCCCGGGGGGACGCTGGAGATGACGCCGGCGGCGGCGGCAACGACGCTGTCGGAGCCGATCTCGATGTGGTCTTTGAGGCCGACCTGGCCAGCGAGGACGACTCTATCCCCTATGGTCACGCTGCCTGAGATGCCGACTTGGCCGCAGATGCAACAGTTCTCTCCGATGGTGCAGTTGTGGGCGATCTGAACGAGGTTATCTATCTTGGTACCGGACCCTATTTTGGTGGCACCGGTGGTGGAACGGTCAATGGTGGTGCCGGAACCAATATCCACATCATCGCCTATGATGACGGTTCCGATCTGGGGAATTCGGCGATGGCGGCCGTTTTCCTTGACGTATCCGAAACCCTCGCCGCCGATGACGGCGCCACTGTTTATCCTACAGTTCTTGCCGATGACTACACCGTCGTAGAGGGTTACACGGGCGAAGAGGACGGTGTTTTCACCGATTCGACAATCGCGGCCGAGATAGCAGTGGGGAAGAAGGATGACTCCCGGACCTATCTGGCATCCTGAATCAATGACACAGTAGGCACCAACGGAGACCCCGGGGCCGAGGGAGACATCGGGAGCCAGGACGGCGGTGGGATGGAGGCCGGGGGAAACGGACAAAGGCCGTTCAAACAATTCCAGCACCCTGGCAAAGCCGAGACGGGGATTCTCGGCCCGGATGAAGGGCTTCGAGCACTGCTTGACTTCGAGGGGCACGATGAGCGCCCCCGCTTTGGATTTCTGAGCCTCGGAGAGCATGTCCACCTTGTCCAGGAAGGAGATATCGCCCGCCTGGGCTTGGCTCAAACCGCAGGCGCCGTGGATTTCCATGGCACCGTCTCCGGAAACCTCAGCACCGATGATCTTGGCGATTTCAGAGAGTTTTATTCCCAACGAAGTCACCCTTTTACCATTTTCGGATAAAACTCAGCGGAGAGTATTCGTCTGACGTCAACCGTAACGTCTTCAGCGGCGTAGCGGGGACGGAAGGAGACGGCCCAGAAATTCTGGGCGGCCACCTGTTCCACTGCGGCGGCCACTTCCCTTCGCAGGCAAGAGAGGTCGTTTGTCCAGGAGGCGAAGCCGGAGGCGGGGGGAGCACCTGGCGGACGGCTCACAGTGGTGAGAATGGTCATCTGCTGAGAAACCTGTGATTGTCTGGGGGAGGCGATGGTGCGAAGCGCTGCCTCAACGACCTGAGAATCGGCTTCGGCTTGTTTGCTGCGGGAGGCAAGATCGGCGTCGGCGCCTTGTCGGGTGCTGGTATCAAAACTGGCCAGTTCTCGTTCGATGGCCAATCTTTCCGCGCTCCAGAACTTTGCCAACTCGAGGGCGGTCTTACGCTGCTGGGACTGGAGGTAGGCGGCGCGGCTGGCGCGCAGGGCTTTGAGTTCTTGCTCGGTTGTGGTCCTCGCCTCGGCCGAGAGGTCCGGGGACGCCAGGCGGGCCAGCAGGGCAACGACCTCCGTCATTTGTTCGTGGATGAGTCTGTCAGTGAGGCCAGCCAGGGGCAGAGAAGCCTGGCGCTCTTGCTCGGCGAACTTCTCTTCGAGGAGGTCGGTGCCGGCGCGGCGACGGGAATTGAGGACTGTTCTCAACCCGACCAGATTGGCGGCGCGGTCGTCCGCAAAGGGTTCAGAGATGGTGGAGGCGGCGGCCCAGTTCTCGGGGCCGGGGGGAGACGGAAGGGTTTGAGTGAGCCTGCGATCCATCGCGGCCGGAAGGAGCTCGGGCCGGGAGAGAGGTTCGGCTTCTGCCACCCCCATGAGAAGCGAGTAACTTGGGTGAAGGGGAAGGAGGGATTCCAGGTTGACGTAAACTCGTTTCGGCGCCGCGGGGGCCAATGCCTGCGGACGAGCGCACCCCAGGAAAGCGGCGAGCAGAACCGCCAAAGCCGAAAGGTAAAGGGCAAACCTCAAGGGGTTTTCGGGGCCTCCTGGGGAGAGGATTGGGGAGCCTCCGCGGGGGAGGCGTGAGCCGCCTCCAAAGCCTTCAGCACGGGGTCGGTCATATCGTTGAGGGGATTGACGTAGAGACAGAAAGGAACTTCCTGATTGTCTTGGCCCATGGGAACAACGAGAGATTTCTGGAGGACGATACCCAGGTTTTCATTTTGGGCGACGGCCGCGATAGCCTGGTCCAGTTCTTTCATGAGGTTATCGTTTACGTCCGTCCTCTTCTTGTCGAGATCTCCTTGGATAGTGTCGTAAGTTTTCTGGGCTTCATCCTGGCGCAGGGTGCAAGCCTGGTATAAGAGGTTGAGTTCGGCGAGGCGAGCCTTCTGCTCTGGGGTCGGTTGGCCCGTGGCCTGCTGTAGTCTCTCCATTTCCTGGGTGCGAGCATCGCTAAGGCTCTGGAGATTCTTGATCTTCTCCAGTTCTGCCGGGGAACGGTCGGCCTCGGGTTTGGCGGTGATCTGGCGATAATCGGCCAGTTCCTGGTCGGTAAGAAGCATGCCGTAGGCGAGCGAGGCTAGCTTTTGTTGGAGGAGGTCTGCTTGTTCCTTCTGGAAAGTGTCCAGCGAGGCGAGTTGCGCCTTGATGTAAAGTGAGTCGTTGAAGACCTTGTTGGTGTCCACGACACCTATTTTGGTGTCGGCGGCTGCGGGGGAAAGGAGGGAAACGCAGGCCAGGACAATCGCCGAAAGGAATCCTAATTCATACTTATTGTTGCGCATTACGATGCCTCCATCTGTTCGTTGAGGAAGTAGTCATCTTCAGAACATGTGACCGAAACTGAAATGTGGCTGATCGCCCTCCTGGCTGAAGCCGAAGTCGAGCCGCATGAATCCGACGCCCACGTTGAAGCGCAGGCCGACCCCGTATCCCCAGTGGGGGGAAAAGTGCTGGTGTTCGGCGGGATAGACCACGCTATTGTCGGGAGTCCTCCAGACTCCTCCGAATGCGTCGCCGAGGTCGAGGAAAGGGACGACCTGAACTTTGCGTTCCTGCTTGCCACTGACGGGGATGCGATATTCCAGGTTGAGGAGAAGAGTCTTGCGGCCCCAGAAGCGGTCCTCGGCGTAACCTCGGAGGGTCTCTGAGCCGCCTGCGATAAAGGCATCGAAGAGGGGAAGATCACCGATGGAAACGCCGTAGATGGCCCTAACGGCGAGGACGTTGTTCTTGGCTGGAGCGTAGTGTCTGAGGTCGAAGGTAAATTTGGTGTAATCCCTTTGGCCTCCGAAGATGGCGCCGGCTTGTTCCAGGGAGAGGCTGTTTCTCCAGCCCCTGGTGGGATCAACGGAGTAGTCGCTGTTATCCTGCAGCCCCTTGAGGGTGACGCTGTTGACCTGGCCCCGGGCGTAGAAACTCTCGAGGATGCTGGTGGTTGAGTCGAGGAACCTGCCGCTGACGTTTTCGGTTGTGAAGGTGGCCCAGACAGAGGAGGTTTCCCTTCGATTGAGGGGGCGGGTGGCGGTGAGGGTGAGCCCCTGCCTTCTTTCGTTCCTGGTGCTGGCGAACCCCCCGCTGGCGCTCAGTTCCGGCGAGACGAAACGATTGATCCATTTGTTGTAGACGCTGCCCGAGAGGGCAGTTCTACGCCGGTCTATCCGGGGGCTGTAATAGCCCAGTTCATAGCTGCTAACGCCACCGAACTCGACCTTGACGTTGGCGCGGTGGGCAAGGCCGAAGAGATTATTCTCAGTTGCCTCGATGGTGCCGACGACGCGGTCCCTGCTATTGTATCCCACTCCCGCGTTGAGGAGGCCGGTGCGGGATTCCTGGAGGTCAAAGACGACCACGTAGGCGCCGAGTTTGGATCCGAAAGTGCGGCGGACATTCACCCCTTGCTGACCCTCGAAGACTTGGAGGTTGAGGAGGCGACGCCTGTCGGCAAGGAGTTTTGCCTCGTCGAATTTCTGTCCCACAACGGTATCTATGATATTATCTCGGACCGTCTTTCCCTTGGTGCGGCGAAGCCCAACGATCTCTATCTTCTCGACCCATCCTTCCACCAATATGACAGAAAGCACCACCTGGTCCGGGTTGATGATCCCCTTTAGCCGCCTGATGTCTTCGATATCTACCAGATAGCCGCGGGAACGATATTCGTTCTTTATCCTTTCCATGTCGTTGTTCAAGATGCTGGGATTGAAGACGGTAGCAGGCCTCAGGGTCATCTTCGACATGAGGTCTTCGGAGGGAACAAGGGTGTTGCCGCTGAGGACGATTGCCTCGACCAAGGGATACTCATGAACCTTGAAAATGACCTTAACGCCGCCCTCAACGGACTGGGCGTAGGCGTAGACCTGACTCTGGGGGTCGCCGGGAGCCACCCCCGGTTCGAAATATCCCATCTCGGCGACGGCGTGGCCGTCGGCTGCGAGTTTGGCCTCGGAGACTGGCTCGCCGATCTTGGTCTGGGTGATATGCTGCATGATGGCGTCAGTTCTGACGTTCCGATTCCCCTGGATCTCGATGGCGACCACGGCCTGGGCCTGGGCTTGGCCCTGGCTAAGGACAAGCAGGAGGGGGACAAGGCCAAGCGCCGCTAAAAGCGCCCAAGGGGAACGTGAGAGGAAGGATGACATCCTCGTTGCGATGGTCTTGAGCGGAGACCCGACCTTGGTGTTCGTGCTGGAAGCGATGATCATCGTTTGTCTCCCTCGGGAAAGAGGTGGGGGCGCAATTGCTCCCTGAGGCGAGCGCGGGCGCGGAAAAGGCGGCTTTTCAGCGCCTCCAGGGAACATCCAAGGATCTCCGTCATCTCCAAATACGAATGGCCTTCCATATCTCTCAGTAGTATAACTTCCCTGAACTCCACTGGAAGTTCATCCAGGGACTGCCGCACGAGTTTTCTGAGTTCCTTTGATTCGAGAATGGCCAGTGGATCGCTGTCATCACGGTCACGGAAATCGAGTCTTGAGGGGGCTGGGAAAGGGTCCCAGTCCTCGTATCCTTCTTCTTCACTGGCTGGGGGTTGCCAGTGGATACGCCTTTCCACCTGTCTTTGCCGCAGGCGGTTTATGGTAAGGTTACGGGCGATGCGGACGAGCCAAGTATTTACAGTTGACTCGCCCCTGAAGTCACCGAAGCCCACAAAGGCTCGGACGAAGGTCTCCTGGGTCAGGTCGTAGGCCTCCTCTCTGTCTCCTATCAGGTAGAAGATGAAGTTAAAGATCTTCTGGTGGTTCTCGCGCACAACCCTTTCGAAGTCGGACGTGAGAGAGCCTTGAGGCTCAAGGGCGTCTTGGGGGAGCGGCATCTACCCCTACCGTCCCTCTATTAGACAGTTGATGGGGCGAAAAGTTTCGCGGCGGGACGTGCTCAAAACTGCCACTCCCAATGCAGCCCGGCGGAGAGGGTCTTGGTATTGTCGTAGGTGGTGCTGAGGGTTTTCGGGCGGAAGCCCCTGGAGAAGCGCTCAGGGAGACGGTAGGAAGCCTGCGCCTCGTATTCCTCTCGGGCGGCGGTGACGGCCGTCATGTAGCTCAGGGAGATGCCGGGGGCAACGTCCTTGGTGAGATGGATACGGATGGGGCTGTTCAGGCCATATTCCAGGGATAGGGCTTCTAAGCCGAGGGCTTGCTTCAGGTCGCCAGCGATGGGATCGAGTATGGCGCGGGCAAGTTCGGCCTCGCCGACGTTGAAAATCTCCTGGGTGAGGACTTCGCGGGGGTTCTCGCCGCCCAGAATACGTTGGGCCACCTCTCCGTGTCCCAAGGCCAACCAGATTTCCTCCTCGGAGAGATAGGGGGTAGCCTCGAAGTAGGGAGCGGGGAGGGGTTGAAGATTGCCGGCCAGGATCATGGTTACGCTGAACTGTCTGGTCCGGTAGGTTACTTCACCCAGGGCCCTGAAATCTATGGCGCCGTTATACTGGACCTCCCATCCTCCGCCGCCTCGTGATATTGAAGCCCAAAAATCAAGATCGCACTTCTCGGTGCGCCATTGTTCGGATAGGGATACTAACCTGCCCCCTGGACGCGCCCAAAGCCGCCCTTGAACAAAGGGGGAGAAAAGCGGGCCGGTTATCGTTATCTGGCCTTCCATGGGCTGGCGGAAGCGGGGCAGGATGATGAAGAAATCCTTTCCTGGGGTGATGGTTACGTCCCAGAATGGAGCCTCTACGGGCCGGATCCTTGCCTCCTCGGTGGGAAGGGGTTCCTTTCTGGCAGCCATGGTCACGATACCCTTGGCGACTTGAAGAGCGCCCTGGAGCCTCACCGGTTCGCCGGAAGGGTTCTTGAGGAAGAGGTGGTCGGGCCCTTTGGTGTTGATCTCTCCGTGGAAATAAGGGACGACGCGCGCTTCGAATTTTCTTATCTCGAAGGTGAGGTCGAACAAGTTGCTTCTTATCTTCCTGAGGTCACTCTGAGTGAAGGTGACCTTGCCCCGGCAACTCAGGAGGCTGCCTTCAGGGGAGGCGGCGCTGAGATCCTTGACATTGATCTCGGTGAAGCCGCTCTCGCCCTTTCCCACCGTGACCTCGGCCTTGGCCACGAGATGGGGCAATTGGAAGGAGACGGCTCCCGGCTGATCGGCGGACGGATTCTGCAAGAGAGGGTTCAACTTGCTCAAATCCAGGCCGTCGAAGGACAGGCCGAGTCGGTAGTCATTCGCCAGGGCCTTGTCAGGAGTAAAATACACCAGCCGGTCAACGCCGCCAGAGACGGCGAAGTTGGCGTCCAGGAACCTGCCCTGGAGCTTATTGATGGTCAGTTTATTAACGGGGTTGCCTTGCGCATCAGTGCCACTCACGAAATCCATTTGAGAGACGAGGTTGCGGATCTCGGAGGGGGAGCCGGCCAGGCTGACGAAGCCGCGGGAGAGAGAGACGGAACCGTCCACCCGGAGCCTATCGGGCGTTCCCCCGACCTTCAAGTTCAAGGAAATGGGAGCGGAGGCGCTCTTGATCCTGGGTATGAGGCCGGCGGCGCTGGCGAGGTCGTCTTTTTCGATGGCCATGACGACGCTCAACTCGCGGTCACGACGGATGCCGAGGGGACGCCAGGAAAAAGGAAGGCTGGCGTGAACCGAACCACCGCGACCGTCTCTGGACTTGAAGGAGGCATCTACCAGGAGACCCGTGGCGGCCTCGAGGGAAACGTCAACGCGGAGGTTATCGTAGGAAAGGGCGGAGAGGTGAGGTTTCTTGACCTCAAGATAGCCATGGATTTCAGGGGAATTCAGGGGGCCCTCCACGAGGGCGCCGAAGACGGCCTTGCCCGAAATCCCTTCGGGAACCTTGCCGGGCAGGAGGCGGGCCAGGGCGTCCAGTTCCACTGAAGATCCCATCGCTGCGAGCCTCATGTTTCCAGGCTTGCCGGAAAGCGGGAGGTTGACGAAACCGGAGGCAACCACGTGCTGGTCACCGCTCACGACGCGAAGTTCGTAAATCTGCAGTTGTTGGCGGGCGAAGGAGGCTTTGACCCTCAGGTCGGAAATCCGTTCGTCCCTTATCAGAAATGGACGCGCCTCGAGGGCCAAGTCAATGTGGTCAGGCAGTTTGACCTTTCCTTCTTCGGTGAGCAGCGAGCCGCTGAACTTGAGGGTGGCATCGGCATTCCCCTGGATAAAGGAAAAAATCCCCGGAAGGGGGGCGGCTTTGCGGGGCCGGACAGCGACAAAAGTGCGGTTCAAATCGTCCAGGTCGAGGGTTTTGCCTTCGACGACGCCGTTGATGCGGCCGGTGGCGAGAACGCCTTCGGCATGGGCATGCAGGCTTCCCTGGGGGCTATTGCCCTGGACTTCCCCGGTCAGGCTACCCTCGGCGTAGACCAGTTGAGCCGAGAGGGAAGAGAGATCGGTTGTGCCAACCCGCATGGTCTGAGAGTTAAGGGCCACTTCCACCCTGGGGGAAGAAAAAGTGCCCCCTACCCTCCCCTCTCCACCCAGGTTGCCGGCGAAGGCCCGTCCTGAGAGGCCAAGGCAGTTGGCCAGAGCCGAGGGGGATAGTTTGCTCAGGCGAAAGGCTACATCAAGGGCACCCCCATCTTTCCCGGGGGTGAGACTTCCCGAGCCGTCAAGCGCAAGCAGAGCCGAACGTAAGGAAAGGCTGGTCAATTCGAGCGTGGGAGCCTGATAGTTTACCTCAAAGTCCGCGCGCTCTATCTGCTCGCCGAGCAGGAAACCAGAATTCACGGAGACAGTCCCTTGCACCGCGGGAAAAGGATGGGCGAGGGGTCCGTAGATGGATAGTTCAAGATGGCCCCGGCCGGCCAGCGGGAAGTCCAATCCGCTCAGGGCGGCGCTGCGCATTGGCGAGCCAGGGGGGCGGCCAACAAAGGTAGAGATATCCCTTGTATCACCCTCGACCTTGAGGTCAATCCGGGGACGGCTTTTGCCGTTAGCGTAGAGATCGGTTATTTGGCCCCCCGCCTGGATTCGACCCAGGGAGCCAAAGACGAGGCATTTGTCCAGATTCAGTTGGGCCGAGGTGCCGCTGGCCTTCACCACCGCAACCGTTCTCTCCCGCGCTTCGCCAGCGGTCGAGGACTGACGGCTGACAGAGGCGAACCGCGGTAATCTGAAGGAAGAGCCGGGCACCGTAACCTCTGAAGCCAGTTCAGCCTCGACGAGGGGGAGGGTGGCGGGGCCATGGATGCGGACCCGAGCGCTGACATTGCCGGAGACTTGAGGGGGCAGGCCGCGCTCAATCTGGTATTTCTTAAGCCATTCGAGTAGGCCCAGTTGAGCCAAGTCGGCCCTATCCAGGGAAAGGGTGAAATTGCAGTCTCCCTCAAGGTTGCGAGGCAAACGCTTTGCAAACAGAGCAGGGAGGTCCCCCATGCCCAAGGGGAGGGTGCCTTGCGCCGAAATCTGGACGGCGGGGTCGGAGACGGTGAGGCCGCCGATTTCGAGCGTGCGCTCGTCCAACCTGGCAAGCAAGGACACCTTCTGCAGCCGGATCGGCTGGGTATCGGACTCGTCTTCCAGGGATTCGAGCGCCTCTGAGCGATCAGCAGCGACCTTGTGAGTGGGCAGGTAGCGGAGGTCGGAGAGATCGGCCCGGATCATCCCCTTTCTCGCTCCGGCGGCAGAACTGAAGGCGAAAGTTGCCCTACCGTTACCGCTGAGGGCGCCCGCCTCGATCCTGTGCTTCAGAGGC
>Ga0315294_10002849_pt1 | contig 18821 bp, 20 predicted proteins | sample YL17G13_40_MG_FD_203626 | JGI IMG/M metagenome (GOLD analysis project Ga0315294, IMG submission 203626) | Sediment microbial communities from Yellowstone Lake, YNP, Wyoming, USA - YL17G13_40 | ecosystem: Environmental > Aquatic > Freshwater > Lake > Sediment | place: USA: Wyoming | collected...
TCCCAGCGCCAGGAGGCCGGTGAGGGTGTGCGTGGAGTGCATAGACGGGATTCGGCAGGGTGGCACATAAGGCGATCGTTGATTTCGAAGATATTTGAAGTTATTCAGGGCGTATTATGCCAAAAAAAGGGCGATAAAACCTTTTGGAGCCTGTGTATTGCTCGTCACCACGGGGGAGTACGGGTACCCATGACAAAAGAGGAATCACGGGGATCGCGTCACGGGGAGGGTGACGGGAAGGGACAGGGGGCCTCCCGAACCCTTCCTCGCGGAGGACAGGGCGCAGAATGGATACGGCCGATCCCGCTTCACCCGTCGATTGTCCCATCAGCCAGCTCCGCGAGGGCACACTCCTCACACTGGAACCCCTGGGACTGCCATTCCCCGTCCGTGTACTCATCTATGGTCTCCTGGCCGCAGTAACCGCAGATCCGTCTCCTCTTTTCCCGTGTTCCCTTCATATTCCTCCTGCCTCACCCCATGACCATCTGCACAAGCACCGGGTACTTCCGGATCAGGGAATAGACGATAGCTCTCCCTACCCAGAGATTCCCGTCACGGAGCTGCCGCGGGGGTCCGATCTCCCCCAGGACCTGCAGCGCCCCCACCGCCGCGGGATCGGTGAGGAGGCAGCTGTCCTTCACGTCCGGGTCGAAGTGGAAGAGGAGGGGGAGCCGGAGGCGGCGGTGAAGCGGCTCCGGCAGTCTCCTGCCGAGTTCCCGGAGGAGGTCCCGGTTGAACCGGTACTTCTTCCCCTCCTTCGTGACGGATGAGGGAGTACCTTCCGTCAGGAGCTTGGCGAGGGTCATTCGGACCTCCACGATCCCCCGGTTGATCCTTCCCTTCTCCAGGCTCATCCACCGGGAGAGGACCGACTCATCGGTGATTCCCTGACGGCCATCCATGCAGGATACCCCGTGAAGAGACATTCTCTCTCAGGAATAGATGAAGGTAACTTTTTTCTCCCACGCAGGGGCAGGCTCCGGACCTCACTTTCCCGCCGCGCACCGCGGTTCTTTATCCAGCAGGAGGTGACCCGGATCCCATGGGACCGGGCAAGGCCGAGTACCTCAGGCAGCTCACCGCCACCCTCCCCATGTTCTCGGTGGTGGTGGGGAGGGAGATGGAGGGCTCCACGCCCCCGTCAGTCTTCATCGGTGCCTGGAACTACCCGGACGTGGATGCCGGCCCCCTGATGGCACCGGTCCATGGGGATATCCGGGTAATGGACACCCCCGAGGCCTGGATCCCGGGGGGCAGGACCCAGGAGGAGATCATCGGATACCGGATGCGCCTGGTCCGGGGGAAACGGCGGGTCAGGGTCACTGACCAGGAGTCCCGCTTCTCGAGCCTTCTCCGGGAGATCGCCCTTTCCGAAGGGTCTGTGGAGAGCGAGGCCGCCTTTCGCTGTATCCCGCAGGGGTATTCCTTCTCCGAGGACCATGCACCCTTCGGCCCCAGTGCTCCCGTGGAGCGTTTCGAGATCGGAACCGTCCGGTGGGACCGGGACCTGGAGCGAGTATACCATGACACGGATCTCAGTGCCACCGGGGCCATGGTGGATCTCCATCGGAAGGGCGTTCCCTTCTCATCCATCCAGAAAGCGCTCTCTGCCGGGGCCCTGGGGACCGGCCGGCGGCGCCGCCTGGTTCCCACCCGCTGGTCCATCACTGCCTGCGATTCCTCCCTCGGGAACCACTTCCTGGCCCATGTGCAGCAGCACCCCCTCCTGGACACCGTGCGGGTCCATGAGTTCTCAAGCCTCCACAACACGTATGCGGTGATCCTGCTTCCCACCCCCTGGCAGTACGAGTGGATGGAGGCGTTCCTGCATGTCATGGGGAGGGAAGAGCTCCTCTTTGCAGACCACGAGGGTTTCCTGGGGAAGAAGGAGTACTCGTCCGTAGGGGGATGCTTCTATTCCTGCCGGATGGCCGTGCTGGAGGCCCTGGCCCGGGAAGGGAGGCAGGCCGGGGCCATCATCCTCCGGGAGGCCCGCCAGGGATATGTGCCGCTGGGAGTCTTCAATGTCCGGGAGAACGTGCGCCAGGCGATGCTCCAGCCCGGCCAGGAGTACGAGAGCCTGGGGGCAGCCCTTGGTTCCCTTGGCTCCCGTTTTCTCCTCCCCATGGACCGGTTCATCGGGGGGAGCACGCTCCTTGCAGACCTCTACCGGGGCACGGGCCAGAGGACCCTCGGGGACTTCACCTGCCGTGCGGGATGACAGGCGGGAGGCCGAATCCTGTTCCCGAAAATCCCCCGCATCAGTACCGCATGGATTATGAGGGGGGAGGGTGCTCATTTCTCCGGGATCATACATGGTGAAGGTAACGATTGACCGGGAGAACTGCACCAGCTGCGGCTCGTGCTGGGACCTCTGCCCGGAGTTCTTTGAGGAGAACCCGGGCGACCACTTCAGCCAGATCACCGAGGAGTGCCGTACCGGCGGCAACCCTGCAGAGGGGGATGCCCCCGAGGATGCCGAAGCATGCGTCCGGGACGCGGCCGACGGCTGCCCGGTCACGGTGATCACGGTAGGCGAGTAGATACGGCCCTCCATTCCGTTTTTCCCGACCCTCCAGATCATCCGGAGGCGTGGATGAGGCGCCCTTCCCGATCCCTGGCGTGTCCCAGGGATCTTCGCCCGTAGCCATCGTCCCGCAGGACAGGAACCTTTAATTCGGGTACCGGGAGAGGATTCACCGGCAATGCTCTCTGTCCTGCTGGTGGATGATGATCCGGTCCTTCTGGACCTTGCCCGTATCTTTCTCGAGAGGACCGGAGAGTTCCGGGTGGAGACCGCCGTTTCAGGCCCTGACGCGATCCGGATGCTGGAGACGATGCCGGTGGACGCGGTGGTGGCAGACTACGAGATGCCCGAAATGACCGGGATCGCGCTGCTCCAGCTGGTCCGGGACCGGTGGGCAGACCTGCCCTTCCTGATCTTCACCGGCCGGGGCAGGGAAGAGGTGGTGATCGAAGCCCTGAACCGGGGCGCTGACTTCTACCTCCAGAAAGGGGGGGACCCCCGGTCCCAGTTTGCAGAACTGCAGCACATGATCCGGCATGCGGTCTCCCAAAGGATGGCGGGGGAGGAGATCCGGAGGCGCCAGGCCAGGCTGGACAGCATCTTCCGGGCGTCACCCGTGGGGATCGGCGTGGTCCGGGACCGGGTCCTGCTGGAGGTGAACCAGCGGATCTGCGACATGACCGGGTATACCGAGGCTGAGCTGGTGGGTACGGGTGCGCGGATCCTGTACCCCACGGACGAGGATTTCCAGTACGTCGGGCGGGAGAAGTACCGCCAGATCGAGGAGACGGGAACCGGCACCGTGGAGACCCGGTGGCAGAGGAAGGATGGGGCCGTGATGGATATCCTCCTCTCGTCGGCGCCAATCCGGGCGGGGGACCCGTCCGCGGAGATCACCTTCACCGCCCTGGACATCACCGGCCGGAAACAGGGAGAGCAGGCGGTTAGGGAGAGCGAGGCCCTGTACCGGACCCTGACGGAGACGTCCCCTGACATGGTCTACCTGATCAGCACGGACGGCACGATCCGGTATGTCAACTCGGTGGCCGCTGCCCAGTTCCTCACCACCCCGAGCCGGATTGCGGGCAGGAGGCTGGAGGAGGTCTTTGATCCTTCCACCGCGGCACGGCACAGGAAGGCCATGGAGGCGGTCATCTCCTCCGGCGCCATGATCCGGCGAGAGTTGTACGAGGAGTTCCCGGCAGGCGGGGCCTGGGTCGGGGTGCGGCTCTCTCCGGTCAGGGATGCCGCGGGCAGGATCACGGCGGTACTGGGCCTCTCCCACGACATCACGGACTGGAAGGGGGCCGAGGCACAGCTGAAGGAAGCGGAGGAGCGGCACCGCCGGCTCCTGGAGCACTCCTTTGACGGGGTGGTGATCCACAGCGGGGGGAAGATCCGGTATGCCAATCCCCCGGCAGCCGCAATGCTGGGAGCGGAGACCCCGGAGCAGATGCAGGGCATGGAAGTCCTGGATTTCGTCCACCCGTCATCGCGGGCTGCGGTGACCAACAGGATCCGGAGAATGAGCGAGGAAGAGGATCTGGTGGTGCCCCTGATGGAAGAGCAGTTCCTCGCCCTGGACGGCCGGGTCATTGACGTGGAGGTGATCGCCACGTCCTTCACCTACCGGGGGAGCCCCGCCGTCCAGGTGGTCTTCCGGGATATCACCGGCCGGAAGCAGGCAGACAAGGCGCTGCGGGAAAGCGAGGAGCGGTTCCGGACCCTGGTGGAGGAATCGCCGCTGGGGATGCACATGTACCGGCTGGAGCCGGACGGCAGTCTCGTCTTCACCGGTGCCAACCCGGCAGCAGATGGCATCCTTGGCATCGACAACCGCCAGTTCGTGGGGAAGACCATTGAAGAGGCGTTTCCCTCTTTTACCGGGACTGCCCTCCCCGATGAGTACCGGAGGGTGGTGGCAACCGGGATACCCTGGAGGGCCGAACAGGTCGAGTACCACGATGCCCGGATTTCAGGGGCCTTTGAGGTCCATGCGTTCAGGACCTCTCCCTCCACCATGGCCACCCTCTTCTACGACATCTCGGAACGGCTCCGGGCTACTGCTGCCGTCCGGGCTGCACAGGCGAAGCTGGCCCTGATGAACGAGATCACCCGCCACGATGTCAGGAACCAGCTGATGGCCATGCAGGGATACCTGGCCCTGCTCTCGGAGGGGCTGCAGGACGGCGATGCAACCGGGCTCGTGGAAAAGATTGGCCGCGTGGGGGACGCCATCGCCCACCACATCGATTTCATGAAGGATTACCAGTCCATCGGTGCGGATGCCCCCCGGTGGATCCCGGTGCAGGAGTCGATCCGGTCGTCCTGGTCCGCCATCTCCCGGGACGGGGTCGGCCTGGAACTGGACCTGGAGGGGCTGGAGGTCTTTGCCGACCCGCTGCTCTGGAAGGTCTTCTACAACATCTTCGAGAATTCCCTGCTCCATGGCGAAACGGTGACGGAGATGCGGTGGTCCTTCCGCCAGTCCCATGGCGGGACGGAGATCATTTTTCAGGACAACGGCACGGGCATCCCTGAGGGAGAGAAGGAGAAGATCTTCCGTCGGGGATACGGCAAGGGCACCGGCTATGGCCTCTTCCTGGCCCGGCAGATCCTCTCCATCACCGGCCTCTCTATCCGGGAGACCGGGACCCCGGGCGGGGGCGCCCGGTTCGAGATCCTGGTCCCCGGAGGTGGGTTCCGGACCGCCCCGTGATGGGTGCGCAGGACAGGCGTGCAGGAGTTTCCACACCGGCAGGGAGAGGATACCTGCAGTGCCGGAACCGAAAGGCGGGGCAGGGAGGGGCTAAGGAAGGCGGGATTCCTTTATCGGGTGCGCCATCTCACCGGAACCGGGAGATGACGGTGCGCGCATCCATGTACCGGGACGGGTGCATCAGCTGTGCCGCATGCTGGATCCTCTGCCCCGAGTTCTTTGAGCAGGATCCGGAGGACAAGAAGAGCCGGGTGGTGGAGGCCTACCGGATCCAGGGCGAGGCGGGCGAGGGGGAGGTGCCCGGTGAGATGGATTGCTGTATCCGGGAAGCAGCCTGCTGCTGCACGGTGCAGGTGATCACCCTTATCGAGTGAACGCGGCTCGCATGGGCAGGGGATGCATCCTCCCTGCCATCTGTTCCTCTTTGTCAGGGTGTGGGCAACGGGACGGGGCAGGTCGCTCCCTGCCTCCCCGCGACGATGGGGGGGATCCGCGTTCCCGAAATTAATCCCCCGCCACTCGCAGGCAGGGCCCGCGCCATCTTCACCGGATGGCCAGCATCCGTTCGATGGCAGCCCTGGCGCCGGCCGCCACCGGCTCCGGCACCGTGATGCAGGGGCTAAGGGTCTCCAGAGCCCGGAGCAAAAGCGCCGGGGTGGTCTTCTTCATGTTCGTGCAGATCGCCTGCGGCGAGAGGGGAACATACTGCTTTCCGGGACAGAGCTTCCGCATCCGGTACAGGATCCCCACCTCCGTGCCGATAATGAGCGTCCCTGCAGGGCTCTCGCAGGCATGCCGGACCATCCCTGATGTGGAGGAGACATAGTCGGCGAGATCGATCACTTCGGGCCGGCACTCCGGGTGCACGATCACCTCTGCGCCAGGGTACCGGCGCTTCGCCTCCTGCACCTCCTCCGGCGTGATCCGGTCATGGACAATGCAGAAACCCTCCCCGGGCAGGATCTCCTTGTCGGTGAACCGGGCCGTATACAGGGCCAGGTTCCGGTCCGGGACAAAGATCACCCGGTCCTCCTCCAGGGACTGGACGACGCGGACGGCGTTCGCCGATGTGCAGCAGATGTCAGAGGCTGCCTTCACGTCCGCGGTGGTGTTCACGTAGCAGACCACGGCCGCACCGGGATACCGCTTCCGGAGCACCTCCACCTCTCCCGCCGTGACCATCTGGGCCATGGGACAGCAGGCGTCGGCCGCCGGGAGGAGGACCTGCTTCTCCGGCGAGAGAACGGCCGCAGTCTCGGCCATGAAGTCCACGCCGCAGAAGACGATCACGGAGCAGTCCCTGGTGGCGGCTGCCCGGGCCAGCTCCAGGGAATCCCCCACCAGATCCGCGAGATCCTGCACCGCCGGCACCTGGTAGTTGTGGGCCAGGATCACCGCGTCCCTCTCTTCCTTCAGGGCCAGGATCCGCCCTGTCATATCACCGCTTCCCTGCCGGCCCGAGACCCCCGTTTCCCTCACCGGTCACTCCTCACCGGCTCATGGGCATGCAGAGGTGATAACCCTGCACCCTCCCCCTCCGCGGTGAGTATCTGCCCCCGCCCCATCACTATTTCTCATCCGGCTCCCAATCCGGTACCGACCCATGCCACGGGAACTGAACGACCGGGACAGGGAGATCCTGAAGAAGCTGGCACCGGAGTGCGCAGACCTGGTCTGCCAGGGATCCGGGGTTCCCTTCCGCTCCCTCCTGCCCCCGGTGGCCAACCACTTTGCCCGGGACGACGACGATTTCCGGGAGCGGATCGAACGGCTCTCTGACATGGAGCTCCGGTACCTGGCGGACCTGGTCCTCTCAGGGGACGAGAGCCTGGGGTGCGTGCCGCCGGATTTTCTGGAGATCTTCCTCTGGCGGGTGGCCGAACGGCTCGGCAACGATGCCGCGGTGCAGATCGTGGAGAGCGCAGCGGCAGGAGAATGCCCCAACCGCGAGGCAGTTGACGGGGAGCCCGGGGACATATGAGGGTGCAGCTCCCTGACGGGACTGTCCGGACGGTGGAGGCTGAGGGGATCCCGGTGGAGCAGGTGCTTGGCCTGCTGGGGGTGAACCCGGTGGAGGTGATCGTGACCCGGAACGGCACCGTTGTACCGGAGGACGCGATGGCTGAAAGAGAGGATGAGCTCCGCCTGATCCGCATCTCCCACGGAGGATAAATGAGCCTGACCGGCGGGGGCAGAACCGCGTGCAGCTGCTGCGGGGCGGCGGCGGTGTACCTCCAGCGGGCCACCGGGCGGCATTTCTGCCACACACACCTGGCGGAGGAGGTGGAGGCCCGTGCCCGGAAGACGATGGCAGACGACGGGATGCCCGGTCGGGGCAGCCGCGTTGCCATAGCCCTCTCCGGGGGCAAGGACAGCACGGTGCTCCTGGCCATCCTCCACGGGATCGCGCGGGGGCAGCGGGACCTGGATCTGGTGGCCATCACGGTGGACGAGGGCATCGCCGGCTACCGGGAGGCAACCCTCCGGGCTGCCGATGCCATGGCGGCCCGATTCGGTATCCCCCACCGCACCGCTTCCTTTGCAGAACTCTTCGGCGAAACCCTGGACCACCGGGTGGAAGGGCAGGAGAGCCGGGCCTGTTCCCTCTGCGGGATCCTGCGGAGGAAGGCTCTCTTGACGCTGGCCCGGGAGGAGGGGGCGGGCTGCATCGCCACCGGGCACAACCTGGACGACGAGGCCCAGTCGGTGCTGATGAACTGGCTCCGGGGGGACCGTGACCGGCTGCTCCGGGACCCCGGGCAGCACGCTGACCGGGGATTTGTGCCCCGCTACAAACCTCTCCGGGAGATCACGGAAAAGGAGGTGGCGCTGTACGGGATGGGAACAGGCCTCTTCTCTCCCCTTCCCGAGTGCCCGTACCGGCACACGGCGCTGCGGGGTGAGGCCCGGGCCATGCTGAATGCCATGGAGCACCGGTTCCCGGGTACGATGGAGCGGGTGGTGCGGGGGCAGCGCCGGCTGGCCCTGGCAGCAGGAGAGGCAGGCCGGGCTCCACCCGGATCCTGTACCGTATGCGGGGATCCCTGCAGCGGCCCCACCTGCCAGGCCTGCCGGGTCCTTGACGGGGAGGTTTTCAGGGCTGCCCGGCACCGCTGACCCGGATCCGGTGCGGGTGGGTGTACACGTTCATCCGGCTGCCCCGGGCGAACGCACAGACCGTGAGGCCGTTCTTTTCTGCCAGGTCCCGTGCAAGGACGGTGGTGGCCGAGCGGGAGACCACGATCGGGACCCCTGCCACCAGGCACTTCCGTGCCATCTCCGATGAGATCCGGCCGGAAGAGACGAGGAAGGTCCGGGAGAGGTCGATCCCCTCCATGAGGGCATAACCGATGGCCCGGTCCATGGCGTTATGGCGGCCGATATCCTCCCGGACGCAGAGGACACCCTCACCCGATGCCAGGCCCACCACATGGACCCCGCCGGTGAGGCGGTGGATCTCCGAGTCCAGGACCTGCTTCATTGCACGGGCGATGGACGCGGTGTCCAGCGTATAGTCTGAGGTGATCTTCGGTAGTTTGGCCGGGTCCAGGAAGGAGGCGGACCCCCCGCAGCCGGAGAGGATGGTCCGCTTCGGCCCCAGGGGCCGGAGGTGGTCCCGGGTCAGGATTCGGATCGTCTGCTTCTCCACCTGGACGGACTCGATGGCGTCCCGGGAGGTGATGATCCCCTCGGTGAAGAGGTGCCCCACCGCGAACTCCTCCAGCCGGACGGGCGACATCATGGCGGTGGCCAGGTGGCGGCCGTTCACGAGTATCATCACCGGTACCTCCTCCACCACCGGGTGGGTGCCCTCCCGGGCGGAGGCGCCGTCGATCTTCACGCAGGGGAGGTCCCGGTACATCTCAGTCCCCTCCTGCAAGTCCCTGGACCGCTTCCAGCAGCCGGTCCACATCCCCCTCGCTGCTGTACAGGTGCAGGCTGGCCCGGACCGTCCCCTCGGGGAGCCCCAGGTGATCCATGAGGGGCATGCAGCAGTGGTGCCCGGACCGGACCATGATCTCCTGCTCCGAGAGGGCATGGGCCACCTCGTGGGGGTGCAGCCCCTGCACCGTGAAAGAGACCACCCCGATCCGGCCCGGCCCCGGGTCCGGCCCGTACACCGTGACCCCCGCGATTTCCTGGAGGCCTCCAATCATCCGGCGGGTCAGAAGTTCTTCGTGCAGGTGCACCTCTGCCATCCCGATGGCCTGGAGGTAGTCCACGGCCCGCCCGAGGCCGATCCCGCCGCTGATATGGGGGGTGCCTGCCTCGTACCGGGCATACCCGCCGGTGAGGGTGTAGGACTCCGCCGATACCCTGTCAATGGAGCCCCCGCCCACCACCAGCGGCTCCAGCACTGCTTCCCGCATCCAGAGCACCCCGGTCCCCGTGGGTCCCAGCATCTTGTGCCCTGAGAAGCAGAGGAAGTCGCAGCAAAGGTCCGGGACACTGACCGGGAGGTGCGGGACGGACTGGGCTCCGTCCACTAAAAAGAGCGCCCCGTGGTCCCGCGCGACCCGTCCGATCTCACGGACCGGGAGCAGGTTGCCCAGGACATTGGAGGCATGGGTGATGGCCACGAGCCGTGTCCGGTCGTTCACGGCCTCCGCCACCGCCTCAGCCGTCACAGTACCGTCTGGCGCCGGGGGGACGATGGCCAGGTCCACGCCCTTCCGGTCCCGGAGGCGCATCCAGGGCAGGAGGTTGGAGTGGTGTTCCGCGAGCGTGGTCACCACCCGGTCCCCCGGGCGCCAGGTCAGGCCCTCCGCCACCAGGGTGATGGCCTCGGTGGTGTTCCGGGTGAAGACCGTCTCTCCCTCCCGGGCGCCGATGAATGCGGCCACCTTCCGGTGGGCATCCCAGTACTTCTGGGAGGCGATCTGGGAGAGCCGGTGCACCCCCCGCCCCACATTGGCCCGGTAATGGCGTTCGTACTCGAGCATGGCCTGGAGCACGGGCTCCGGCGAGAGGCTGGTGGCCGCGCTGTCCAGATAGCAGACCTCGGCCAGCAGCGGGAAGTCCGACCGGATCCGTTCCAGGTTCATGGGACCCCGTCCATGGAACCGCTGCGGAATCCCTCCAGGTCCAGGGTCACGTACCGGAATCCCAATCCCTTCAGCTCCTGCACGATCTCTCCCCGCAGGGAAAAGAACCTCTCCATCTCCCGGGGCATAACCTCGATCCTTGCCACGCGGCCGTGCAGCCGGACCCGGAGGGGCGAGAATCCCCGGGCCGAAAGGAGCTCCTCGGCCCTCGCAACCCGCTGCAGGTCATCCAGGGTAAGCTCCTGCCCGTATGGGATCCGGGTTGCCAGGCAGGGCGATGACGGGAGGTCCCGGAACCCGTATCCCATCTCCCGTGCAATTTCCCGTATCTCCTCCTTCCCGATACCGGCCTCCAGGTAGGGGTGCACGATCCCCTCCTCATCGGCAGCCAGGAGGCCGGGCCGGTGCTCCCGCAGGTCATCGCACTGGGTCCCGTCGGCCACCCGGGACAATCCCTGGATCTTGGCCACTTCCTTCAGGGCCTTCGCCATCACCTTCCGGCACCGGTAGCACCGGTCCCGCGGGTTGGCCCGGAACCCCGGGTCATCCAGCAGGGGAGCCTTTCGGATCTCCAGGGGGATCCCCAGCTCCTGCGCCATGGAACGGGCACGGAGGACCGTGCTCTCCGGAACGAGAGGGCTCACCACCATCGCGGCCCGGCACCGGTCCCCCAGCTCCTCTGCCGCAACACCCGCGAGCACGGCCGAGTCCACGCCCCCGGAAAAAGCAACCAGCAGGGAACCGTGGCCCCGGATCGCCCTGCGGAGCCGTCCCCGTTTCCCTGCCATGTCCATGCCCTCCGTCACCGTCCCGGCTGTTCCCGTAGTGGGTATGGCGCCTGGTCCTCCATAAGGGTGCTGCGGAATCCCGCATCATTGCAGAGAGTCCTGGCCAACCCGTGGGCCTGCGGGAGAACCGGGGGGCCCGGGTGCCCGGCAGCACAGGCAGGGAAAGGCCGGGGTGCCCACGCAATCAGGGTTTGTCCCCGGAACGGTCCTTCTCCCCCTCCCTCACCGCGCGCCGGAGGGGTTCTGTGGCATTCTTCCCCATCTTCCCCAGGGCCACCAGGGCCTCGTTCCGGACCACCTCGTCGTCATCCTGGAGCATGTGGGCCAGACTCTCGATGGCCGCGGGATCCTTCATCCGCCCCAGGGTTTTGATGGCAGCCCGCCTCACCCCGCGGTCGGGGTCCTTCAGGGCCCGGGTGAGGGGCGCGATGGACGCCTTGCCGATCTCCTCCAGTGCGCCGGCCGCCGAGGCCCGGACCGTTGCCTCCGGGTCCGCGAGCAGCGCCACCAGCGGCTCGATGGAGTGGTCTGCCTGGAGGCGCCCCAGCGCCAGCGATGCCTCCCGCCGGACCCTCCAGTTCTCGTCCTGGAGGGCCCGGACCAGCGGCTCTTCCGCCGCGGGATCCCCCAGCATGCCCAGGGCACGGGCGGCCTCGGTACGGACCCGCCAGTACTCGTCACCCATGACCCGGATGATGGGTTTTGCCGCCCGGGGATCCCCGATCTTGGAAAGGGCGAGCGCAGCCTCGGTCCGGACCCGCCAGTACTCGTCCCGCAGGGTGTCGATGAGGGCATCCACCGCACGGGAGTCCCGGGTCTCCCCCAGCGCCCAGGCCGCCGCATACCGGACATCGCCGTCCAGATCCCAGAGGGCCTGCTGCAGAGGCTCGACCGCCTCCGCCCCGCCCAGCCGGTAGATGGCCTCCACCGCATCGTACCGGACACCCTTGTCCTCGTCCTTCAGCGTCCGTACCAGGGGTTCAAGAGCCGCTCTGTCCCCGAGGGACGCGAGGGCTTTCACCGCGGCCTTCCTGACCGCGGCATCCTTCCGGTACTCAAGGGCCCGGACCAGCCCCTCCCTGTCCTTCCTTTCTGCGAGTTTCTCGATGTTCGGTTTAAAAATGTCCAGGATATCCATTGCGTGCCCTCACCGGGGGGGGTCCCCTTCGCTATAACGATCAGGAAATGGCCCGGTATATAGGGATGCCGATCCCGCCGGCAGAGTTCGCGGAGCGGAGGCTGGCGTCAGCAGGTGTTCGGGCGAGAACAGATGCGGATCAGGCAGGGATAGAGCCCTGACCTGTGAAACCGGAATGAAGGGAATATCGTCATGGGGAATGGGACCGGGAGGGGGCTCCGCCCCCTCCCGCCACCCTCCCCCGGTGAGGATATTCCCCACTCCGGCTCTTGTTCATTTCAGATGGCGGATACCCCCGACTTCTGATGGTGTTGAGAGGGGGCAGACGGCCCATGGCCGCATGCACCTGCCGCCTGGATCAGGGCTGCTTCTCCAGGATCCGCAGCACCTGCTCCGCCAGGGCCCCGCTTACCTTCTCATCCACCATCAGGGTATCGCACCGCACGGCCCCCTCCACCTGCACCGGGTCCCGGATGTCCTGGATGAAGCAGTCCACCAGGTCCCGGTACAGGGACCAGGTTCCCGCAGAGGTGGGCTCCCGGCCAAAGGCCTGCATCAGCGCCGCTGCAGGGCCGCTCACCGGGCGGTCCCCGATGAACGGGCTGACCGCCACCACGTACTGCTCCCGCAGCGCTTCGGGGACACCCCGGCATTCCAGGATGGGGCTCACCGACGTCACCGGGTTGGAGGGGCCGATGACCACTCCCTCGGCGCCGCGGAGGGCATCCAGGACCTCGGGGGTGGCCCGTGGTTCCTCCCGGTAGGACCGGACCACCTCCCGGATGGTCACATCCCCCCGGTGCCGGACCCAGTACTCCTGGAAATGGAGGAGCCTCTCACCCGTATCGATCAGGGTGGTCACGGGTGTGTCGGCCATGGGCAGCACCCGGGCCCCGACCCCGAGATTCCGGCAGAGGGAGGCGGTCACGTCGGTGAGCCGCTCCCCCCGCCGGAGCCCCTCCCCCCGCATCACGTGCACCGCCCGGTCCCGGTCCCCGATCCGGATGAACTCGTCCCCTCCCTGCGAAAGAATTGCCTCGTGGGTAGCGAAGGTGTCCCCCCGTATCCCCCACCAGGCGCCGGTGTCCAGGATGCCGGCAAAGAGGTACATCACCGTGTCCACGTCCGGGGAAAGGTGGTTCCCCGAGATCCAGATGTCCTCGGCGGTGTTCACCACCACCGCCAGCTCACGGTCCTCCCGGTGGGCCCGGACGCCCCGGAGGAGCTTTGGCGTGCCGGTTCCGCCCGAAAGAAAGGCAATCATCACGTACTGCTGCGATCCTTTAATATTTGAGGGTTCCCAGAACCATCTGGATGAAGTTTATCAAGGACCCGGTGCACGGGTACGTGGATGTCGAGGAATCTCTTCTTCCCCTGCTCGACAGCCCCCCGGTGCAGCGGCTCCGGCATATCCGCCAGCTGGGGTTCTCGTACCTGGTGTACCCGGGGGCCAACCACACACGGTTCGAGCATGCCCTGGGCGCCATGCACCTGGCACGGCTGATGAGCACCCACCTGGGCCTGACCCGGGGAGAGGAGGGCCTTGCCACCGCCGCCGCCCTCCTCCACGACATCGGCCACGGGCCCTTCTCCCATACCACCGAGCCCCTGATGCGGGAGTGCGCGGGCAGGGGGCACGATGAGGTCGGGCCCCTCCTGGCATCCGGGCCGCTGGCCGGTCCCCTTGAAGGGGCCGGTATCGATCCCCGGGAGGTGGCAGCAGTGGTCCGGGGCAGCCACCATCTTTCCCCCCTGATCCACGGGGACCTGGACGTGGACCGGATGGATTACCTGCAGCGGGACGCCCACTACACCGGCGTCCCCTACGGCACCGTCGACGCCCATCGGCTGATCAAGAGCTGCATCCTGGAATCCGAAGGGATCGTTATTGACGAGAACGGCATCAACGCTGCCGAATCGCTGCTGATTGCCCGGACCCTGATGCGCCCGGCGGTGTACTACCACCACGTGAGCCGGATCGCCTCCTCCATGCTCCTTCTCGCCCTGCAGGAGCACCTGGAGAAGACCGGAGCCGGTGCTGCCGAGAGGCTCCTCTCCCTTGACGATGCCGGGCTCCTCCAGTGCCTGGCCGGCTCCGGTTCCGGCACTGCGAGAACCCTCGCGGAACGCCTCTCCCTCCGGCGGCTCTACAAGAGGGCGGTGTACGTGGGGGCCGACCGGGTAAACGCGCAGGCGCTGCAGAGCGATTTATCCCTCCGGAAGATGAGAAGACTGGGAATGGAGATCGCAGACCAGGCCGGGCGGGAGCCCCCCGAGGTCATCGTGGATATCCCCCCGGTGCCCGGCGAGATCATGACGGCTGTCCGGGTCCGGTGCGGGGGCACCGCGGCCCGCCTGGAGGACCTCTCGCCGCTGGTCCACACGCTGAACCGGACCCGGCGGGTCCAGTGGCGCATGGGAGTCTACACGGTGCCGGAGGCGGTACCCGAGGTGGCCCGGGCGGCGACAGAAGTGCTCCACGTGAAGCGGGCCACCACCCAGGACAGGCTGGTCGTCGACTGAACCAAGGAGGAGTGAGGGATGGGGAAGGAATTCGTGGTCGGGGTGACGGGCGCAAGCGGCATCATCTACGCCCGGAGGCTGCTGGAAGTGCTCTCTGAATCGGCAACGGTCCGCCTGGTGGTGACGGACACCGCGAGGGCCATCGCCCGCCACGAGGGGGTATCCCTGGAAGGGCTCCGGGCGGTGGTGCACGAGGACCGGGATCTCGCCGCCGCTGTGAGCAGCGGGTCCTACCGGCATGACGGGATGGTGATCGTGCCCTGCAGCATGAAGACGCTGGCCGCCATCAGCGGGGGTTACTCTGAGACCCTGATCACCCGGGCGGCCGATGTCTGCCTGAAGGAGCGGAGACCGTGCGTGCTGGTGCTCCGGGAGATGCCGCTCTCCCGGATCCACCTCACCAACATGCTCACCGCCCACGATGCCGGGGCCACCGTCATGGTGGCAAGCCCCGGCTTCTACCACCGGCCGAAGGAGATCCGGGATCTCGTGGACATGGTGGTGGCCCGGGTGCTGGACCACCTGGGGGTTCCCCATGACCTGGATGTCCGGTGGAGGGGTTACCATGCGTGAGTTCCTGGAAGAGATGCGGGCAGAGGGGCTGGTGGAGGAGATTCGCGGTCCTGTCTCCCCCGAGTATGCACCGGCGCAGATGGCTTCCCGCACCGACCGGATCCTGCTCTTTGACGATATCGAGGGCAAACGGGCGGTCATGAACCTGACGGCATCGCGCCGGACCCTGGCCCGGGCGCTGGGCAGGGAGGAGCAGGATCTGGTTCCCTCCCTGGCCGCAGCCAGGTACGACGGCGCGGTGCGGGTGGGCGGGACCCTGCCCATGCAGAAGCCTGACCTCTCCCTTCTACCGGTGATGAAGTTCTACCCGGGCGATGCAGGGAAATACCTCACTGCCGCCATCGTCTTCTCCCGGTGGGAGGGAGTGGAGAACGCCTCCATCCACCGGATGCTTGTCCTGGATAAAAAGCGGGTGGCGGCCCGGCTGGTGGAAGGGAGGCACACCCACACCATGCACCGGCAGGCCCTGGAGCGGGGCGAGACCCTCCCCGTGGCGGTGGCGATCGGGGTGCACCCGGCGGTGGTATTTGCCAGCTGCACCCGGGTGCCGCCAGGGAAGGAGCTCCCCTTCGCCGCGGAGCTCCGGGGAGGTTCACTGGAGGTACACGAGTGCCGCAACGGGGTGCTTGTGCCGCAGGCCGAGATCGTGCTGGAAGGATTCATCGGTCCCGAGCGGCACGCCGAGGGGCCCTTCGTGGACATCACCGGCACCTATGACGAGATACGGGAGGAGCCGGTCATCGAGTTCACCGGCATGCACATCCGCAGGGACGCCATCTACCACAGCATCCTTCCCGGCGGTGCGGAGCACCGGATCCTGATGGGGGCGCCCTACGAGCCCGTCATCTACCGGGCGGTAGCAGGGGTGACGGGAGTCCGGAACGTCCACCTGACGGAAGGGGGCTGCGGCTACCTGCACGCCGTGATCCAGATCCGGAAATCGACCCAGGGGGACGGGAAGAACGCGATCCTTGCCGCCCTTGCCGCCCACACCTCCCTGAAGCACGTGGTGGTGGTGGACGAGGATATCGACCCCTTTGACCCGATGGAGGTGGAGTATGCCATCGCGACCCGGGTCCGGGGCGACCGGGACCTCGTGGTGATCACCGGGGCCCGGGGCTCCTCCCTGGACCCCTGCCAGATGGATGATGGCACCAACGTGAAGGTCGGGGTGGATGCCACCATGGTGACGGGAGAGGAGCACCGGTTCCTGCGGGCGGACTGGGGCAGCGCGGATGCAGCTCGACGCGGTTGAGCAGGCGTTGCTGGCCGGCGAGCACGGGGAGACCCGGCAGCAGATGATGGAGCTGCTGGTGGCCCTGGGCACGGTCTTCGGGGCGGAACGGATGGTCCCCATCGTCACCGCCCAGGTGAGCGGGGCCTCCTACAAGACCATCGGCGAGTGGGGGCTGCGGTGGCTCCGGAGCCTGGATGCCCGGGTCGCCGTCCCCACGATCCTGAACCCGGTGGGCATGCCCCGGGAGGGGTGGAGGGATCTCGGGATCTCCCCCGAGTTCGCCGCACGCCAGAACGAAGTGCTGGACGCGTACCGGAAGCTGGGTGTCCGGCTGGAGTGCACCTGCACCCCCTACTACCTGGTGCAGGTCCGGTATGGCCAGCACCTGGCCTGGGCGGAATCCTCAGCCGTGGCCTATGCCAACTCCGTCATCGGGGCCCGCACCAACCGGGAGGGGGGGCCGTCGGCCCTCGCCGCTGCCATCGTGGGCCGGACCCCCTCCTACGGCCTCCATGACAGGAAGAACCGGGCCCCGTCTGTCGTCGTGGAGGTGGAGGCTGCCGGGGGAGCCGGGCCCATGCCAGCGGCCCACTACGGAGCCCTGGGGTACCTGGCAGGAAAGCTGGCGGGAACCCGCATTCCCTTCTTCCGCGGCCTCCGGCCCACCCGGGAGGAGATGAAGGCCCTGGGCGCCGCCATGGCCGCCACCGGGGCCGTTGCCCTCTTCCACGTCGAGGGGATCACGCCGGATGCACGGATCTTCCCTTACGATCTCACGGCCCTGGAGCGGATCCCTGTCACGAAGGCGGAGGTGGCAGGAGTGCTGAAGGAGACCCCGGTGGACGCCGTGGCTCTGGGGTGCCCCCACTGCGCGGCAGAGGACCTGCAGCGGATCGCCTCCCTGCTGCGGGGGAAGATCGTGAGAAAGCCGCTCTTTGTCTTTGCCGCGGCATCGGTGCTGGAATCGGTTCCCGAGACGGTCCTTGCGATCCGGAGGACGGGGGCAAAGGTGGTTCCCGATACCTGCATGGTGGTCTCCCCGATGATGGAGGGCTACCGCGCCATCATGGTGGACAGCGGGAAGGCCCTCGCCTACGTGCCCAGCATGTGCGGGGCAATGGCGCGCCTGGGCACCCTTGAGGAGTGCCTCCGGGAAGCCCTCACGGAACCGCAGGGCTGAAGGCGGGGAACTACTCCATTGGTGGTACCGCTGGTCCGCACAGGAATGTGGGGATCGTTTGTATCGTACAGTCCCTGGATCGCCGGTCCCCGGCATGTCCGGAGGGGCTATCCTCTCCGGGGGAGGGTGACGGGAGGGGGCGCATTCCTTTCGAGTGAGGATACCCTCACCGTTGGATACCGGAGAACATCCCCGGCAGAAAAAAGGGAGTTATTTCAGGACCTTGCCCAGCAGCCGGTCCATGAGCATCGGCGCCCTGTCCTTCAGACCAAAACCGACGATGATCGCGATGGCCGCACCCACGCCAATGCCGATGCCCCACGCGATGGGCGTCACCAGCGTGTAGATGATGGTCAGGTCGATCATCAGCTGGGAGAGGGCGAGAATTGCGATCACGAAGTAGAGGAAGATCCGGAACACGAAGAGCACCGGGATGATCAGCTCAATCCCTGACGTGCCATGGAACTTCAGGAGGAAGTCCATGAAGTAGTCCACGAGGATGAAGCCCACCACCAGGATGAGGACAAACGCCACCACGTGGGGGATGTACTCCACCACTTTCGCCATCAGGTTGCTCAGGTACTCCAGGTTCAGGATATCCACGGCTGCCAGGATCGCGAACAAGTACACGAACAGGCGCACCGCGATGTCTCCGACGTCCCCGAGCGTGACCCCCGATTTCTCCGCCGTGCTCATCAGCCCGATGGACTTCATCATGCTGAGGCCTGCGAACTTGTCCAGCAGGACATGGACCGCTTTACCCAGCAGGTGGCCCGCGATCCACCCGATGATCAGGACAATGAGCGCCCCGATCAGAGCCGGGAGGTAGGAGAGAGCCATGGCCAGGGACTGTGCCATGATTGTGAGAATTCCATCCATACACACACCTCACGATAACGGGAGACTCCCGTATCAAGGGAAGAATATGGTTCGGACCAGTTAATCGTTGCGTTGTGATCCTGAGACCACTGGGGCCTGGAGCACGGGTGCATGCAGGAGAAGACAGGGCTGCCCCTTCCCCCGAACATCCACCCGTTCCCCCGGGGGGATCGTCCAGATCGTGCTGCTGGTGGGACTGGTCATCTATC
>Ga0315294_10002850_pt1 | contig 18816 bp, 18 predicted proteins | sample YL17G13_40_MG_FD_203626 | JGI IMG/M metagenome (GOLD analysis project Ga0315294, IMG submission 203626) | Sediment microbial communities from Yellowstone Lake, YNP, Wyoming, USA - YL17G13_40 | ecosystem: Environmental > Aquatic > Freshwater > Lake > Sediment | place: USA: Wyoming | collected...
CCCTTTTCTGGTTTTATATATTTTGAAGTTTCATCGATTCTTGTTTTTAAATCGTTTCTAAATAATTCTTCCAGTTTCTTTTTCTCAGATTCTTCATGAGCTTCTAAAATGCGATTATAATTTTCCAAACTAAATTTAGAATCAATGGGAATCACTTTATCTTTAATAAAAATAACCGCATCAACGGCAGTGCCATCTTTAAACGCGTATTGCATTTGATAAGTGCCCGGAGGCAAGACATTTTTTAATACTGTTTCCAAATAATATTCGCCTAACACTCCCCTTTGCTTAGGATTAGTTAAAGTATCTTCTAATTTTCGTAATTGGTCAGCAAAATTAACCACTTGCTTATTGGTTTCGTCTAATTTAGTCAGTTTTTCAGTTACTTCGCGAATAATTTGAGCGCTTTGACCGAATTGATTCTGAAGAATTTTGGTTGATTCGCCTAATTTATTATCCAAAGTTCTCACAATTTCTTGCATTTGATTTTGAATCATCAATAATGATTGATCCTTCTTCTCTTCTTTTTTCTTACCCTGCTCATTAATTAAGAAAATCACTACTCCAATAATAGCTCCAGCCACTACCCCGATAATGATATAAATAATATTAGCCATAAGAATAAAGATATTACCTTTATTCTACCAGAATTATACTTTTCTTTGAAGAGTACTCTGCAATTCCCAGAATTCCCGATAAATACCATTTGGTTTTTGAATCAGGTCTTCATGTTTACCCATTTCAGCTATCTTCCCATCTTTCAAAACTAAAATTTTATCGGCACTTCTAATCGTACTTAAACGATGGGCAATAATAAATGAGGTTCGATCTTTCATCAAACTATTTAGTCCTTCCTGGACTAACTTTTCTGAAACTGAATCTAAGGCAGAAGTAGCTTCATCTAAAATAAGAATCTTGGGATTTCTCAGTAGAGCCCTCGCAATCGCTATTCTCTGTTTCTGACCAGTAGAAAGTTTAATACCTCTTTCACCGACAATCTGATTATATTTTTTAGGAAACTTTTCTATAAACTCTGAGGCATTAGCAATGGTCGCAGCTTCTATTATATCTTTATCAGTGGCATTTGGTCGACCGTAACGAATATTTTGTTTTATCGTGTCATTAAATAAAGTCACTTCTTGAGGCACTATCGCCATTTGTTTTCTTAAACTATTTAATTTTATTTTTTTAATATCTACTCCATCAATTAAAAGTCTCCCTTTTTGAGGTAGATAATAACGACCGATTAAATCTACTAATGTAGTTTTACCCACTCCACTTTCGCCAACAAGAGCAATTTTTTCACCGGCTTGAACACGAAATGAAATATCAATTAAGATGGGATTTTCTTTCTTATAATAGAAACTTACATTTTGAAATTCCGCTTCTCCTTTAATATTAACCTCTTTAGCGCCTTTAAAATCTTTTTCTTTTTGATAATCATAAAATTTAATAGCTCTTCTAAAAGATGTTAAAGACGAATTCAATGTTCTATATTGAGAAGCAAGTCTATATAAAGGACCAGTAAGAAGAGAAATATATCCCACAAACATCACTAAAACTCCTGGTGTTAAATGGCCATTTCTTAACATTAAAATACCCAAACCAAAAACTGAGCCAAAACTAATAGTCATAAGTATTTTTTGCCATAGCCCCATCTTCAACCAAAGAGATCTAAACTTTTTCTCTATCTCTCCAGCTGAATTCCATTGTTTAGTACTATTTTTTTGTTCTAAAAGTTCAGTAGTATTAGCTTTAACTGTTTGAGTATTCCTTATTACATCAAAGATATCACCGTATGCCCTTTCATAAGCTTGATGAAGTGAGGTCTGAGTTTTGATTATCTTCTTTGTGTAAAATATTGTGAGCCAGATAAAAATGAGCGTCGTGCCTAATAAAATAGTGCTCAGCCGCCACTCCACGACAAAAAGAATTGATAAAGCGATAATAAAAGAAACTATATTAGGAACAAAGGAAAACAAAACATCTTCAATGATGCCATAGACACTTTGTATTCCTCTGTCAATTTTACGTGAAACTTTTCCTATTTTTTGCTCTTTATGAAACGGGATTGGCAAATTTAGAATATGACTATATAAATCAACAGTGAGATCATTAGTTAAATCAATAGTAATCTCATAACTATTTCTTTCACTATATCTATCTAAAAGATCAGCTACTAAAGAAATAGTCACCCAAAAAATAATAAATTCTACTATTAAAAATAATGAAGAATTTGGTTTAATCGCCAGATCCACTAATCTTCCGTAAATATAAGGAACAATGGCTGTCAGGCTGCTTGATAATAGAATAGCAAAAATTCCCCAATAAAATTTGGGCCGATTTTTTATCCGGTCTAAAATGAATCTCAGTTCTTTTTTAATGCTTGGCATAATAAATTTGTCCTCACCACTCCGTGGTGAGGAATCAGGGCAAATTTTTTCTGAAAGGTATCGGCTCCGCCGATGGATCTAAAAAACATAATAAAATTATTCCTCAATTTCTTTTTGAAGCTCTTCTAATAATTCCTTGGCTTTTTTGGAGATATTTTTTGGTGTTTTGATTTTGACAGTGGCATATAAATCACCAAAACCAGCACTACTAAAATGTTTAATTCCCTTTCCTCTAATTCTAAATATTTCCCCAGCATCAGTTCCTGCAGGGATTTTTAAAATAATTTTTTTCTTATCTAAGGTGTTTATTTCTACATCTTTTCCCAAAGTTGCTTCAGGAAAAGAAAGATAAAGAGTAAGAAATAAATCATCGCCCTTTCTTTCAAAAACTGAATGGGGCTTAAGAAATATCTTAATATAAAGATCCCCGGAAGAATTACCCAAAATTCCAGCCTCTCCTTCGCCTCTAATTTTGATAGTTTCTCCATTTCTAATCCCTTGAGGGATATCAATAGTAATGGTTTTGCTGTCATAATAACGACCATCTCCGCCGCAAACATGACATGGTTTTTCTGGAATCTTCCCCCGACCATGACATTTAGGACATTCTGTAATTTGAGTGAAGGTTCCCAAAATTGTTCTTTTAGCCTCACGAATCACTCCTTCTCCTTTACATTGAGGACAAGTTTTTACTTTAGATCCTGGTTCATAGCCTTTGCCATGGCAATGCTCACAAACAACATAAGTTTTAAAAGACACCTCTTTTTTCGCCCCAAAACCTGCTTCCTCAAGAGTAATCTCTGTTGTTATTTCTAAATCACGACCTCGATTTTGATTAGTGGTTTTTCGCCGTCTTCTAGTTTCTCCGCCAAAAAATTCAGAAAAAATATCGCTAAAATCAAAATTCCCTCCAAAATTATTGAAAGAAAACCCAGAAGGTTCTTCAAAATTAACGTTTTGCCAGTCAAAACCAGGAAAGCCTCCCTCAGCCCCAACTCCAGCACCCTCAAATGTGGTACCAAATTTATCATATTGAGCCCTTTTTTCAGAATTGGATAAAACCTGATAGGCGGAGTTTATTTCTTTAAATTTTTCCACGTCACCGCCTTTATCCGGATGATATTTATGGGCTAATTTATAAAAAGCATTTTTAATATCCGCCTGAGATGCATCTTGGCGTATGCCTAAAATTTCGTAATAATCTTTCATATGATTAGGAAAAAGCTATCTCCTCTTTTTCTACCCCAACCCTTTTAATTTGCAAATACTTAACCACGAGGAACAATTTTAATAACAACCAGCTCACTATAATCACCAAAAGAGAAAAAACATAATTAAACAAGGCTAATAAACTCCAGGCAATAGAAAGCAGTAAAAGATAGATAATTAATTTAATTTGCAACGTCATGCCCTGCCAATGGTCTTTGAAATAATTAACAATCAAATTAGAAATTGTTTCTTTGCCAGAAATCGGTATGCCAATCATTTGCGAGAGGCTATTTCTAGTTTGCTCTAGCAATAATTTTTTCGCCGGTTCTCCGATGATTCCCAATTTACTTGTTTGCGTTGCAATATAAGTTTTTAAGATATCGTCGATTGTTCCCCCAAACTGAAAAGATCCACCAAAAGAACCAAGAGAAGAATTAATCAAGCCATTGATATCAATTCTTGATGAATCTAAACTATTTCTTTCAAAATAGATAAAAGTCCCTAAAATTATTACGAGAGCTAAACTTAGAAAAATGATTCCTTTAGAAATGATTCGGGAAAAATTTAATTCGATTAAATTATTCGCTTCAGTTTTCATCCGCCAGCCAGCGAAAAGATTAGTTAGTAATATTGCTCCGATAACGAAGAAGATCTTAGTATCCCAAGCTCTATCTAAAAAAATCGGGATAAAGGGGATGAAACAAAAAAGCAAACTAAACAAATAGAATTGATTCTTCGGAGCTGTTAAGAAAAAAATTGGTAAGAGAGAGAAAGAAATTAACCACAGGATTCCAGCCCAAATTAAAAGATTTAAATTGAAATTTTTTAGCACTCCAAGAGAAAATAAGGAGGCTAAACTTAAACCACTGATAATTAAAGCCACTAAAATAAGTGATTTGAGAAATTCACTTCTATCTCTGTAGGCTAATTTATAAACTCGGTAAAAATTTGAATTCTGGGGCATTAATTAATTCTACCACAAATTTACTTTTCCTCAAAATTAGCATCATGGGCCTCTGGCGGTTCTTTTTTATCCTCTTCTGGCTTTTCTTCTGGTTTTTCTGTTTGTTTATATAAAGCAGCCCCTAATTCAGATAAATTCTTAGAAAGAGCGTCTGTTTTTTCTTTTATTTGTGTTGCGTCAGAGCCATCTTTCACTTCTTTTAGTTCTTTTATTTTATCTTCTACTTGAGTTTTTAGTTCTGGAGGAACTTTATCAGCACTATCTTTTAATGTTTTTTCGGCAGTATAAATTAAAGTTTCAGCAGTATTTTTTAATTCTGCCAATTCCCTTTTTTGTTTATCTTCTGTGGCATATGTTTCTGCTTCTTTCTTTAATTTTTCGATTTCTTCTTTTGACAAACCAGTTGACCCTTCAATTCTCACTGATTGACTTTTACCCGTGGCTTTATCTTTAGCTGTAACGCTCAAAATTCCATTGGCGTCAATATCAAAAGTTACCTCAACTTGAGGCAAACCTCTTGGCGCTGGTGGAATACCGTCTAAAATAAATCTACCTAAACTACGGCAATCATTAGCCATTGGTCTTTCTCCTTGTAAAACATTGATTTCCACTGAAGTTTGGTTATCTGAAGCAGTGGAATAAACTTGAGTTTTGGAAACAGGAATGACAGAATTCTTTTGAATCATAATCGTATTAATACCTCCCAAAGTTTCAATTCCTAAAGATAAAGGCAAAACATCAAGAAGTAAAACATTTTTTATCTCACCTTCAGGAGTTCTCTTTTCTTGACTAGCAGTAATGATCTCAGCCTCAATAGCTGCACCAATGGCCACAATCTCTTCAGGACTAATAGATTTATTCGGCTCTTTACCAAAAAAAGTTTTGACTGATTCTCGAACTGCGGGGATAAGAGTAGTGCCTCCCACTAAAACTACTTCTTCTATATCTTTCTTATCCAATTTTGCGTCTTTCAAAGTATTTTTTACTTTTTCAATTGATTTTTCTACTAAATCTTTGGTTAAATCATCAAACTTAGCTCTAGTGATTTTGGTATATAAATGTTTTGGCCCAGAAGCATCAGCAGAAACATAAGGCAGATTGATTTCAGTTTCTAAAGTTGAGGATAATTCAATCTTTGCCTTTTCTACGGCCTCTTTTATTCTTTGCAAAGCTAAGGGATCCTTAGAGACATCTATTCCTTGATCTTTCTTGAAATTTTCCACTACCCAATCAATAATTCTTTGATCAAAATCTTTACCACCCAAATGAGCTTCACCACCAGTCGCTAAAACTTCCACTGTATCTGGTGCTACTTCCAAAATTGTCACATCAAAAGTACCACCCCCAAAATCATAAACCAATACCTTCTGGGCCTGTTTTTTCCCTAAACCATAAGATAAAGCCGCAGCTGTAGGCTCATTAATTACTCTTAAAATTTTAAAACCAGCAATCTCTCCTGCTGTTTTAGTAGCTTTTCTTTGAGAATCATCAAAATTAGCCGGACAAGTAATCACAATCGATTCTATCTTTTCCCCTAATTTTTCTTCAGCGTCTAATTTTAATTTTTGCAAAATCATTGAAGAAATTTCAATAGGGCTATACCACTTATCTCCCATCTTGACTTCTACTCCCCCATCACTGCCTTTTCTTGTCTCGTAAGGTAATCTTTTTATTTCCTTTTGAATTTCTGGATCATCAAATTTTCTACCAATAAATCTTTTTACTTCAAAGATAGTATTTTGAGGATTAGTGACTGCTTGTCTCTTGGCTAAATCGCCGACTAATCTTTCGTCATTTTTTGTCATAGCTACAACAGAGGGAATCAAAATAGATCCTTCTCTGCTCTCAAGACACTTTGGCTCTCCTTGAATAATAGAAGCCATTTTTGAGATTGAAGTCCCTAAATCAATACCTAATACTTTAGACATAGTAATATAATTTTAAATTTTTAATTTTTAATTTGTTTGGCGACTGCCACTCTCACCGGCCTAATAATTTTACCATTAAAGAAATAGCCTTTTTGAAAAATCTCTACCACGCTACCTGGAGGAAACTCTGAGGTTTCTATCTCAGAAATTATTTCTTCGCAAGTTAAATCGGGTATTTTGCCTTTTTCTACTTTTATTTCCTCTAAGCCCTCTTTTTTCATTAAATCTTCTAACTGATTCCTGATTAAATAAATACCCTTTGAATACTTTGCTTTTGCTGCTTCGTCATCGGAATTTTCTAAGCTCTGAACGGCTAAATCAAAACTATCTAAAACAGCGATTAATTCTTTGATGAGCCTTTCATTAGCAAATTTAATTACCCCTCTTAATCTACCCTCTTCCTCCTTTTTATAATTAATTAATTCTGCCCTTGCTTTTTGCCAATCAGTTAAATATTTACTCTTTTCCTCTTTTAACTTAGTTAATTCATTTTTTTCTTCTTTTGGTATTGGTTTTTCTTCCATAATTTTAAAAAGAATTAATTTTTTATTTTATTACCTTCTTTCTGCTAAAGCGCTTAGTAACCCAATATTTCTATCATAAGGCATTCTCTTGTTACCTAAAATCCCTAAAATATTATTTGAATGGCGAGTTTTAGCCAAAACAACGCTAAATTCATCGGAATTGATAAAAGGATTATCCCGACCGATAAAAACTAATGGCTCATCTTCAATTCTTACTTTTTTAATTTGAACATCCAAATTTTCCAAGGATTCAGCAATTTCAGGAATTAAATCTAAAGAAGAAGGGAAATCTTTAAGCAAGCCGGAGAAAACATACTTGAGACCGCACTTTTTGACTTCATTGTCATCTTTCAAATAACAAAAACCTAAAGATTGACTCTCTTCAGATAAGAAATTAATAACTTTTTCCCAATCATTCGTTAGTTTCACTCTTTGTTTTAATATTCTTTCCCATCTTATTCTCCACTGATTTATAGTATCATCGTCCTCTGATATCATTTGGACAAAAAATCTCCAAGCTTTATCAGTTGGTATTCTACCGCCAGAAATATGAAATTTATATAAATATCCTTGTTCAGTCAATTCCTGAAAATCATTTCTAATTGTTGCTGAACTCACATCAAAATTATAATGAACAACTAAAAATTGGGAAGCTATTGGTTCCCCTTTTCGAATATAGGATTTTACTAATTTTTGTAAAATCCCTCTCTGGCGATTTTTTAATTTGAAATTAAAATTTTTCATCGGGTTGTTATTTCTTTATCCATTATACTCGTTAGCAGTCGAATGTCAAGAGTGCTAACTATCGCTCGCCTTTAGATTTGCTCAATCACCGGGGGAGGAGCCGTTTACACCCCTCTCTTTTTATTATGGGGTTCATAAATGAACCCTTTAGTTAGACCCTCCCCTAAGTTTTTCGCAAATCTAAAGGCTCGTTCTTTTTATTTCCCCAATTTGTCCCCAAATTCTTTTGGTTGTTTTGAAAATTTGTGGTAAAATAAGATAAATTCTTAAAAAACATAAAATCTATGCGGCAAATATATAAAGGAAAAATTACGTGGGTGGATGTCACTTCGCCTACCCAAGAAGATATTGAATATTTGCAAAAACATTATCATTTCCATCCGTTAATTTTAAAGGAGTTAGAAACTTTGAGTCAAAGAAACAAAGCTGAAGTTTATGAAAACTATCTTTTCTTAATCACTCATTTCCCTAATTGGGATTCCAGAAAGCAAACTTCCCAGCCCTGGGAATTAGATATTATTATTTCTTCTAAGGTTTTAGTGAGTGTGAGTTATAGCGAAGTATCTGAAACTCATTTAGAATTGACCGAGAAAATTTACCAAAAAGATTTCGAAAAAGAATATCTTACTGACACCGTTAAATTACTCCATTTTATTTTTGAACATTATCTTGACTTTGCCGCGAGACAGCTTGTTCATATTCAAGAAAAAATTAATCTCATTGAAGAACAAATTTTTCAGCATAAGCAGCAAGAAGTTATTCCTGTTTTATCTTTTGTCAAAAGAGATATTTTAAATTTTCGAAGAATTTTCCGATACCTTAAAGAGGATTTAGCTTCTTTAGCCAGACGCGGGCCAAGAGTTTTTGGTGAAAATTCAAGAATTTATTTTGATGACATGATTGGTGATAGCTTACGAGTAGAAAATGTTATAGAGAATTTTAAAGACACCTTGGAATCTTTGGAAAATACTAATAATTCTCTTATTGAACATAAAATTAATGTTTTAGTTCGAATTTATACCATTATTTCTTTCGTAACTTTACCAACTATCTTAGTAATTAGTCTGTACCAAACCAATACTCATTATTTACCTTTCCTTGGCTCTCATTATGATACTTTAATTGTTTTACTGATTGCCCTTATTCCTTCCTTCCTTGTCTATCTGTACTTAAGAAAGAAGAAGCTCCTCTAATATATCTCAGCAAGATGCTTAAACTATACAATACCCTTACTCACAAGAAAGCAATTTTTAAACCTTTACATAATAAAAAGGTTGGTCTTTATACTTGTGGTCCGACTGTTTATTCCTATGCTCACATTGGCAATTTAAAAACTTATATTTTTGAAGATGTCTTAAAAAGAACTCTCCTTTTAAATGGCTACCAAGTGAAGCATGTAATGAATATTACTGATGTTGGACATTTAACTTCTAATGCTGATACTGGTGAGGATAAAATAGAAAAAGAAGCGAAAAAAGAAAAAAAATCTGCTTGGAAAATTGCAGATTTCTATACCAAAGCTTTCTTCAAAGACATTCAAAAATTAAATATTCTCAAGCCAGATATTATTGCCAAAGCAACTGATAATATTAATGAAGATATTCAATTAATTCAGGAATTGGAACGTAAAGATTTCACCTATCGCACTTCTGATGGTATTTATTTTGATACTTCAAAACTCAAAGATTATGGCAAATTAACTGGCATGAATTTTCAAAAATTGAGCCAGACACTAAAAGCTGGCTCAAGAATAGAATTTTCTCCAGAAAAAAAGAATATCACTGATTTTTCCTTATGGAAATTTTCTCCAAAAAACATTAAAAGACAAATGGAATGGTCATCTCCTTGGGGTATAGGTTTTCCTGGTTGGCACATTGAATGCGCAGTCATTAATTTAAAATTCTTGGGTAAGGCTTTTAAAGGAAAAAGATTTCTCCCTAAAAAAGCAACCACTATAGATATTCATTGCGGCGGCATAGATCATATTCCTATTCATCATACTAATGAAATTGCTCAGGTAGAAGCAGTCACAGGTAAAAAATTCGTCAATTATTGGCTTCACGGAGAATTTTTAAAATTACCCGGGAAGAGAATGGGAAAATCAGAAGGTAATGCTATACTTATTAGCGATCTTGAAAAAAATGATTGTTCCCCTCTAGCTTATCGCTATTTAGTTTTAAACTCTCATTACCACACTCCTTTGGAATTTTCTTTAAAAGCTTTAAAAGCTAGCCAAGAGAGTTTAAACAACTTATATAGTTTTGTTTATGATTGTTTATGGTTTTCAAAAAAACAGAAAACAAGAAAAGATCAAACTTTCGAAATTGCTAAGTATCAAAAGGAATTTAAAGAAGCCATTAACGAAGACCTGAATACTCCTCAGGCTTTAGCAGTAATTTGGAAATTGATTAAAATGTATTACGATTCAGCAAGTATAAATCCTCAGGCTGTCTACAAATTAGCTTTGGAATTTGATAAAATCTTTGGCTTGGGATTAAATAAGATTAAGCTTATTCCCCTCTCCCTAACTATTCAAAAATTGCTTTCTCTAAGAGAAAAAGCTCGTCAAAACAAACAATGGTCTCAAGCTGATCAAATACGCCAAAAGATAGAAAAAGCCGGATTCAAAGTAGAAGATACGATTTTAGGTCCTAAAGTAATAAAGAAAATATGACTTCTATTCCTCAAGATAAAATGCCGCCACAAAATTCAGAAGCTGAAGAATCAGTCTTAGGCTCTATTATTATTGATAATAATGCCTTAGTAAAAGTAGCGGATATTATTTCTCCAGATGATTTTTATTTACCAAAACATCGCTATATTTATGAAGCTATCTTTGATCTGTATACCAAAAATGCTCCCATTGATATTTTATCTTTATCCAACCGCCTTGAAGAAAAAAAATTACTTGACGAAATAGGTGGTGTCAGTTTTTTAACCTCCCTAGTCAATAAAACGCCTACCAGCGCTCATATCATTCATTACGCTAATATTATTCACCAAAAGAACGTTTTGAGAGATTTAATTGCTGCCTCTTATAAGATTTCTGAATTGGGTTGGAATGAATCAGAAGATATTAATGATGTTGTGGATAAAGCTGAACAAGTTATTTTTGCTATTTCCCAAAAATCAGTTTCTCAAGATTTCGTCGCTTTAAAAAATGAATTAACCAAAGCTTTTGAAAGAATTGATCAGCTTCAAAAAGGTGGTGGAAAATTACGCGGCGTAGGCACTGGTTTTGAAACTTTAGATAATTATCTTTCTGGTCTTCAAAAATCAGATTTAATTATTCTTGGCGCCCGTCCCTCAGTTGGTAAAACCTCTTTAGCTATGGATATTGCGAGAAATATTGCTTTAAAAGAAAAAACTCCAGTAGGTATTTTCAGTTTAGAAATGTCTCGAGACCAAGTTGTCGATAGGCTGATTGCTGCTGAATCAACAGTTGATCTTTGGAAAATAAGAACAGGTCGTCTTTCCACTGATGGAGAAATTAATGATTTTTCCTTAATTCAGGATGCGTTTAGTAGATTATCTGAAGCCCCAATTTTTATTGATGATGCTCCTTCGCCAACAGTAATGCAAATGAGAACCATGGCCAGAAGGTTATTGGCAGAAACCAATCTAGGATTAATTATCGTTGATTATATTCAATTAATTACTCCTGCTTTTACTCGAGAAAATATAGTTCAACAATATTCTGAAGTGTCCCGTTCTTTAAAAAGTTTAGCCCGAGAATTAAATGTGCCAATTTTGGCTCTCTCCCAGCTTTCTCGAGCAGTAGAGCAAAGAACACCAGCTATTCCCAGGCTTTCTGACTTAAGAGAAACGGGAAGTTTGGAACAAGATGCTGATGTCGTTCTCTTTATTTACCGCGAAGATAAATATCATCCAGAGACAGAAAGAAAAAATATTGCTGATATTATTATTGCCAAACATCGTAATGGACCTTTAGGAAAGACTTCCCTTTATTTTAATGAACAATTGGTCAGTTTTAGAAACTTAGAAAAAGAAGAAAAATATGGAGAATTAGAGGAATTAGAAGGAGAGTGAAATATATGGAACTACCAAAACCAATTCAAAATTTTATTAAGATCTTCTCTCGAATTCCTGGTATTGGACCTCGGCAAGCCATGAGAGTGGCTTTTTGGTTATTACACCAACCTCAAGCTAAACAAACTGAATTCTCCAATGCCTTTACTAATTTATCAACTAAAATTAAACTTTGTGTTGATTGTTTTTTACCATTTGAACAAAAAGATAATGAGACTCTTTGCGAAATTTGCCGTAATCCTCAAAGAGATCATTCGATGATTTGCGTGGTGGAAAAAGAAACTGATTTAATTTCTCTTGAAAAAACAAATAAATATAAGGGGGTTTATCACATTTTAGGCGAATTATTATCAGAAATTGATGAAAATAAAAAACGAGAAATAAACATTATCTCTTTAGTTGAAAGAATTAGAAAAAGTTTCAAAACTAGAAAACCAATTAAAGAAATAATTCTTGCCTTAAGTCCTACCTCAGAAGGTAATTTAACTACTTATTATTTAGAAAAAACTATCAAAGATTCCTGCCTGCGCAGTCAGGTAAAACTGAATATTAAAATCACAAAATTAGCTCGTGGTTTGCCTCATGGCGGTGAAGTGGAATTTGCTGACAGCGAAACCTTGATTAATGCTTTAGAGGGCAGGAAGTAACAAAAATATCGCCTTAAGGCGATATTTTTTATTATTTTATTGTTTTTATTGCAGCTCTCATATAAGGCTGTCTATGGCCTTTTTTCTTTTTATAGCGAGTCTTTGAGTGATAACGAAAAACAATAATCTTTTTTCCTCTTCCAGATTTTTCGATCTGAGCAACAACTTTTACCCCCTCAAGATAGGGTTTGCCTATAGTTACTTTATCTTTATCATCCACTAATAAAAGTACTTTATCAAAAATAATTTCCTCGCCTTCTTTGGCGGTTTTAACTTTTTCTATTTTTATTCTTTGTTGGGGAGAAATTAAATATTGTTTTCCTCCAGTTTCTATGACAGCTAACATATTTTAATTATCGGTTTAAAAAATAAATCTGAAGACTAATTAATAACAATAAAATTGCTATCCCTATATTAGCAAAAAAGAACAATTTACTCAAGTTTTCTTTGTTTTTCTTCAAAAGATGGCTTAAAAAACTATTGATTAAAATCAAAATAACTCCTAAAATTGGAATTTGCCAAATAGCGTAGCGATTAGCCAAAAAGTTAATACCAAAATCATTGGTCCGCAAAATAACTGGAAAATTCGGGCTAGATTTTTGAAATACCAGAAAATTTAAAATTAACGAAAAAATAATAAGAACAGAAATAGTGATAATCTGCCGCATCTATTTTGAATGTTTAATGAATAGGGTTTTCCTCCTGATTTGTTTCTGACAATAATCCGTCGATATATGTTTTAATGCTTTTTACGTACTCATCTTTTATCTCAGAACTCAGGCTGTCAATATCTTTGTCAGTCAATTCATCCAAACCATTACCTATTTGTTTATCTTTAATAGAACTATTATTTTTATATTTAATAAAATAACTTAAAATAAGATCTTTCTTATTGATCCGTGCAGCTTTATCAATGGAAAGGGCATCTTCATCTACTTGAGTTCGGTTTTGCGTTTCAGGTAATTTTGTATCTGGTGTTCCTCTTGTGGAATAATCTTTTAATTCTTCAATTAAAGATTTAAAAGAAAATTGAGCCAATTCTTCGGGAGAAGGCTTATGTTTTGTATCTGGATTGAATTGGTCGCTTTGAAATATTTGATTAGGAATTTCCATATTATTTTATATTATATTTTCGATGCTTTACTAATTTTAATCTTTTTTTTCTTTTTTGTCAATATAAATAAAAGTGGCGCTAACGGGATTCGAACCCATGTTTCATCCTTGAGAAGGACGCGTCCTGGACCGGACTAGACGATAGCGCCTTTAACCCTATCTATAATAACAAAAACATTGTCCTTATTCAATTTTTGATATTTTCTGTCTTAACTTTTTCTTTTCACTGATTAATTTTTTCTCTTTTAACCTTTTTTCTTTAATAGCTTTTGAAGGTTTGGTGGGAATTCTCTCTTCTTCTGGCTTTAAAACCTCTTTAATTATTTCATTTAATTTTTCTAAAACAATCTTTCTATTTTTAAGTTGGCTTCTTTCTTCTTCAGAACGAATAATTAAATCCCCTTCTTGGCTGATTCTGGAAGCTAAAGCTTCTTTAATTTTTTCTTTTTCTTCTTCAGAAAAAGCTTTTGAGTTATTGATATTCCAATGAATTTCTACTTTGGTTTCTACTTTATTCACGTTCTGGCCACCTTTACCTGACGAACGAGAAAATTGAAATTCGATCTCTTCATCAGGAATTAAATCCTTTTCTTTCTGAGAAGAATTATCAATATTATCTTTTGGAGAAAAAGAAAAATTTTCCATAAATTTAATTATCTTTACGTCGGTTCTTCAAAACTCAAATATTCATGAGCTTTTTCTGGTTCTTGCATAATAGCTAGAGTTACCTGCTCCATATGAATACCCCTGGAACCTTTAACTAAAAATAAATCCCCTGCTTGAATTAATTCTCTGACTTTTTTGCCAGCGTTGAAAGAATTTTCAAACCAATAAATATTTTCTTGAGGAAAACCTAATTTTAAACATTCTTCAACAGCAATTTTCATCTTCTTGCCAACGGCAATTAAAATATCAGCATTATCTATAATTTGAGAAGCTACTTTTTGATGAGCTTCGTCACTATATTTGCCTAATTCTCTCATATCACCTAAAGCTAAAACTCGGCGTTTGATATTGTAAATGTTTTCTTTTTTGATAGCTGAAACCAAATCATTATAAATCTCTAAAGTTACTCTTAAAGCATCGGGGTTAGAATTATAGCTATCTTCCAAAATCCAAGTGTTTTTTATAGCTCTAACAAAATTAGTACGCGCCTTTAGCATTTTATAATCTCCTAAACTCTCTACAATATGAACCAGATTCAAATCTAAAGATAGACCAGCAGCTACACCCGCTGCCAAAGCATAAGCCTGAGCCTTGCCAAAAACACCAATTATTCTTAAAGGGACATAACTACCTTGATGTTCTAAACGCAAAGTCATGCCGATTTTACTTAAATCCTTATCCATAATCAATGAATAATCGGAAATCTTCACCTCAGCGCCATTATTAAAACCATAAGTAATTACTTTGGCTTTGGTTTTTTCTTTAGCTTCTAAACTTAAAGAGTTGTCATAATTTAAAATCGCTGTGCCATCTTGAGGCAAAAAACTGACTAATTGTTGAATTTCTTCTTGCAAGGCTTTAGCGCTCTGATAAAATTCTGCATGAACAGGAATTTCACCAATCCAGGAAATAACTCCAATTTTTGGCCGGCATAATCTGGCTAAATAAGAAACTAAATGAGGTTGATCTTCTGACATTTCCAAAACCCAAATCTTAGGATAATTTTTTCTTTTAATAAGAAATAAAGATAAGGCCTGAAAAATATTAGTCAGCCATAAAAAGACATTCCTTTTAGCATCATAACCCTGAATAATGGTTAAAGGTAAACCAATTTCTGTATTTAAATTAGAAGTAGATCTTTCTGCCTGAAAATCATTCTTTAAAGCATAATAAATAGCTTCTTTGGTTGAAGATTTACCAGTAGAACCGGTCACAGTAATAACTAATGGCCTATAACGCCAAAGGATTAATTTAGCCAAAAACCATAAAATATATTGAATAAATTTACGCTTCATAAATTTTCATCCGGAGGAACATTATAATAGTTTATCAAAAATTGTTCTATTTCCTTGGCTGTAAGGGTAACCGTATGACTGGCCGCGGAAGGATACTTTGGTTTTTCCATTTTTACTAAGATAATAAATCTGGGGTCAAAAGCTGGAAAGAAACTAACAAAAGAATGAATTTCATCATTAGAATAACCTTTTCCTCCGGGAAGAGCAATAAAAGCAGTACCAGTTTTACCTGCAATAGTGTAACCTTTTATCTTAGCATTGCTACCATAACCATTTTCAACTACATCCACAAGCATTGAAGTTAAAGTCTCTGCTGTTTTCTCGGGGATTACTCTTTTTGGCTCTGGCGACATCACATTCGAATAAGCACCTTCATCATCGCTGATGCTTCCTACTAAATATGGTGTGACTGTTTCCCCTTTATTAGCAATCGTGGCATAAGCCTTGAGTAAAGCAATGGGACTAACAGCAACACCTAAACCAAAAGAAGCTGTGGCTAAATAAGTAGCATTAGCTTTAGGATACTCCAAATTAGACAAATCTCCTGTTATTTCATTGGGTAAATCAATTCCTGTTCTTTGATTCAAGCCGAAAGTTTTGAAATATTTTCTTAAATTCTCAATGCCTAATTTTTGAGCAACAAAAATGGCACCAGTATTAATCGACTTATCTAAAACTTTTATCATATTACTTTCTCCGTAAACTTGATTATTGAAATTAACAATTTTATATCCGCCGACATTGTAATAACCTTTATCAATATAGGTAGTTTCCGGCGTTACTAATCCCATATCTATACCTGCTGTCATAGTAATAGCTTTAATAATAGAACCAGGTTCATATCTGTCTTCAATAATAGTGTTCCGAAAAATAGAATAATCTTTAATTTGAGAGAACTCGTTTAAATCAAATGTTGGATAATTAGCTAAAGCTAAAATCTTACCGCTTTTTGCTTCCATAACAATAATAGAGCCACTAGTAGCCTGTCTCTCTTTTATTAAATTTGTTAAAGCCTGCTCTGAAATAAACTGAATATTCTTATCAAGAGTAGTAATAATGTCAGCTCCTTCCTGAACCTGCTTTTCCTGGGAGAAAACAGAACGAATCAAGCGACCAAAAGCATCTCTTACTCCCTGAAAGATTCCTGACTCACCGGATAAAATTTCATCATAATATAGTTCCAAACCATATCGCCCTTTTATTTTGCCGTCGTCACTCTCTGCTACAAAACCGACTGTTTGACTAGCCAGGCTGCCTAAGGGATAATAACGATAATTTTCTGAAGTAATATAAATGCCTTCTAACTTAGCCTCTTTGATTTTATTTATTAGAGCATCATCATTAATCTTTTTTAAAAGTAATTCGTAAGGATCATCTGGTTTATTCAGATGGCTATAGATTTCATCGTATGACAAAGGAATTAATTGGGAAAGTTCCTGACTAATCTTTTGAGCATCATGAATTTCTTTAGGAACGGCATAGACAGTGTAATATTTTTTATTAATGGCTAAAGGGATCTGATTATTATTTTTATCCTGACAATAAATTAAGCCCCTGTCCGGGGCTAACACAGTAGTTGTCTCATGGATAGCTTCTGCTTGTTTGGTAAAATCAGAATAATGTTTTATCTGTAAAGAAAAAAGTCTAGAAACCAAAACAAGAAAAAAAATAATAAAGACAAATCTAACGAAAGAAACTCTTTTTTGATAATTGACGTCTTTTCTTTGATGAAAAAGAAATCTCCTTCTAGCCATAAAACAATCTTCTCTTTAAAATTGATTGCTATTAGCTTGAGCTAAATTATCTTCACTCAGATTTAAATAATTCATTGCTTTTACATCCGTAAAGCCGTTTTCTTTCGCCCACTCTTCTATCTTGTCATCAGAAATAGCTAAAGAAACATTCTCATGAAGGAGACTAATTGAATCTTCTTTGTTTTGAATTTCTTTTTTTAAAGATGATATTTGATAATCCAAAGAGATATTAGTGCTGAAAATAGCTAACCAGGCAAAGATGACAAAAACTATTAAAGCCCCTCCTAAAACAACAGTTTTAGCGTGCCCGAATTGATTAGCTATCTCATTAATATAATACCTAATCGTTAAACGATGATGTCGAGGATAAATGCGGGATGATTGAAGAACAATAGTTCGAGTTTTTTTAGAATAATCGTGGATTATTGTCATTTTAATTTAAAGGGTTAAATTTTTATTGCTGCCCGGAGTTTAGCTGAATGAGAACGAATATTATTTTTGATTTCTTCTTGAGAAGAAGTAATCGGTTTTTTAGTTAATACTTTTAGGGTATTTTGTTTGGCATTATCGCGAAAAAAAATTTTTACTATTCTATCCTCTAAAGAGTGAAAAGAAATCACTACTATTTTTCCTTGAGGTGCTAATATTTTAAAAGCCAAAGTCAATCCCATTTTCAAATTTTCTAATTCGTTATTCACTGCGATTCTCAAAGCTTGAAAAGTTCTTACAGCTGGATGAAGTCGATAATTATCATAATTCTTAGGCAAAGCTTTTTTCAAAATTTCTACTAATTCCTGAGTACCAACAATCCTCTTTTTTCTTCTAGTTTCTTTGATAGCTAAGGCAATGCGTTTTGCATATTTTTCTTCTCCGTAGTCCTTTAAAATTCTTTCTAAATCATCTACTTCCCAAAAATTTACTATTTCCGCTGCCGTCAATGTGCTTTCGGGACTAAATCTCATATCTAAAGGTTCGTCTTTGAGATATGAAAACCCCTTTTTGGATTCATCAATCTGCCAAGAACACATACCTAAGTCAAAGAGAATTCCGTTTACTGGTTGAAATTGTTTTTCTTTTACGATTTTTTCTATATTGACATAAGAATCATTAACCAAAATCAATCTTTCTGTATTCTTTATTCTTTGTTTCACTTTTTGATAAAGAATAGGATCCACTTCGATACCTAAAACTTTTCCAGCTGGTCCATTTTTTTCGAGGATGGCTTTTGTGTGACCACCTTCGCCAATAGTCGCATCAATAAAATTTTCATTTGATGTCGGATTCAAATACTCAATTACTTCTTTTAAAAGAACTGGTATATGCATATTAAATGCCTAAATCACCTAATTTCTCAGCAATGTCACCTGATTCCTTTTCTGTTTTTTGTTTATAAACTTCCCAGTTTTTCTCATCCCAAATTTCTAAACGATTATAAATTCCAGTTAAAACAATTTTTTTTGTTAAATCACTATATTTTCTTAAATATTCAGGAATCAAAATTCTGCCTTGACTATCTAATTCTACATTCA
>Ga0315294_10002851_pt1 | contig 18816 bp, 13 predicted proteins | sample YL17G13_40_MG_FD_203626 | JGI IMG/M metagenome (GOLD analysis project Ga0315294, IMG submission 203626) | Sediment microbial communities from Yellowstone Lake, YNP, Wyoming, USA - YL17G13_40 | ecosystem: Environmental > Aquatic > Freshwater > Lake > Sediment | place: USA: Wyoming | collected...
TTCTCCGGCATCCGGCCTATCGAGTAAACCCAAAATATGCATCAGCGTAGATTTACCTGAACCCGAAGGCCCCATAATCGCCACAAACTCTCCGGGAGCAATTTTTAAAGAAACATCCTCTAGGGCCTTTACTTCTACCTTGCCCATCTGATAGGTCTTATAGATATTTTTTAATTCGAGCATTATCTTCTGCGCGACGGCATAAAGGGATTAGTGCCGGCCGTGTTTTTGGGCAGGACTGTCCCGGTAGAAGAGATAAAGGTTCTGATAGTGCCGATAGTGGGAGTGATTTCTTTTACCTTTTCATCAGATGATTGCTTTCGTTTCATCCGGGTAATAGCCACCGCGACGATAGCCAAAATGACCAGCAGAATAAAAATATAAAAAAAATCTGGCAGTATTTATCCATCGCCAAGATTCCTATGGTGCTGAAATTTTAGAAATAACCATTTTATGTCTATTTAATACTAATGGGATATCTAAAACTTCCTCTATCTTTACCTTCACTGTCTGACAGAGGTTTTTATCCCTTAAAATATTACCCATTGCCTCTTCTACCTGATTAGTTACTTCTTGCCCTCTTTCATTTATCACTACCTTAACTTTTAAAAAAGCGTTCTCTTCCTGAATGACCTGAAACTTTTCCAAACCTGGTATTTTAAAATTAAAAAGAATAGGGTCAATTACTTCGTAATCTCCGTTTCCTTTATCCACCCAAATGATATCCCCCTCTCTACCCAAAATCTTTTCAATTACCGGCAAAGAAGAACCACAGGGACAAATTCCGGTGAACATCTGGACAATATCATTTAAACGGTATCGTATTATAGGTTGAGTGAAATTCATTAAATTTGTAATTACTGCCCTGCCTGGTTTCCCGGGAGGCACAGGCCTATCGTCCGTGCCCAAAACCTCCAATATAACTGCGTTAGAATAGACGTGGAGAGAATGTTGAGGGCACTCCGCAGCTATAGGCCCCGTCGCCTCTGTAGCGAAATAACCGCTATAGGGGACACAATTAAATGCTTCACCTATAAACTGTTTCTTATCATCATCAAGGGGAAAGCCTCCCCAAAGAACTTTTTGGGGAGAAATATGAAGAGCATTTTTCTTTTTTTGATGCGCGAGCTCATAAAGCACGAAAGGATAAGATAACAGCATATCTGGATTAAAAGCGTTTAATTCTTCCACTATCGCCGATATCGGTTTTCGCACCGAAAAATGCCGCACCTCTACCAAAAAACGAGGCATACTTTTATAAAATACCGTAGAACCAACGTGCGGATTATCGGTGAAAACACAAGCCATGCGTGGACGCCTTTTTAAAAAACTACGCGCGAAATCATAGTTTTTGTATGCTATTTTAGAGGCTATTTCATAATCTAAACAAACATCATCGAAAGCCGAAATCCATAAAAGACCGCTTGTGCCTGAGCTATGTATTACGGTATATTTGTTATTTATCTTAGAAGGATTTCCTTTAAGATTACAAAAATCAATTAATTGCTTCTTGGTGATATCTTTAATTGTAAGAATACTGTCAAAATTATCCATAAAGGTCTTTTTATCAACCAAAGGAAGCTCCTCTATGCGTATATCCTTATCTATATTTATATTACGGTAAAGGCCTGCATAAAAGGAAGAGTTCTGTTTTGCATAGCGCAATAACCGCAAAAACCTTTGCCGCTGAATACGCATGAGCAAAGATATATCTGTCTTCGCCATTCTACTTACTTCATATAGATATTTACACTTCCTTAGGATTCCCATATAAAATCTAATTTAGCGCATTGCAATTTAATTCTTCTTCCATATTGTTTTTGCGTTTTTATCGCGAAATAAAACCTTATCCAAAAGCGTAGCTTCTTTAGCATCAATAGCCAAAAAAGAATTAACCTTTCTCTTTTTGGATTCCAACCAAAGTATTCTTCCCCGGAAATTTATTCTCCTTTTAAAATCAGCAAAGTGTTGACAATGGGGCTGATAAATAAAATAAACAGTATTTCCATCTATATTCACTGCCACACCTAACTTTTCATTTTTTGAAGGGGCCTGCTGAATGCGCAACTCTTCTATCTTTACCTTAGGGCACCTGCCTTTATACGGCAGAAGCATCGTAAAAAAAACAGCCGTGCTACGATTATGTTTTATGTATTTCAAAAAAGGAGAAAGGCAAGGCTCGTTATTATAAATAATCTTTCCCTTTGTCAAAACCACTTCATCTATATCATCCCTATATAAAGGAACAACGAGTATCCCCACATTACCATTTTTCACATTGGCTATCTTTTCTTTACTATGCATCTGGACTTTCCCGGGAAAAAAGTGAAGCAAAAACTCATAGTGGTTGGCGAAAGCCCACTGTTCATTCTCTACTTTAAGTTCATCGATTATTATCCAGTATTTTCCCTTTATAAATAGAATCTTACGGCTGTGAATTAAGGGGTTCATCAAATTACGATAACCTTCATGTTTGGCCTCTATAAAATCAAAGGCCTCGTTGGATATCCATCTGTCTATTGAGACCCTCGGCCATCCAATGTTTTGCATAAATACTTTAACATTAGGATACAATGGTATTTTATTAAGGTTATAATTAACATCCCATTGCCAGATATCTCGTAAGAGAGTCTGGTCCCGATTATTAACCTGTATGGTATTATGCGCAACAGTCCGTTTATACCAGCTTGTGTAGTCATAATAGTCGTAAGAACAATTGCCCGCATCAACAATAATCGGCTTTCCGTGGGCATAAAGCTGGAAACCTAACTTACCTGCATGACTATGAAAAAACCATCCTGGATAGGCATCAAAAAATAATTGTTGGGTATTATCTTTATCGCGCATAACCGCAAAACCAGCTTCAGGGAAAAGCTTTGACTTTTTCATCTCTGATGGTATATGCTGTTTATGTCTTCTTTGTCCTTGATTCTTAAGGTTATCGGCAAAACGCAAGATAAACCCTAAAGTTGGTGAAAAAGGCAATATAGCCCATTTATTATGAGAAAACATATGATTAGCGCATAATAAAAAAGTTTTTATATCTACAATGTAACTATCGTTAATTAAAGGAAAGGTTCCATCTGGCCTGATAACATTCACAACAAAATCTATCATTTTCTTAGTAAAATTCATTAATTTTCTTGAAACCCTAATCCTGTTTATTTTAGCTAGAAGAAGCGCATCCATGTACAGTTGCGCCACAGTTATATGATAACTTAATGACCCTTCTGCATGGACGCCGTCGGAAAAGAACTGACGTTTTATTTGTTTTTCTAAATTTTTATATGCTAAATTCTTCCAAGCTTTAGCTTCTTTAAATTCCGGAAACAGTATCCCCAAATGGGCTAAAGCAACTAACTCCTGAATCTGCCAATTACCAAATTGATAGCGCGGGTTGGAATTGACAGCGTGCAAATATTTTGCATGGGAAAAAATTGTCTCAATTATAAAGAATTTATCATTGGATGAGACTTGCTTTGAATCTTTGAGAAAAAAGTACATCCACAACAAATTAACCACACGAATGGCTGCATTCAAACTGCTCCATATAACTGCAGAATGCTGATCTTTTGTATCGGGATTAAGAGGATTCTTTTTACACCAGTCGCGAAGTAAATATAAGCTTTTTCTTGCATATTGCGGCCCCCCATAGAGAAAATACATAAAACCTAAAGAATTTAAGAAACCTAATCTATTCAACTTAGCAGATTTTTCAGTATTTCTGAATTTCCCCCAATCAATAACATCTTTAAAATGCACCCATCCCTTCGTTACATTATGAAACATATATATCTGGCTATCTTCACCAACTAAAAAAGTATGCCGTAGGGCTCTATCGGCAATCTTCTTTTGCAAAGGGAAATCCTGGGTGGTAGGTAAAACTTTTTTTAGCCATGCTGCCGTATTAAACGAAAAAAAGAATTTTGGCTCGGATAATTTCATATTTTTATCGGGGAATTAACCGTTGTTCTTCCAGGCATTTTATTGCCGCAGTTACGCCTGTATACACTTGGAAATATTTCTTTACCTCTCTTAAGGCTATTTTATATTTTTCATCATCAAACAAATTATTTATCATTTTGAAAACTATTTCTGGTTCAAATTTTGACAACGGAAACAAAACTTCCCCTACACTTAACTTTTTTATAATAAAAGCGTTATATTCATTTTCAACCTGGGTAGGCGCAACAAGGTGAGGAATTTCCCAGGCTATTGCCTGTGAGCTTGTATTCAGGCCGCCATTAGAAATAAGAATTGTATTATTCAGCTGAAAAATAAGTTCAAAAGGGATAAAACTGGTTACAAATACATTTTCGCAGGTAGTACTTGAATCCGTATCTCCAATGATTAATTGGAACTCGGTATTTCTAAATCTATCTTTGAGCACCTCAATAAAATTATCTGTTGCAGTTTTATCTTTTATTAATCCTGAAAACCTCAAGATTATTATTTTTTTATTTGGTTTAATTTCAATATTATGGCCCTTTAGCTTATCGATTACCTCATCAATAGGCTGTCTATTCAATGCCCTAGGAAAAAAAGGGCCTACAAGATTAAAGTTACGAGGCAGGGTAATACTTTCAATGAATGAAGGTATTGTGCGTAACAGAATGCAATACGGTGAAATATATAACTGCATCAAATCAGTAATTTCTGACATTTTTATTTCTTTAACAAGCCAATTTAGCTTTTTTGCTAACTGCTGGAATTTTAAATCAATGGATTCTGCAGAAATCTCATCAAGCCCGGACCTTCTGTAAACATCCTGAAGCAAAAACCTGTAGCCAGGCAGATACCAAAGTTGAGCAAGCATAGAAACCCATGGTATACTTTGGGTTTGAGCTGATATTCCAGCAGTTAATCTGAAATCACTTACGATAAGATCGGGCCGAAATTGCTCTATTATGTCCTTTTCTTCAGAAAGACATTTTTCAATATAATCCCGTTCGGTAATGGATTCGAACAGGCCCCATTCAGATTCTGCTAAATAACAAATATCAGTTAATTCATAAATTTTACTAACCCCGAAATTCTTCGCTGTATCTATCTGGGAACCCCCAATAGCAAAAGCAGTTACATGCCCTTTTTCATTCAGGGCCTCTGCTAACTGCATACAATTATAAAGATGGGCCTCTCCGCAGGACGCTGCCATAAACAGTATTCTCTTTTTCTCCAAGGATTAACTAACCTCGCTTTTCATTAACAATTACTTCTATGGCTATGGCCAAAAACAACCTCTCGGTGTCTTAAGGTATCGCATACCTTCCATACTATACCCATTCCGCCCCTGCCTAGTTCTTCTAAAACTTTATACCGATTTGCTAATAGAATTTCTTACATTTTTAGTCCCGCCTCTAAGTAAACCCACCCCGCCATGAATGTCTAGGCTGAGTAAGTCCAGTTTAGTTCTAAAAGCTTGAAAAAACCTTTCCTCAACATCTTTCTCAGATTTTACCCTAGAAACATCAACTTTCATAGACATAATAATCTTTATAAAGGTACTAAGTATGCGGCTGCGAGAGGGCTTCTTCCCTCCAGAAAACCTCATCTCCCGGGCAATCTCATCAATAAACTTGACCTGCCTCTCATTCATCCCAATATTGGCTATAATTAAATTTCTATCCCAATTGTTCATTTGTTAAATGCCGTTGGTTTCTTCATTTCTCTGAATACGCTAAGAGATTGAAGAATTCTCGTTTCTAAATCTGCTTCAGTTTTGGTATTCTTAAAGTTTATCTTTAACCTTATAAAGGCACTAATTAACCCTCGGATAATGTATGATTTAGGCAGTTTATACCCCCCGTTCATTTTCATAGAAATACTCAGATTATATAGCCAGTCATGAGTTTCCTTATCCAGAAAAATGGGAATACGGAATAGATTTTTTTCTACATCAGATCTAAATCGCTTATTCATTTAAAGTTGCCTCATTCAGCGCTAAAGAGATTCTCATCGTAACCAACAGGAAACTGTGTTTTGCCTTCGTATAGCTTAAGAAGCCTATCTCTCATTTTGGGGGTATTCATAGGACAATCACATCTATTGATGTTTTCTTTGTCTATTTTAAAATAGCTTGTCTGCCACATCTTATCAATTATGGTTTTCAAGTCTTCTTCTCGGACATTACCAAAACTAACAGGTATATAACAACAAGGCTGGACATCTCCATAAGCAGAGATTGCCACGACCCAACGAGTTACGCTTGCGCAGACAAAAGGAACCGTCCCATCGCACCATTCCTCCCAGAAAACAAAATTAGGCTCTAAAAGAGCCTTAAATTCTTTTATTTCTTCGGGGGTAAGCTTGATATCCTGATTCGTCCATCTACCTACCATCATAGGAGTAAGAAGGCGTATCTTAAAGACTCCGAGGTCTTTTCCTAATCGGATAATCTTCTCTGTATCTTTATATTTTAAGCTCTGCTTGGTAACTACGGTAGAGATACCGACTGAAATACCTATCTCTACACAGTTCTTTATTGCCTGGACTGCCTTTTCCCATGAACCAGGTATACCGCGGAAACGGTCATGGATTTCAGGTTTAATGCTGTCAAGGCTTACCAAAAAGAAGGTTATCCCCGCGTCTTTTACCTGTTTGGCAAAATCTTTATCGGTTAATTTTATTCCATTAGTATCAGCCCTGGTATATAAACCTTTTTGGGTTGAATAGCGGACCAATTCCACGAAATCCTTATGCACAGTAGGCTCTCCTCCAAAGAAATAAGCCACATCTATTCCGCAGTCTTTTAGCCTATCAAGAACCTTTAGCTTTATTTCCTCAGTTGAAAGAAGAACATCGTTTTTCTTAACAAAAAGGCTTACGCCGCAATGTTTACATTGGCACTGACAGGCATAAGTTAGGCTGATAAAGGCGCCTTTTGCCTGGGCAAACTTTTTAATCCCCTCATATCCTTCTAAATCTTCAAGATTTACTTTCATTGCATGCTTCCTTTCCCTGATAAGGTTAATAAAAAAGCCTAACTGCCCTCATAAAGAGAATAGCCAGGCTAATAAGTAAATCAAAAACTTATTTTTTTCCTTCTGCATTTAGAGCACAATATCATAAAAATTTCATTTTGTCAAATGTTTTTTTATGCTTTTCAAGAAATAGTTTTGTATAGTATTTTGTCAAAAATATTTCGACTTGCGATTATTTTGAAAATTATTGTTTATGCAGTTATTAATACTATAACTTACGTAATTTCAATGCGTTGGGTTAAAATTTACCTTGCTTTTTTATCATCAGGAATTCATCCAAGGCTGCAGTAGTTCTTCTCGTAATCAAGCTGGAATGCGAAAAAGCTCAGACTCAGTACTGCGGCGTTTCCGGCAAAGAAGAAAATCGTAATATCGCTGTCGCAAACTTAAGTGAAGAGGGTGGGTTTATGAAAATAGTGGGGCCGTTACAGAAAGATTTATTTTCTCGGATAAGCTAATCTTTATGAGTTACTTTTTTTGGTGGAAAGGCTTTCACAATCACCTTTTGCTTTATCGCGCCAGTCTTCCCAGGAAGCATCTTCCATGGATAGAGCCGGATATCAAAAATCCTCTCTCGAGGACTATTATCCCAACGCCGATATATATTACCGTAATCTACTGCAAATTCTGGCTGTAACTGACCAAGGCGCTGAATTAGTGTTTTGTAGAAAAACTCCTGTAATTTAAGCGACGGCTTTTTCCCATAATTAAGCTCTATATGCCAATGCAACCTCTGTCGTCCTCTCTCTTCCGAGATAATAACATAGAAATTACCTGAGCTCATGCGTAACAATTCCTCATCCTGCATTGATTCAGATAACATCATTTCCGATATATTCGTACCACAAAGAAAGACTGTCTGATCACTGCGGCCATAAATTGCCAGAAGATCAGGCAGATTAGGGTTATTGACGACTAATGCCTGCAGCGGCCGATATTCATTATCAAATTTAATATCTTTAATTACATTGTTGATTGCGCGCCACCGCAAAATTTCACTCTTATCATGCAGATTATAACGGATAAGCGGTATTCCCTGCCAGCGAGTAATAATTAACTCTTTCTCCACAGTCTCTAGATACGCATCTCTGGCATAGATATGATATAAATTAGGCACTGTTTCTGATATACCCAAGGCTTCACGCAATGCCTTTGAATTATGTAGCAATACCCTGAGGCCTATGGATCTTAACGACTCCATACCGATAGCGCCGGTATCTGCTGTTCCATAGCCAGAAGCTAAAGCAGTCTCAGGTAACACCACATGGCACTTCCTATTTAAATTTTGTCTTAGTGTTTCCGAAAAAGGCTCCCCAATGGTTATAAAACGTAATTTCGAATATGGAAGTACTATTTTACTCTGCTGGGCAAGAAAAAAAAGATGTCCAATTGCTGAGGGGCAGAAAAAAATAAGTATTTGCTTAAAGGTCTTATGTGCCTTAGTAATTATTTCCAGTATCTCTTCATGCTGGTTACCGCAACTGAACACCGTCAACGGATACGTTGAACGCAAAGCAATATTCTTAAGGGCCCAGGAGAATAAATCCCCCCCTATCCAGCTACCTAAAGCAAGACCAACTATTGCCAACGTTGGCTTATTTTCAATTTGAAATAAGCGAATGAGATCGTGCTCAAAATGCCGGTCAAACTCACCATATTGAATCTTTAGTTGCGGCCAATATAACGGCCGGCCCGAAGAACCAGAACTGCGGAACATAAAGTAGATACTAGGCCAGTGCGATGGAGGAACCAAGGAAATATATGGCCAGCGCGAATAGTAATTTTGTTTATCGGTAAAAGGTAATTCTTCAAAAGGTAGTTTCGTGATATCTGTGAGTCCATAAATATTAAGAAATTTACGATAAGCCTCAACCTCATCCCAAGCCCTAAGTGGCATCTGGCGCGCAGCATCCTTATTCCCATAACAGGATAACCTTAATAATATATTTTCCATTTAAACCGCAAAACTCCGTTACCTTATTAGATCTTTTTACTTATAATCCACTAACCGTCAACAAAGATTACTCCTTTGAGTTAAATATATCGGCCCTATAGGAGTCTCGAATTACTTTGACGCCCTCTCCATCTATAAGCAATTCGGCCGGCGTATCGTGCGACAAAAATAATAAAGGGCTAAATGCATAACCATACGCCCCACAGTTCAAGATGGCAATGTAGTTGCCGATACTGGGTTTGTTAATTTCCATATCCTCTCCAATAATGTCAAACGATGTGCATAAAGGCCCTACCAACATAATTTTCTCTTTTGTAGAGCTATCTGCATTGGAAAGATTCAGTATTTTAGAACCCCCCTTCGTGAATCTAACACAGGCTAACATATTATGATTTATTCCTCCGCTTAATACGCAAATTTTCTTCCCTCTGGATTCTTTAATGTCTATTACTTGCGCAACGTATATCCCTGATTCGGCAACTAAATAACGACCCAGCTCAAGTATTCCAGTACATTGAGAAAGGCCGCTCTCCTGTTTGAACTTTTTAAATCTTTCGATTATACTTGAACAAACATAATTAATATTAATCTCCTTCTGCGATGGATGATAAGGAATACCAAACCCCCCGCCAAAATCAACAATTTTAATTTCTAAAGAAGTATCACTGAAAACTTTTCTGGCTATTTGTAAAATATAAGCGGTATTTTCAATTATTGTTTCTTCATCTAAACATTGACTTCCAGAGAAAACGTGAATACCGAGATATCGGCAATGCTGAGTTCCTTGAAGGCAACTGAAGAAATCTAGATATTTTTCTTCATCAATGCCAAATTGCATAGACCTGCCTCCGGTCGTAATCAAAAATTTCTTAAATTCCTGCTTAGGATTAATGCGAATGGCGACGTTAACTATTTTATCTAGGGTAGCGGCAATTTTCTCTATCCGCTTAAGTTCATCCAGAGATTCTACGCTAATTGACCCAACGCCTTCAGAAATAGCGGAAAAAAGTTCATTATCCGTCTTACCGGGACCGGCAAAGTTTATCTTAACAGGATCGCAACCGGCCTTTAAAACTAACCTCAGTTCGCCTCCAGAGGCAATGTCAATTCCATCAACAAAAGATATAATTTTCTTAATAATTCCAATACTCGAATTAGCTTTTACTGAATAATAGAGTTTTATGTCATCGCTAAGGTTGCATTTAATAATGTTAATCTTCTGCTTGATGTGCTCAAAATCATAGAGATAAAAAGGAAAATCGTATTGCTCCGCTACGGCATGAAGATCAATATTTCTTAAATATATATGATTATTTTTAGCTTGGAATTCCATAGCCATACTATTCAGAGTTTAAATATTTTAAAACACACCCCGCCACAACACTAACGCCAAGAGGGAGCGCATCTTCATCTAAATCGAAAAAAGAGCTGTGCAGAGGATAAGTTATTCCTTTTTTTCTATTACGAATTCCTATTGAAAAAATAACTCCTGGAACTTTTTGAAAAAAGCAGCCGATGTCTTCGCCCTCAAAGAAAGGATATTTGAAACTATAGATACTTTTCCTGCCAAGAAGCCGTGCCGCAACTTCAGTTACTATATTATTCAGTTGAGGGTCATTTTGAATAGAGTGATAGGAAGGGGAAAAAATAATTTCAAGCTGTGCTCCGTATGCTCGACAAATCGCAGTAATTATCTTTTTTATTTTACTTATTACATTCTTATGAGTAATGGTATCGAAGGTTCTTACTGTACCGCTTAATGTTACACGGTCCGGGATTACATTAGTTGCCGTTCCTCCGTGAATTTTTCCAATGGAAATCACAATCGGCACACATGGATGCTGTTTTTGAGGAATAACGAACTGAAGGGCCTCGATTATTTTTGCTGTGGTAGCGACTGTATCTACCGCTTCCCAACGCTGAGCGGCATGGCCGCCCTTACCGATAACGGATATTTCGAAATCCTCTACATTCGCAGTAACTATCCCCTTACGTATCCCTATCTTCCCGGCATCAAGAAATGGAGCTAAGTCAAAACCAAATATGGCATCAACTTTCGGCTTCTTTAGAACTCCTGCAGCGATCATTGCCTGAGCCCCGCCAGCGCCTTCTTCATTTGGCTGAAAGATAAACTTTACTTGCCCTCTTAACTGTTCGCGAATTCTACTTAATAATGAAACAACTCCCAGAACAATCGCTATTTTTCCATCGTGGCCGCATGCATGCATAACGCCGGGAATTTTAGAGGCATATTTTTCCCCCGTTCGTTCCTGAATCGGCAAGGCATCCATATCCACCCTAATAGCTATTGTTTTACCCTCTTTTCCCCCCTTAAGGACACCGACTATCCCGGTTTTTGCTACTTTTTCTTTCACTTTCAGGCCTGATTTTCTAAGCTTGTCGGCAATTAACCTTGCAGTCTTTGTTTCTTTAAATCCTAATTCCGGATAAGAATGAATCTGCCTTCTTATTTTGATAACTTCGGTCTTAAGCCTAAGAGATTCTTTTAGTAGCGTATTAAATTCCATATATAGGCTCCTTGTCTACAAGTCAAAATCAGCCACCGACTGTTTTAATCACATAATCTAACCGGCCTAAACCTATTTCATTTGCGTATTCTAATTGTCTTTCCCAATCAGAGTTAGGATGGACTTCCTTCCATATATCTCTCTTTGATCTCTGGAGAACTAAATCATTGGTAGCTTTATCTAAAGCAAGGGGATCTGCTGAGGCTAAAATTCCTATATCAGGGGCAACAATTGGGTTTTCAATCTGCCTACAATCGCAGTATTTTGTTATCGTATAAGCACAATTAATAAAGTATGCCTTGTTTAAATGCTTCAGTATGCCAAAAGCATATTCTACGAGCTTTTCCTCAAAATCTAAAATACCTTCCCGAGGACTAAAAAGTATTGCCCCTTCAGGGCATTCCGCAACGCATTCTGCACACCCCATACAAACAGCTTGTTCTATAACGGATTTCTTCTCGTGCTCTTTTATGGCATTAACCGGACACTTCTGCATACATCTCTGGCAAAAAGAACATTTTTCCTCTACCACATAAGGTTTGGCATTCATATGTTGCTGAATTTTCCCCAGGCGACTTGCCAATCCCATTCCAATATTCTTCAATGTAGCAGCGAAACCGCAGAGTTCATGGCCCTTAAAATGCGCAAGGCTTACGAGCCCTGCTACCTTTAAGATCCCTCCGGCAATCTCAATCTCTTTAAAATGTTTCTTATTTACTTCAACCTTCGCAGAGTTCTCTCCGCAAATCCCATCGACAATGATTACCGGCGCTCCGACCCCAGAAGAGTCAAATCCATGCCGGGACGCAAGTCCAAGGTAATCCACAGCATTTCCTCTAACTCCTCTATAAATATCGCTGGTTTCCGCCAGAAAAGGACAAGAATCCCGTGTCTTAATCTGGTCAACCAGTATCTTCACAACGGGAGGTTTAATATACCCATGAGTATTTTCCGCTCCAAAATGCATCTTAATTGCAATTATCTCTTTTTTTTGCAAGGACATCTTTTGCTGGAAGTCGCTCTCCCGAAGCAATAAACCAAAATTCTTCTTAATTCCTTCAATATCCCGGCCGTCTTCTACAGGAGCTAACCAGACAACGCTTCTTGTATCCATCTGTCTTATATCGGAAGCTTCTTTTAATCTTTGATAGAGCGCGATAATTCTGCTACTTCCCTCTTTTTTCTTTCTGCCCCGATTTCCTCAAATATTTTTTCGGCCTCGCGCAAACTGTCCTTAGCGTTATTCCATTGAGACAAATCTATATTTATTTTTGCCATCTGTTCATAGAACCACCCCCTAAGCAAAGGGTTATCTGTTTCTTTTGATATTCTTAATACTTCCTTTAAAATATTCTGCGCTTCTATAAATTCCTTCCTTCTCCTCATTATTTCTGATTTCAAAACACATATACTAGCCTGATGAACAACCGACGGTTCTTCGATTTTTTGTTTTAAAAAATCTTCGCATCTGGAAAGAACTAGTTGGACTTGTCCAATCTCACCTAACTCAAGATACATTTCAGCCAAAAATACCATTGCATCAAGAGCAGAAAGGAGATTTGATTCAATAGTTCGTTCGGCAATTCGTTCCATCTGGCTAATATTTTCTTTTCTGTCGCCTTGCTTAAAGTTAATAAAAGTCTTATACACCTCCGCCTGTTCAAAATTAGAAGAACTAGTTTGCTGCTGTTGTCCCAATAGATACATTCTTTCCACGGACTCTTTAGCTCTATCATAATTAAACAATAATATTTCTATCCTTGTTCGAATACGATAATATTCCATTTCTATGGCTGCTGGCCTTCCTAATTTTCTAAGCATATCTTGCGCTATATCGCTTTCTTTTTGAAACTCTTTATACATGCCTCTCCAGCTTAACCATTCCCAATGTAGACACCTTATATACCAAACTAAATCTAAAAATTTTTCTTTCTCATTGTAATGAAGGCCGCGCGCAGCAAAATCTCGGTCAAAATTCATTCCTAAAGTCGCGCTAGAAAGATTCAAAAAATAAAAGAAAGATCCATAAACATATTTATCAAACCAATCTGTTAATCCTATGTAACGTTCTACCATGTCCAAATTTTTGAAGGCGCGTTTTCCCCGCCTAATCGCATCTCTTGTACGTCCCAGATAAACTAAAGTAGCAAAACACCCTGCAATTACAGCTGAATAACCTACTCCATTCATATCTGGCAGATAATAGTCAACCTGATCAATCAATTCCATGGATCTTTTATAATTGCCCAAGAAATATTCCGCCAGCGAACCCCAACCGTGAACTCGAATCATATAAAAAACAATCGTGCCGTAATCTTTGTCTATTTTTTCACTAGGCGGCGCCTTAGTCATCTTCTCTTTAATCTTAATACCAATTCGTTTAGGCAACATATCCACTATCTTAAAAACCATGCGAAATAGCGGTACTATTCGCTTGATATTCACGAGCTTATTTAACTCCTGAAACTGACGTTCGCACACCTGTAAACAATACTTAGGGTTTGTGTATATAGAAGTATCCAACACTCTATCTCGAATTTGAAACATCACTGTTTTCTTATTAAGATACTCAATTATATCGAGTATTTCTAGTGCCTCTGACCACGATTTAGTTGCCCCCAAATAATCTCTAATTTTCCATCCTGCATCCCCAGCCTGAACCAAGTAGTCTACAGCCTTAACTTTATTTAGGCCGCGGCTAAAATGGTAGGCCAACTCGTTAATAACAAACCCCTTATTGCCGGAAAAACGCGTCTCTATTATAATAGCTGTTTTTTCATGTATTTTTTTCTTTGTCTCTTCATCCAATTGAGCGTAAAGAGTTTCTCGGACGCGATCGTGCGTAAAAACATACTGTTTATCTTCAGTTTTCATAAATTGGCGTTCAATCAATTCATCTAAAATATCAAAAAGTTGTTCATCTGCTAATCCACTTAATGTTTTAATGAAAGATAAATCGAGATTTCTGGCTACTACTGCCGCAATTCTGGCAACATTGAGCGCTTCAGGTTTAAGAAGCTTTAATCGGCGAATAATTGTAGCTTCTATTGAAGAAGGTAATTCTAATGCGCTTACATCCATAGGTAAAATCCAACGTCCACGCTCCAATCGTAATTGCGCGTCTTCAATAAGGGCCCTCATTATTTCGCTGACAAAAAAAGGATTACCTCCAGTAGCAGTATATATATGCTCGGTAAAATCCCAAGCCAATTCAGCACGGCCTAACATCTTTGCAATTAAGATTCCTATATTTTCTGTATTCAAGGGCGTTAGCTTCATTTCGCGGGTTAGATTCTCTTCAACTGTTTGAAAAATACGGCTTGTGGATTTAACTTCGTCATCACGAAAAGAACACATAATCATAACTGGAGATTCGCGTAGTTCCCGAATACAAGCATTAAGTAAATCTATAGAGGGCATATCTACCCAATGTAAATCTTCAATATATATAACTAACGGTTGAACTTCTGAAACTTTTTTTAACCATCCAGTAACAGCTTCGAATAAACGCGATTTTTCAGAATATTCTTCTAATTCGGGAGCGGATTGATACCCCTTACTTCTCAGCTCCGGCATAACCTTAACCAAAATTGAACCATACTTATCGACTATTTCTTTTTTTGTAAGGGGCAAAAGCGGTTTAAATGCCTCGGATAACGCATGATAAACAATCATACCCTGCTCAAAACAGTTACCTTGCACAAAAGTAACTCCTGCTAACTGAACATATAACCGGAACTCCTGAATTAAACGAGTCTTACCTGTTCCTGCCGGAGCACCAATAAAAATGCTCTGACCTTTACCTTTCTTTATAATCTCAAAAAGATCTTTTAATTCCTGCATCTCTTTCGCGCGGCCTATTAACTCACTACAGTTAAGATAACTTTTTCTTTGTTCCAATGTCTCTACGGGAACTTTCTCACTGCTGAGCTTGGCTAAGTCGTTAATTAATTCTGCTGTTGTCTGATAACGATCATCGGGTTCTTTAGCGATAAGCCTTAAAATAACTTTTTCCAACTCTTCAGGAATATCTCCTCTTAATTGACGAATAGATGCAGGGGATTCTTCAATATGTTTTTTTATAATTTCTAAAATAGTAGTTCCTAGAAATGGGATTTTGCCAGTCGTTAATTCATAAGCCATTATACCTAACGAATACAAATCGGACCGAGTATCAATTATGCCACCTCTGGTAACTTCCGGAGGCATATAAAGGGGAGTACCGGCGATTTCGCCATTACTTGGCATACCCATCTGCTCCATTAGCCCAAAATCCATTATTTTTACATTGCCCTCAGGCGTAAGCCGGATATTATCTGGTTTGATATCTCTATGAACCAAAAGTCTTGAATGGATGAAATTTAATACCTGGGTAGTTTGGATAAGAATCCGGTAAATTTCGGGAATGTCCAGTTGTCTTTCTCTTATGATATCACGCAATTCTTTCCCGGGCACGATCTCCATTGTAATATAATCTTCACCGTTCTCTAACTTACCAAAATCGTATACATGAACGGTATTGGGATGTCTTAATTTAACCATAGTACGAAATTCCTGTTTAAAACGTAGTTCCGCTTCGCTTGCCAAAGTGGCAGCAATGTTTATCTCTATTCTTTTTGTCTGAGCAGCTGGTGTAGCGAAGATATCGTCTCCTTCCAACGGCTCGTTAACCTCAGCCCCTGTCACAGTCAAGCCCGCACCTAGACCTGATACAGTCTTATTAACCTCTCCCGCTTGCATTGTCTTACCGGTAGCAAGAGCAGCTGGCTGGTTTTGTGTCCCGGATTCACAGGGGCTTACCTTCCCGAAAAATTGCTTCAAGGCGACTTCCTTATGCTCCACTATGTCGTATACTTTCCATACAATACCCATTCCGCCCCGGCCGAGTTCCTCTAAAACTCTGTACCGATTCACTAATAACGAGTCAATGCCAATTTTAGTTGAAATTGGAAATTCCCTTCGCATCATCCCACCTCACTTTTTTCAGACATATCTGTTGTATACCCGTCGCAAGATCGTCGCTTGTAGCGAATCCTAGAACCTGTCTTTTCTGTCGTTTTGCTATTTCCTGCTGAAATTGTGCACGCAGGAGCTTAAGATAACGGAATCCTCTCGTTTTCTGGAGCCTTAGTTAAAACACAAATAAACCCGCAGCAGCCCAGCGTTGAATATGCGCACCACCTTTTTGGTGGTCCACCTTGTTTGTGTATTGCCAATACCAAATCGGAACGCTTCAAGAAAAACTCGAAAATTAACAAAATCCTGTTATTGTTTAATAGAGGCAAAAGTGGTTACTTGATTAGAATTAAGAAGTTACCGCAATAAAGTGGAGCCCCTCCGGTCTAAAGACCTGGGCTCCCTCCCCGATGCAGAAATACATCCATACGCATTCATCCCCGGGTTTTAACCCGGGAATTTCTGCGAGGGGATTAAACATGTTAGAAGTATGACTTAAGTTTTCCCCGCCTACGGATATCGCAGGTACTGCAGTGAAAGCTACCGCCAAAAAAATAGTTACTCCGGTAGGGTAACGGTATCGGCTTGAATCCCCAATCTTTTAATGCTTTGATCAAAGGTCCTTCATTCTTCTCCACGATTATTCGTTTTTCATCAAGATTCAAAATATTCATGTGTAGCCATTTAAACCAGAGGTATTCCTGATGCTTAGATTTAGGGTAGGTAGTCATCGGTGCCTCTAACATTTCCCATCCTGCTCTTTTAAATATTCGCGGTAGTTTTTTGATGGGGCGTTCTGGGTTTACCAGAACTTTACCTGGCGCCAGAGGAAAAAACGTAGCATCGATATGAACAGCGCGAGGATCATCAAACTCAACCTTATGCACATTATAATTATCCCCGAGTGTTCTGCGTAGCCATTCAATACCGAAGTCATTGGTGACGTGGCTGCGCTGCACAAAGATATCTTTACCGCATCGCACGACATCAGCAACGTCTATAATTGGTTCAAATTCAGTTGTAATATACCGCTGGTTACCCATCTTCCAATTAGGATTATAGAGCTCTTCGGTAACAAGCGGCTTTGGGCCGACGCTCCAACGGGCGCCTTTCTTGAAGTATTCTTTTATCAAGGACCGATAAGCGCGGAATTCAAAGTATCGACATTTCCAAGACATTGTTGACTCAATAATATGATCACCAAAAACCATAATTACATCCCGCGGATCCTTCTGACACCATCCTGACTTCGATCGCCAGTCCGGGGTAGAGTAAGGTTTGGTATTATCGAGAGGGTCAGGACGCCGGACAACTACGCCCTCTTGTTCAAGCACATTAACAAATTGATCAAGATCTTTCCGGGCAACTTCCTTTAGAGATTTTGATACGGGCCTGCCACCATAAGCCCGAGATTTACTCCGCATTCTCTCAAGGTCTTCTGGCGGCGTATTCGCCACAAAGACCTTTTCCCAAGGCAAAACACATGCGCCCTCTATTACGCCAACAATAACTTCTTCTAGAGGATCCCATTCATTATAAGAATTTACTACGCAGTCCGACGCCATAGTCATATATAAAACGGTATTTGCAAAAAATTTTCCGGCTCCGATTCTTCTCACAATCGGTGTTTATGTAAGTTATTACAAATCCACGCATCAGATTTATCGAGAAGTTTCTCGTTCACTTTAATTCTGCCTTCTCAACAAATCATCAAAGAATGGTATTCAGGGAATTCATCTACGGCTTAAGCGCTTCTTCTCGTAATCAAGGGCGCCTTAGCCATAGGCAATACTGCCTGCCCCAAACTTTACTCCGATCTTAGTGGAGCCCACCGGTCTAAACACCGGAGCCCCCTCCCCGATGCAGAAATACATCCGTACGCATTCATCCCCGGCTTAACCCCACGTGGATAGGCCTTCCCACGCCTTTCACAGAAAGGCCTAAAACCCGGGGATTTCTGCGAAGGGATTAAATTTAAACGGCCGGTGGACTAAGAATTCTAAGGCCAATAACTCCTATTAGTATCAATGCAACGCACATTATCCTCAATAAACCAGCTGGTTCATGAAGGAACGCCATGCCAATGATACTAGTTCCTGTAATAGCAGAACCTGTCCATATCGCATAGGTTGTGCTTACAGGAAGGCTTTTTAACGCTAGCGATAAACATATAATATCCGTAGTCGAACAAGCAACAAAACTTAAGCTTGGCCATAATTTTGTAAAACCCTTGGAAAGTTTCAGAAAAAATGGCCACGTAATCTCAAAGCATATAGCAATACTAAGAAATATCCAAGCCATTATACTTCCTCCTTTCTTTTGTTCTTAGTTGGTTAGTATTTTCCCTACAGAAAAATCGCCGAAGCACGGTTAATACAGATATTATGATACAATTATT
>Ga0315294_10002853_pt1 | contig 18810 bp, 15 predicted proteins | sample YL17G13_40_MG_FD_203626 | JGI IMG/M metagenome (GOLD analysis project Ga0315294, IMG submission 203626) | Sediment microbial communities from Yellowstone Lake, YNP, Wyoming, USA - YL17G13_40 | ecosystem: Environmental > Aquatic > Freshwater > Lake > Sediment | place: USA: Wyoming | collected...
AACGGCTGCGAGAATTGCGAGGTAAACCAGAATTATCCCGGCTGGTGCAAGAAGACATCGAAATGCGACCCTGCGAAATGCGAAACCTGCGTGAACGGCTCGTGTCAAGTTTGCGGCGGCAAGAGCCCCTGTTGTAACAGCTTCGTCAATTGCCAACATTGCGTCGGCGGAATTTGTGCATCCTGCCTTCGCAAAGTTAGCACCTACGCAGAATTGCAGGCGTGTAATAAAGTGCCTGATCCAACCTGGACGCCGCAGCCGAATGGATGTTCAAGTCCTTTACCAAATGCGGATAATCCGGCTGGGTATATATGTGGGGAAGCATCAAGTTTTCTGAACGCTTGTAATGCCCATGATACGTGCTATCAGACATGTGGTAGTGACCGAATCTATTCGTGTGATGGAACATTTTCTTGGGATCTTTATGTCGTTTGTAATCAATTTAGTAACGGTGAATGTCGCGATGTTTGTTTCACCAAGAGAGATGACTATGTAGGTGCGGTCCTACTTTTCGGTCAAGGTTATTGGGAAGATGATCAAGTTCAAGCATGTGCATGTTGTGACTGCGAATGAAATTTGAAAAAATTAGATTAAGGAGAAATATACAATGAAATCTATTCTTGTAACATTCTTTTGTTTTGCTATAGTCAATGTGGCAGTTGCTATGGATGCTGTTATCTGGCGGCAGGAGCTTAGTTCTGATTCAAACTCGGAATGCAGGCCGGGCGCAATGGTGGTCGATAATAAAAGCAATGAAGTGATTATTCTAGGCACATCCACACAGTTAGATGCGAAAAAATCTGATTTCCAGTTGTGGAAAATAGACCCAAATGGCAGCGTCAAGCATAAGAAATCGTTAGGACCGTCGTCAAAGCGCAACTCTCTTATGGCGGGACCATTTGGCATAAAAGCATCTGTTAAGCCGGATACCGGTGATATAGTAAGATTGAATATGTTTGATGACGATGATGCTAATGGCATTTCGCTTTCTATCACCAACAGGAATATGCAGTCTCGATCAGCCAAGCTGGGCGTAAGGCGGAAACGTTCGGAAACATTTCTATTACATGATATGACATCTTACCAAAATAACAACTTGCTTTTTGTGGGACAAGAAAGTCTAAATGGTATAGTAATGAAAACTGATTTATCAGGAAACGTGTTATGGAAAAAAACATTTGACCGCGGGCAAGTCGATATTTTAAGCAGTGTCGCTTGCGCCCCTGATGGCAATGATTTTTACGTTGTGGGACTATCTACTTCGATGAGTGGCAAAATGACGTTTGCTGGTCCTGCTACAATATGTGTGTTGCATTATGACGGCAACGGCGAACTTAAAGCAAGCGATTTCTTTGAAGGAGGTATAGCTCCCTGGCCATCAAGCCTTCCGAAGGTTATTTGCCTTCCTTTTGGTATTGTTATGGTTGTGTATGATAAGAGCAGAAATGGAAAAACCACAGAACTATATGTAAAGGCATACTCACCAGAACTCGAACCTTTGTATGAAAAGCAGATATTGAAAACAAAAGAAGATGGCCCGCCGGCATATTTTGACATCTGTGTCGCATCCAAAGACCGGTTTGTGCTCGCTGGGAAAATTAACCATAAAGATTTAAGACTCTATGAATGTAAAGCAGACGGCGCAATTCTTCAGACTCTTGAATTGGATGGAGAGGTTGGAGCCGGAGGTGTATATGTTGAGTACTTGTCAGGGAAAATATTTGTAGCTTTTGCGACTAGGTCGCAGAAAAATATAAAAGGCACAAAAATTGAATTGCTAGCACTGAAACCTTATAAAACAAATTAAATCAGCAGATAAAGTGGCGAAGGGTGCGCGTGGTATGGCGATTGTGGAGAGGGGGAGGAATGTGCCGACTGGCGCCAAGTTTGCGGCGGCGGGCCGAGCTGTCCGGAGTGTAAGTATTGGGACCCCGGCAGTCAAACATGCGTTCAATACGGGAACTGCTGGAGCGGCTGCCCGGCGTGCTACTATTGTTCCAACTGTACGTGTGAATATAAATGCAAACCTTGTCAATACTGCACGGGGCAAGATTGCGCATCGGTATGCAACGGCTGCGAGAATTGCGAGGTAAACCAGAATTATCCTGGCTGGTGCAAGAAGACATCGAAATGCGACCCTGCGAAATGCGAAACCTGCGTGAACGGCTCGTGTCAGGCTTGCGGCGGCAAGACTCCCTGTTGTAACAGCTTCGTCAATTGCCAACATTGCGTCGGCGGAAACTGTGCATCCTGCCTTCGCAAAGTTAGCACCTACGCAGAATTGCAGCAGTGTTCAAATGTGGTCGACGACCCAACTACTTCACCGCAGCCGAACGGGTGTAGCGTTCCTCCGTTCATATGTTTATTCTTTGGGATATATTACGACAATCCAGCAGGATGTGGTGAATATACGGATTTCCGCGGAGCCTGTGATGCTCACGATATATGCTATCAGACCTGCGATACGGGGGGATCTAATAGAAAAGCAATTTGTGACAATGACTTCTCTAATGCTATGATGAATGTTTGCGATGGTGCTCCATCTGGTCAATGTCGAGATGATTGTTTTATCTGGGCAGGCAGATATACGTGGGCAGTGGTGTACTATGGCGATGATGCCTATGAAGCAGACCAGGTAGCAGCGTGTGCTTGTTGTGATTGTGATTAAAATTAAAGGAGAAAATTATGAAACCGTTTATCACATCAATAAAATTGGCACTTTTTGTTTTGATAATATTTAGGTGTACCAATCAGACCTGTGCAGAAGATAGCAACACAATCCCGCCTATGAAGGTGCTTTGGCAAAAAGAGATTACCGCTGATGCCAATATGGATTGTTCTCTCGGTCCCGTTGTCTTCGATAAAACCAATAAGAAACTTTTGATAGCAGGGACATCATTCCGTCCGAGAGTATATTCGGAAGGCAAATTGTGGTTGTTGGAAGTTGACACAAATAATAGCAATATAAACAGGACCATACACATTAGCGATATTAATGAAAGTAGAGCAGCAGCACCTATAACACTAGCCGTTTCCCTCATAAGCGGTTTGATGGTGTCGGAAAATAATGACGTGACTTTGGTGGGTAAATTCGATAACACGACCTCGCCGATATCTATTGTAAAGGTAACTCGAAGCATAAATGCAAGTAAACTCATTAAGCTTGCCAGCAAAAATAACAGCATAAATGATTTTCCGCACATTAACGGCGGGATAAGCCTTCCAGGAGATAATCTTTTGTTAATGGGTGGTGGTAAAGATGGAGGTTCAGTTACAATGGTCGGCTCCAAGGGAGACCGTCTTTGGAATAAAAGATATAAGATTGGGCAAGGTCGGATAGAGTTCTTCAACAATGGTCTGGCGGTTGGCGATAAGAACGAGATTGCGATTGTTGGTTGTTCTGCCAATGTGAAGGGGAAATTTCCTGATGTGGCAGGCGAGGATTTCATATTACTGTGTAGTGTACAAGGAGATGTAATCGCAAAAGATATTTTCTCTGGGAGTCCCGATCCGGGGGAACTACCCGAAGTATGCCAACTAAGCTCCGGAAATTTTGTGGTTGTATTTTGTAAAAGTAAAAGTACGGCCATGCCAAAATCTGACGTCAATATAAGAACATATTCGCCTGATTTGAAATTATTGTGGGAAAAATCGGTTGTAAAATCTGCAGAAAACAAGCCCAGTTCTTTTAAGATAGCAGCAGTTCCTAAAAATGGTTTTGTCGTGGCAGCCGACGTGGACTTTGGTAACCTAAGAGTATACGAATATGACGAGAAGGGTAATATGGTTGCAACCTTTTCCAGAGACAAAGAAGTTTGGTCTGTGAATATTGGTCTGGTGTGCATGGATAAAAAGGCTTTTGTTGTTTTTCAGACTCGTCCTGATATGGGACAAAGCAACAAAATCAGCAAAATAAAAATCGTTGCTCTGGAACTTAAGTAGTCAAAAGATTAAGCCGTAATACTTCAGATAAAACATTCACAAATCAGCAGGGGTTTGTAAGACATTCACGGTCTATCTGTTGGATTGGGCTGTTCATCCGCCACGGAATTATTCGGATATGAGCAAGGCAGGTCTTATGTCGGCGGGCCGTAGTCGGGGGGCCCCATCAATTTTTCTGGATTTCCGCCTGCCAATTCCTGTTTTTCACAAACAACGAGCAACCAGCCACAAAACGACAATTTTTCATCTTGCCTCCGGGGTCTTGCGTCCCGGGTCTTTTGCCTGTAGTCTGTTCGGCTATGAACGACATCCAAAAAAGACTAAAACTGATTGACAAACAGTTAGCCGGCAGCAAAGGTTTTTTCAATCAGCTTGTAGTCACCTCCCCATTGTTTATCGTTGCTATTGGCCTTGCTGCCGGGATACTTGCGCAAAACGCCCTCAATTTACCCATCCGCCTCTGGCTGATACTGCTGGTCATCTTCGTTGCGGCGGTTTTTGTGCTGTTTTCCCTGTCCGCTATCCGCTATACGCTATACGCCTTTCTCGCTTTTATCTGCTTTGCCTGCCTCGGCGCCATTCGGCTGGATAGTTTCAATGCGCCCGAAGCAAATGATATTCGCCTTCTGATTGTAGATGAGCCTAAGCCGGCGACAATTCGCGGCCGGATTTTGACCGAGCCTTTTTTTGATAATAACGAGCCGTGGCAATTCGCAAAATTCATACATACCGACCCAGGCACCAGTTTTTATCTCAAAGTATCTGAAGCGGCAACGAGCGACGGCTGGGCAGAAGTAACCGGCACCGTCCGGGTGCAGGTAAATGAGCCTGTGCTGGATTTAAAGGCCGGCGACTACATACAGGTATACTGCCTGCTGGAGAGATTTAACCCGTCGGGCAATCCGGGCGAGTTTAATACCGCTGAATATCTCGCTCGCAGGGGCGTTTATGTTGCCGCCTCGGTAAAGTCGCATGATGCAATTGAGGTTCTCCGCATCGGCTGCAGCAGCACCTTCGCCGCAGTAAAAAACAGATTGCGGCAGATAGCTACGCAGGCATTACTGGATAGTCCCTACCCGCAGAACCAAAATCAGGGTCTGCTGCTGGCGTTGATGCTCGGTTACAGGGCAAATATCGACAGCAAAACCCTCATCGCATTTCGCAAGACCGGCCTGCTACACTTTGTGTGTTTGTCGGGAATGAACTTCGGCATTGTAATCGGGATTATATGGTGGCTGTGCAAAACGGCCGGCCTGATGAAACCCGCCCGCGCGATTGTCTGCATAATCGCTGCGGTTGTCTTTCTGCTGGTTGTGCCATCCAACGCACCAGCCTTTCGGGCAGGGATTATATGTTTCGTCCTCTGTGCATCATTTTTCTTTCGCAGGCATCCAAATCCTCTTAATTCGCTTTCGCTGGCGGCGATTATACTGTTGCTGATAAGGCCGACAGAATTATTCGAGCCGAGCTGGCAGTTATCGTTTGCAGCAACATTTGGGGTTATAACCTTGACGAACCGAATCATTTTTTACCTGCGTGAAAAAATAACCGGCCATATTCGGCTGCCAAAGACAAATTTGTTCTTTCGCATAATCGCTTGGCTCGGCTCGCTTATACTTAACGCATTTTCCGTAAGTTTCGCCGCCTATTTGGCTACCGCCGGTATTTTGCTGTATCAGTTTTACACGATTACCTGGCTCACAAGCATCTGGACCGTGCTCGTTTTGCCGCTGATAGCGGTTATCTCCGCTATTGGGTATCCGAAAATGGTCATAGCCCTTTTCCTGCCAACCGCAGCGTCGATATTAGGTGTAATACTGAACTTTTTGGCCGGCTGGCTGATTTGGATTGTGAATTACATCGCCGACCTGAACATATCAGAGATACTCATAGGCAAGACACCGGCGGTGATGATTATTTTCTATTACGCCCTTGTTCTTTTTATCTACTTTGCTCATTTTCAGCGGCCCGCGATGAAAAAAGCAATCTGTACCGCTGCGATTTTGGTAATAGTTGTTTTCATCGGTGCGGCAAAGTGGCAGAGGACTCATCGGGACAATCTGGTGCTGACCTGTCTCGATGTCGGCCACGGCCAGGCGATACTGGCTCAACTGCCGGGCGGCGCCAATGTATTATTTGACGCAGGCTCGCTTCACCGCCGTGACATCGGCGGACGAATTGTGGTCCCGTTTTTGTTCTACAGCGGAATCAACAAAATCGACAGTATTATCATCAGCCATAGCGACGTCGACCACATTAACAGTATACCGGAAATAGTCGAGAATTGCAGGGTCGGTAGTGTTTGTGCTGATAAAGCTTTTTTCGAGGCAAAACAAAAGCCGCCGGCGGAATTCCTTAAAGCTTGGCTAAACGAAAAAAAACTTAAAAAACGGTCTTTGAACGAAGATTTAAATCTAAGCAGCGGCGCCAGAATAAAATTTCTCTGGCCGGATGAGCAAGCCGATGCGAACGAGCAGTTGAGCGACAACGACAAATCGACTGTTTTGCTGATTGAATTTGCCGGTGTCGGGATATTGTTGACATCGGACATCGAGAAGTTTGCACAGCAAAAATTTGTTGAGATTTATCCATCTGTCAAACCGCAGGTAGTTATTGCTCCTCATCACGGTTCAGTCAGAACGGCGAAGCCTGATTTTATCGAAGACCTTCAGCCGAAAATGCTGATATATAGCTGCGACAGAAAACAATATGAAAGGTTGCAGCCGCTTGATAATGGCAAAAACAAATCAAGGTCGTTTTGCACAGCTAAGGATGGCGCAGTTACCATTCACATCGACAAGGCCGGCAAAATAGAAACCGATGTATATTTAAAATAAAAACAGCCTCTACACGGGTAAAGGCTGTTTACTCACAATGGTATCAAAACAGGGACAACGAAACAGACGTTACTTGATGTGAACGACGATTTCGACCCTGCGGTTTTTCGCTCTGCCGCTGGCGTTGTCATTGCCGGCAATCGGGTGGCTTTCTCCACGTCCTATTGCCCTGATTTTGTCCGCAGGAATTCCTCTGTCAATCAGGTACCTGACAACGGCAAGGGCCCGCTCGGCTGAAAGCTCCCAGTTGTCCTGCCATTTTGATTTCTGGATGGGGTCGGTGTCGGTATGCCCGATGACATCTATCAGCCTGCCGGGGTATTTGCTCTGCAATACCGACTGGATGTGGTTTAACTCATCGCTTACGGCCTTTTTCAGATTGGCCTTGCCGGAATCGAAAAGTATCGTGTCCGGCAGCGTCACGGTAATCGTGCCTGCTGCGGCATCGAAGGCGACATCATAGCCCGGACCGAAACCGGTGGCCTCAGCGGCGCTCTTTTTGTCGGCAATCTTTTTCTGCAGGTCGGCTATCAACTGCTCGTTCTGTGAAACCTTCTCGGCAAGCTGGCCTTTTTCGCCCCTTTCTCTTTCGAGCAGCCCCAGCGAATTCTGATGCTCCACGTTCAGAGCCTCATATTTTTTCTTCCAGTCGGTGCAGCCGGAAAGAAACAAAATTGCCGCAACAGCGATTAACACAGCACCTGTCCTTTTGTTGATGGTTCTCATTCTTTATTCTCCTTAATAATAAATGATAAAGTTTAAGTTTATTTTTCCTTACCGGTAAAACATCGCATTCAAATGATATAGAATCCTATCGTGGAAAATCATAACAGTCAATATGCCCAGCGATAAAAAAGGCCCATAAGGTATATGTCGGCTTTTTCTTATAAAAAACTGAACAGCAGCCCAGGCAAGTCCGAAAAAAGGCGCAACAAAGAACGCCACGACAACAAATACCGGCCCGATGACAGCACCGGCTGCGCCCATCAGATGCACATCGCCAAGCCCCATCGCTTCTTTGCCGAAGCCGAGTGTGCCGAAGATTCTGGTCGCCCAGACGATTGTGCAGCCTATGAAATAACCCCATAAGCTGCCCAGCAGCCCTGCGACCGCCTGGTGCTGCAAAAGACCAATCCACCATAACCGCACAGGCGAAATCCTGCTGACAATCAGATAAGCCGCCGCCGAGCAGACAATAATCGGCAGCAGAAAGATAACCTCTTTGCAGACCTCAAGGCGATGATTGATTTTCTCTTCCGGAACTATGTTTTCAGGATTTTCTGTCACCGGCTGCTTGTCAGGATTCCCCAAATAGTAATCTACTTCGTAGCTCCTCTTGATAATGCCTTTAGAAAGCAATATCAGGGAGATTGCCAAACCCACAGCCGCCCCGGCTGCAAGAATGCCTGTGCCTGCTGATGCAATGGGCAAAAGGGTGTAGCAGCGAATAACAGCAGGATGTATTATGTAACCGCCTGCCATCGAGCCGGCCAGCCCGGCCCCTGTAACGAACCAGCAGACCGAAATCGGGATAATCCAAAGCTCCAAATCAATCGCTGAGACTGCTATCAGTCCCGACAGCAGGATGATATGCAGCAGGTAAATATACCAGCCGCCCCACAGAAACGGCCCGATGCCTGAGCATATATCAGCGTAGAAATACAAGTAAAAAAGCCCGATGAAGACCAAACCGGTCAGCAGTTCTATAATGAAATAACGGGGCGAGATAGGCGCTTTGCAGTATCGGCACCTTGCGCCCAAAAGCAGCCACGACAGCAGAGGTATGTTGTCATAACAACGGATATGCTCGCCGCACGCGGGGCAGGCTGAAAGCGGCCTGACGATGGATTTATTACGAGGCACACGATAGATAACAACGTTGAGAAAACTGCCCACGCAGCAGCCGAACGCAAAAATAAACGCAAACCAAACCCAGTCCGCAGGTCCTGTCACAACACCTCCATTGTGCCAGAGCAATCCTTTAAACTATTTTTCCTTTTTGTTTCTGTTGACTGCGGCGGCGACTTTCATCGGCAGGCCGAACAGGCGGATAAAGCCGGTCGCATCAGTCGGATTATACTCAGCGCCCATAGTAAAGCTTGCTAATTTTGGGTTATACAAACTATTCGGACTGGTTACGCCGGCGGGAGTGCAGCGGCCTTTGAATAATTTCACCCGCACCTCGCCGCTGACATTTTTCTGCGTAACATTGATAAATGTGTCAAGCGCCTCACGTAATGGGCTGAACCACTGGCCGTAATAAACCAGCTCGGCATACTTTAGCGCGACCTGCTGCTTGTAGTGCATCGTCTCCCGTTCCAGCGTCAGGCTCTCCAGCGTCTTGTGCGCCGTCATCAGTATAGTGCCGCCGGGCGTCTCATAAGCGCCGCGGGACTTCATACCCACCAGCCGGTTCTCTACCAAATCGACCTGGCCGACGCCGTGCTTGCCGCCGATGCGATTCAATTCCTCTATTAGTTTGACGCCGTCTACATCTTTGCCGTTCAGGCTGACCGGTATTCCCTGCTTGAAACCAATCTTCGCATAGTCAGGCTCATTCGGCGTTTTTGACACCGGATTTGAAATGACATACAAATCGTCTTTCGGCTCATTGGCAGGGTCTTCAAGGTCTGCTCCTTCGTGGCTGATATGCCATAAGTTGCGGTCTCGCGAGTAGATTTTCTTTTTGCTCTGCTCGATGGGTATATTGTGCTTTTTTGCGTAATCAATTGCCGCTTCCCTGCTGGTCAGTTCAAATTTCGGGTCTTTCCACGGCGCAATGATTTTCAGCGATGGGTCAAGGGCCATATAGGTCAGCTCGAACCGCACCTGGTCATTGCCTTTGCCTGTTGCACCGTGCGCCACTCCCGTAGCACCTTCTGCGTGAGCGACCTCGACCTGATGTTTTGCTATTAGCGGCCGGGCGATACTTGTGCCAAGCAGGTAGCCATTTTCATAAACCGCACCGGCCTTTAACATCGGCCAAAGATACTCTTCGACAAACTCACTGCGCAGGTCTTTTACAATGCACTTAACCGCCCCGCTGGCCAGCGCCTTCTTTCTAATGCCTTCCAACTCATCGCCCTGTCCGAGTTCCGCCGCAAAGGCGATTACGTCATAGCCGTAGGTTTCTTTGAGCCACGGCAGAATTACGCTGGTATCCAGCCCGCCGCTGTATGCCAATACCACCTTTTCTCTTTTCGCCATATTGCTTTCCTCTATGATTTTAATTGGATATGATTATACCTTCTTGCCGTGCGATTTCGAGGATAGGGCGGGATTGGTCGGTTTCCCATTCCTTCTCGCCGCAGGGAATAGGCTCAATGCGATTGTCCGCAATAGTTGCCTGCCACAGCGCCTTAACCAATGAGACCGTTCTCGGTCCGTCAAATTCCGGAGCGATTACAATCAGGTCTATGTCACTATATTCGTTGGCTCGTCCTGCAACAAAAGAGCCAAACAGAACTGCACGACTTGGATGTATGCCAAAAGACACAAGCCCCGCAAGATATTTTTTTATAGAAGCTATTACAGTTTGTTCAACCATTTTAATATCTCTCCTGCCCTTGACATTTCCTGTTTGGCAAGACCATTGTCCATTGGAATCTGCTCTGCATCCGGATAACGTCCTTCTAACTGGTAGATACCAAATTCTCGCAGAAATTGTTCCTGTTGCGGTTGTAGTTTCAGCCTGGCAATTTCGGCCAAGCGGATAAGATTATGAATGCGTGGCGGTATATCGTTTGTCTGCTTTATCACATGTGCCTTGAGCATTTTTTCAATGGCAAGGTGCGCAAAGAAAAGACACTGGCGCATATGTCCTTTTTCCAGCAGCGATTGTGCAGCAGCAAAGTCCTCTTCTGCTCCTTTTACCCAGTATTCAATTTGTTTTTGGGTATCCATAATCTTTCTGATTTTGGCTATGTTATTATATGAGTTGTCTGCGGGATAGGCAATCTAAAACGGTCTTTCGCACAAGGTCGGGGTTGGCGTCTGTGCCGGTGAAGAGTTTGAATTGGACCAGGGCTTGGTTGAGGAACATATCGAGGCCGGAAATGGTTTGGCAGCCGGCTTCTTTGGCCTGTTTTAGCAGAAGCGTCTCTGCGGGGTTATAAATCGTGTCGAAAACGGTCATATCTTTTTTCAAAAATTCTTTGGGTATCGGCGTCTCATTCACATTCGGGTGCATACCTATACTAGTGCAGTTTATCAGCAGTTTCGCATCAATTTGCGCCAATTTATCGAGGCCGGCAAAATCGCAGCCGAACTCCGCTGCCAGTTTTTCCGCCCGCGAGATAGTGCGGTTGTAAATCGTAACTCGCGCCCCCACATCGGTAAGTCCCGCAACTGCCGCCCTTGCCACGCCGCCTGCGCCGAGAACCGCAACCGGTATGCCGTTCAACTGCTCCCTGGTAATCTCCATCGCAGTGGTAATCGCATCCAGCGCACCGGCATAATCGGTATTGTAAGCCTTGAGGGCGCCATCTTTGGTGATAAGTATGGTATTGACCGCACCGATTCTTCTGGCCAGCGGCTCCACAAAACCGCCTTTGCCCCTGACATAATCCATCGCACTTTCCTTGTGCGGTATTGTTATGCTAAATCCTCTAAATCCCAGCCAAGGCCTGGCAAGCACATTGCGCATAAATTCGCTAAACTCCGGCGCCCCGCCGTCGACAAGCAAAGGCAGGTATAATTTATTCGCACCGATGTCGGCAAACCCTGCATTATGAATCGCAGGACTTAGCGAATGTGTGACCGGCGAGCCGATAACGCCATAAAGCTCGGTGCCGGGAGTTATCGCATCATAGCGATATAATTTTTTGAACTGCTCGATGGTTATTTGGCCCGGCGCCGTGGCGGTCTGCTCATCGATGCTGGCGAAAGTAACAAGGCTGCCTAATTTTTTTGCGATGATTCTGCTGATAAGTCCCGCCTGCCCCATACAGAAGATTATCCTCTCGCCGCCGGTATTGTGCAGCAAATCGAACGCCTCGAAGCAGTCGTTGATATGATTGGCCGTGTAAACCAGCTTCGGCACCGATGCCACATACATAGTCTGGACGTGCCGATACAGGTTGCTTATTTGCGGGAATTTACCCTGGAAATTATGGGTAGACAGAATCAGCTTGCCCTTCAGACTCTGCGACAGGGCCGACCGTATCTTGCCGCGGTTTTCAGGAGCCAGAAAATTCTCATATTCGAAATCCACATATTCGGCGCCGGCTTTTAGCGCAGCGGCAAGGGTATCGATTCGCAGACCTGCGGGATAATCAGTCGCACCACCCTGATGTTTGTCCCGGCAGGTTACGATTACAGGCACGTTTTTCGCCGCACGGGTCCTGATTTCGACAATCAGACCTTTGACCACATCAGCGGTGAGATTCTCGATGTAATCGACTCGCAGCTCCAGCATCTCGGCGCCTGCAAGCAGGGCGGTCTCGATTTGATGCCTGGCCTGGTCAGGATTCTTCGCAACTATCGGAATAGTCAAATATGTCATAATGAAAAAAGATATAGCAGGGTTTACCCGTAAAGGCAAGAGCAAACCCTGAAACGTCCCGGTTCAAGGCTTTTTACTTCGCCTTTGCAGCAAGATGACTCCAGTATGCTTCGTATGCGGTCAGCAGCCAGATTGCGGCGGCGATAAGCAGCATGGCTGCCCCCAAAACACGCAGCGACTTTATTTTGCGATACCAGAGGACCAGCCCTGCGAAGAGGCCGCAGGCGCCGCTGAGTATAAAGCCGACCCCAGACATCAGCGGGGTTAAAGTGAGGTGCTGGTCGATAATCCGCACGCCCAGCAGACAGGCTGCTCCGCCTGCAAAAAAGGCGTATATTCCCAGCGGCAGCAAATCCCATTCTTTAGCCAGCGACCAGCTCGCGCCAAGAAACAGCACGCCCAGCAGCACCGACATCTCGCCGTAAGCGCAATTGTACGGCACGGGCAAAGGCCAGGTAAAACTCATCCTGAAGCCGCACACCGTTGCGACCAGGCCGGATATGCCGAAGGCGGGCGCCCATCGCTTTTTGTCCGCCGCTTCCAGCCCCCAAAGAAGGAAAAATGCAAGTATTACAAAACTGCAAACCATATTAGTGAGCATCAGCGTTACGTAATCAATCATCATTTTTTGTCCTCCCAGTTTATATGTGTTTGAGAATTACATCCCAATTTACGCGGGATAGTCTAATGCCGGATTTGCGGTTTGGCAAGCCTTATTTTTGTTAATATGGGCTGAATTTGGTGATTGCAGGGGCGGGATTTGGTGTATGCTAACTGTTATCAGATGTCATCAGAAGCAATCAGAAGTGTATCAGAATGCATCAGAAGCATATCAGAGATACATCAGAGATATGTCAGAGATACGTCAAAATGCATCAGAAGACACCAGTGTTTTTGATTAAGTATTGTCATAACAAGGAGTTAAGGAAAATCAAACCACAGATTAACGCAGATTCACGCAGATTTTTTTTATTTTTCATTAAATTTTATTTCACTCAATCCTGTCAGGGATAGCTTAGCCACATTGGGATATAGAATCTTCCCATAATTGGGCGGAGATGCGCATTTGAGTTGAAAAAAGCATTGGCCACCCGGCTTCGCCTTCGGCTACGCCGCGGCAGGCAGAGGGGATAAGTTGTTATTATGAAATATGTTATGGAAAAGAGTAAGGGGATTTAAAAATTTTTTGCAGGAATTTTTTTTGGCTGAAACACGATGCGTTTTTGATTGAAATTTGGCCACAGATGCACAAGAAAAATTGGTGGGGCACGGTCCCACCCTACCTTGTTGCTACTCCTTAAAGGCTTATCGCTTCTACAAGAGCTTCCAGTCTTGAAATTGCCCCTGAACTTTATCCTCAAGAATACAATGGAAAATATTATTGCCCCGCCACCAAACTGGGGTGAATCGGCGTGTTGCATAGTTATTATGGTAGAAACACAAAGTTAATCTGCGTTCTTTAGTTATAACATCCCACATCTCATCCAATGTTGCAATGGCACTAATCTGTTCATTTTTGTCTGGTCGCATAGCCTTGTTATTTCGTTTTCCAAAACCTCGTTCAACAACTTCCGGAGGTTGCCCATTTGATGGAACATTGAAAGACACCTGCTCCCAGCCGTGCATAGCTGTTTTGATTGCATATGTATCCGTGTAACTATTGTTAGCATTGTCATAAATAACAACAACAGCGGGTGTATCTGCATTTACTTTGTGATATGATTTAATCTGATCAGCTGCACTTTCAATCAGGTTTCGAACTCTTTCCGCAACCTTATCGGGGGTGCGGGTTTGAGTAGTGATGCCTTGGTTTCCTAAAGGAGCATTCCACTCTTTATCCGCTTCATTTGGTTCAACTTGCTTTATTTCAAAAATAACTTTTTGCCCATCAAAAGATAGCTCATAATCAGGTTGTTTGTCGCTGCATTCGGGAAGCCGAACAGGTATGACACAATGTGATTTGCAAAATTCTTCAAAAAGCTTTTCTGATTTTGTAGCACGTAGCATCTAATTAGTCCCCCTCCTATGCCAGTTTGTGGGCGATTTGTTCTTCAAGAATGTCTTTGACAGTCAGGGCGATGATGGTCTTGCCGGTCTTTTTGAAAAATGCCTGTATCTCAGACATAGCATCCTGCGAATAGCCGAATGAGACGAAAAAGCCTTTTGTGCGGTTTTCTCGCATTAAGACGGCCTCGAAGGAATCGATGTCGGGACGGCCAACCTTTTCTTTCTGTTTGACCTGTATGGGATACCACACATCCATAAATTCAAGCTCACCCGCCTTCTTTTTGGGTATGGCCGAGACCGGATAGATACGGCCGTCAATCCCCATATCGCCCACCTTGGCAACATTGGGCACACCGCCCAGCGCAATAACCGCCCAGTTCTCAAATTCAAACGGCGGTATCTCTCGCAGCTTCTCTATCGTCCACGGCAGGTCGCGCACGACAAAACCCCGGCCTATATGCCAGAGCTTTTCATCCTCTTTCATCCCGCACACATCCCGCATCCGCTTTGCCATCACACGGCACGCCGTCGGCGATACGTCAATGCCTATCCACTGCCTGCCAAGATTTTCCGCCGCAACAAGCGCTGTCCCGCATCCGCAAAAGGCATCGAGGACGATGTCGTTTGGGTTAGAACTTGCCTTGATAATTCGGTCAAGCAGTGCAAGAGGTTTTTGTGTGGGGTAACCGAGTCGCTCTTCTGATTGCGATTGAATAGGCGGAATATCTGCCCATACGCTGTCAACGGATATTCCTTCCTGTTCATCGAGGTATCGCTTGAGTCGCGGTACCGCACCAGCCTGAGACTGCACGATAAGCCCCTTTTTATAAGCTTTCTGCATACGTTCCTTTGTCCAACGCCAAACACGCTTGACGCCAAGAAACTCGTAGGTCAGATTAGGCCGGTCTTTGTTGGGGTTTGTCAAATCAGTCAATTGATATTGTCGTCCAGTTTCTGGTTCTACGTATTTATAGAAACCTTTAACGTACTTTTCATCGTGAGGCAAATATTGCCGATTAAAGGTGTAATCATTACTCTTTGTGTAATAAAAAATGGAATCGTTGTTATGAGGAAAAGAGCGAAAAGCTAAACCTTTTGCTTTGGTTCGCTTCCAGATTATTTCGGTATGGAACAGGTTTGGGCTGAAGATTTGGTCTAGCATAACCTTGACATAATGTGAGGCGTGCCAGTCGCAGTGGTAATAAAATGAGCCGGTTTTCTTCAGGACGCGGTGTAGTTCGACACAGCGGGGACGCATAAATTCGATATATGCCTGCGTGGATGCGTGGCGGTCCTCGAACGAGCGTTTTTCTTTTGTCTCGCCCCAAAAGACTTCATAGTTGCGATTGGAATTAAAGGGCGGGTCGATATAAATAAGGTCAACGCACTGGTCGGGGAATTTTTTCAACTGGTCGAGGTTGTCACCACAGTAAATTACCCGCGTATCAACTAAAACAGATGGCTTGCCGACAGCCGAGGCCTTTTTAGAACTGGGTGCAGATTTTTTTGCCATAGGCCAATAGTGTAAACGCTGCCTGATAATTTGCAAGGGGCATAGCGAAAAGAGTTTAACCTTGTTTTTAGAAAAATCGGTGGGGTTATGACTCCCCTGCACAGCTACGAAGGCTAAGCCGGCGAATGCTAAATGTGCGGCGGTAGTGGGGGGTATTTAATTTTGTTCATACCCAGCCATATCCAGGCTGTGAGGTAAGCAATCAGCGAAAGGGCTGAAAGCCATAAGCTGAGGTAAAAATGCGGGGGGCGGTACTCCATACGAAAACGATGCGTTCCTGCCATCAGGGGGACGGCACGCAGGGCGTAATCGGCGGGCAATACTTCATAGTTTGACTGGGAGCTGCCGGGCAGCGGTCTTGCGGACCAAAATTTCTGGTAGGCATCAGTAACCAGCAGGATAGCGGGCTTGTCGATTTGGCCTTCGATTATTATGTAATCAGTCGATTCATCGGTGATTCGCATACTGCCTGTGGGGACATTGCCTGCGGGTTTGCAGGAAGGGGCGGTTTCGAGGATGACTGTTTTGGCGGGGTCGAACGAGGGGTCTGACATTGCCTTGAAGATGGCGTCCCTGTCTTTAATGACGCGGTAATCGGTAAGCAGGTTGAGTTTTTCCAAAGGCTGGTCGGTAGTTATTATCTGGACGCCTTTTTGTGCGGGGTAAAAAATGAAGCGGCAGCGCAGCATTTGGTAAAGTTTACTGATGAGCGGGGTTTTGGTAAACTTTAGAAAGGTAACGCAGGCGTCGGCGTTGTCGGGGTTCTGTCCTGCGGCGTAAAACATCATCTCCGCATAGCGGCGCAAGAGCATAGCATCGTAGCCGCTGATATCATAAGAGCCTGTCGACATCCCTAAATTTGAAAAGCGGGGGTTGAGGACGCGAAAGTCGCCTTTCTGTTTGGCGAGGAATTCTTCGAGTTGCGGTGAGCGGGTCTCCGCAAGACTGAATGTCGTGCGAAGCGGCCTGGCGAAATAAAACAACTCAGCGAGCAGCAGCAAGGCTATTACGTAAACGATTTTGGCGGAATATTGCCTGGCCCAAAACAACGCAGAGAGCGCGGCACATATACCAGCGGCCAGACAGAGGCCAATAGCTGCCCGGCGGGCGGCAGCGGCGATAAATTGCGGGTTTTTGTAATCTTCTGCCGGTCGATGCTCCTCGCCATTTTTGTCGGCTGCGCTGCGGACGGTCTGCATAAAATTAGCCCACCAGCCTGCGGGGACATTTTTGTCGGCGGAATGCTGGACCGACCAGCCGGCCAGTGCAATCAGGACGGCGGCTGTCAGGGCTATAATTGATGTTTGCCTGATGAAGCGCGGCCGGCGGAACAGGTCATCAAGCCCTATGGCGGTCAGCATTAGCAAAAACAATGTGGCGGGATAAATAAATTTGCTTGTGCCGCGAAATTTGTCGAAGCCCGGCACATAATTATAGAGAAACCTGAACAAAGGGGTGTGCGAGCCGAGCGCAAGGATGAACATAATCAGCGCCAGGGCGGCCAGAACATACCGGTAGTTTGACTTGCAGCAAAAGAAGCCGTAAACAGCCAATATGAGAGCAGTAACACCTATGAACGGTATTGCTTCCCAGAGGTGGGAGGCGCCCCAGTATGTATAGTCGTTCATCGAGCCGAGGAAATTCGGGACAAGGAGCGTAAGCAGATTTTCCGGAGGGAGCGAAAAGGTTGCTGCAATATTGTATGGGACGCCGAGTTCACGTATGCTGCCAGCGGTTGCCTCGATGCCGGTGAGCAATTGCACGGCGGAAATCGCTGAGCCGCCTGCGAAAATTGTTACAAATGCAACTGCCGGCAGAAGTTTGCGTTTTACCTGCACAAGCTGCAAAACAAAATAAATCGTCGCCGCCAGCGATGTGTAAAACATATATTGGGGAAAACCTGCCAGCGCCTGCATTGCGACTGCAAGTATGCCGAGCAATACCCAACGCGGGGAGCAGTTTTTCAGCAGGCCGTCAATTGACAGCAGCAGCAGCGGCGCCCAGGCCATAGTGCAGAGCTGAGCGAGATGGCCTGCAAAGATGCGGGCAAAAGTTGCGCCGCAGAATATCACGATAACGGCGGCGGCGGTGCAGGCAATGGCGGAAAGGCCGCGACAGGCCGCCCAGAAATAAGTGAAAATACCCATCAAGAGCAAATGGAGGACAATGCACCAGTTTATGGCGGCTGGTAAAGGCAGAACCAGAAAAATAAGGTTCGGCGGATAAAACATCGCCGAGAGAAACCCGCCGACAAACGGTATGCCGCAGAAAATATGCGGATTCCAGAGCGGCAGATTTCCTTTGCTGAGCTCCTTAAAGCCGAACGCCCGCAGATGAACATAGTGCATCGCTATATCGGTAATACTGTCCGAGAGAACAATATCTTTGGCGGTAAAAAGGACGTCTGCGAACATAATGAGCAGCAAAAGCAAAACAACGCACAGCCCCGGCAGGTGCGAAGGTATTCTGCGAGGGTGTTGGCTGGTCGTTTGGCCGGTGCGATTTTGATTTTTGTGCTGATGCTCAGCGGGCATATACTACCTGCTATAATTCGAACATAAACCGCATTTTCAATATTGCGAATGTGGGCAAGTGAGTGTAATCTACTTTGCAGAAAATGACAGTTCAAGAGAATTTGCCTCTCTACAGCCGGATTATTATATGAAATCAGGTTATCTTCTAATTCTAATTTTTGCGGCCGCGGCTTATCTGGGTCTGATGCGGCTGGATAATACGGTTTTCTGGGATGATGAGGCGGAGACGGGCATCGTAGCAAAAAACTTTCTCAAGTTCGGTCGGCTGACAGGCTGGGACGGCAGAAATCTGCTGGCCTACAATAATGGAGGTATCCTCGATGAGAATTTTCGTTCGAGGAATCCACCTCTCGGTTATCTGACGGCAGCGGCTTCATTTCGCCTGTTCGGTGTCTCAACCTGGGCCGGCAGGTTTCCATTTCTGCTGGCAGGTTTAGCCTGCATTTTCCTGCTGGCCTGGCTGCTGCGCCAAGA
>Ga0315294_10002854_pt1 | contig 18805 bp, 18 predicted proteins | sample YL17G13_40_MG_FD_203626 | JGI IMG/M metagenome (GOLD analysis project Ga0315294, IMG submission 203626) | Sediment microbial communities from Yellowstone Lake, YNP, Wyoming, USA - YL17G13_40 | ecosystem: Environmental > Aquatic > Freshwater > Lake > Sediment | place: USA: Wyoming | collected...
TCTCTTAAGGCCGCAGCCCCCACCGTCCGATAACCCTGCTGAGCGAGGAGCGACGGTGCGCGAAGCGCCTACGTACCTCTCCGGCTGCGCTCCACAAAAGAGGTGCCTCCATGGGCAGAAAAGGTCTATGGAACCGCGTCCGCTGCTGGTTCGGGGCCAAGGTCGACAGCAACGATGCCGGTTCGCCGCCTGCCAAGCGCTGCAACCTGCAACCGCCTGTTGCCGACGCCCGCAGCGCGTTCGAGCGTTCGGGCGCCGCCACGGTGGCCACTGGCGCCGCGTCGCCGGCGAACGCGCCTGATCCCTTCGCGGGAGGCGACGTTGCGGCAGAGGAGGCGCCGGTTACCGGCATGGCCGCGGCGTGCGTGCCGACTTCGCCCCCGATGCAGACGCACCTCGACCTTCTGGACCCGCCCTGGATGCAGTCGCTCGAGGACCTCCCGCGCCGGATCGCCGCGTCGGTCACCGAGGCCGCCGGCAGCGCCCGGGCCCTCGGGCTGATGGCGGGCGAACTGAGCGGCCACCGCCAGACGTCGCGCGTCGTCATGGACGCCGTCCGCCGCCTGCCTGACCTTGCCATCAACCAGGCCGAACTCACGCGAGAGGCCATCAAGTCGCTCGACCGGCAGACGCTCGTCATGGAATCCATGCTCGACGGCGTCACGGCCCTGCGGTCGGCGTTCCGCACGATCGAAGAGAGTTCTCGCCGGCACGTCCTGGCGATCTCGCAACTCGAGATGTGCCATCGCCAGGTGCTCCTGGAGTACCAGGGGATGCTCCTGAAGTCCCAGCGGCGCCTGGCGTGGATGGCCTTCGTGGCCACGGCCCTCGGGGCGGCGGCACTTGGCGGAGTGGCGTACTCTATCGCGACGCTGTTTGCCAGGTAGGGGCTCACGCGACTCCATTTTCGATTCTTGATTTTAGATTTTCGATTGAACGACAAAAAGAAAACGGCGCGCCTGGCTTCGTCCAAGCGCGCCGTTGTTTCTTGTCTTTCAAATCGAAAATCTAAAATCCAAAATCGAAAATGGCTGCGCGCCCGCCACGGCCTACTCCACCAATCCCTCTGGCGCCTCCAGCCCCTCGCGGATCATCTTGAGGAACTGGGCCCCCACCGCCCCGTCGACCAGCCGGTGGTCGGCCGACAACATGAGCGACATTATCTTGCGGACCTGGATGCCGCCCTCACGGAATACGACCCTGTCCTCGATTGCCCCGAGCCCCAGGATCGTGCTCTCGCCCGGGTTCACGACCGCGATGAAACTGCGGACGCCGAACATCCCCAGGTTCGAGACGGTCATGCATCCGCCCTGGTACTCATCGGGCAGGAGTTTCTTGGAGCGGGCCCGTTCGGCCAGGTCCGCTGATTCGGCACTGACCTGGCGCAGGGACTTGCGGTCCACGTCGCGGACCACCGGCACGATGAGCCCTTCTTCCAGGCCCACGGCAACCCCGACGTGCACCTCGCCGCGCCGCTGGATGCCGCCCTCGACCCAGCGGCTGTTGACGGCGGGCATCGCCCGAAGGGCCGCCGCGCACGCCTTCACCACAAAGTCGTTGAACGAGATCCTGCCGTCGCCCTTGGCGTTCAACTCGCTGCGTAGCGCCACGAGCCTGGTGACGTCGGCATCCATATCGAGGTAGTAACAGGGAATGGCCCGCTTGGACTCGGCCATTCGCGCGGCGACAATTCGGCGCATGGCCGTCAGCGGGACGATCTCGCCCGGCTTGACCGGCGGCCCGGCCGGGGCCGCCGGCGCCCTGGCGGCCCGAAGTACGTCTTCCTTCATGACCTTGCCGCCCGGCCCAGCGCCCCGGACCGCCGCCAGGTCCACGCCCTCGCGCTCGGCCACCTTGCGCGCCAGGGGGCTGGCGCGGACGGCCCGTGCACTCCGGCCCGCCTTGGCGGCGGCCTCGACGTCGGCTTCCACGATGCGGCCGCCGGGGCCGGTGCCCTTGACGTGTTCGAGTCTGATCAGGAGTTCCGCGGCCAGCCGCCGGGCCCGCGGCGAGGCAAAGATGCGTCCGGCGGCCACGGCCGGCGCGGCCTCCGCAACCGCCACCGCGGCGGCCGCAGCCTTCTCGGCCGGGGCCTCCTTCCCGGCCGTAGCGGCCTGGCCGCCCGCCTGGGCCAGGATATCCTCGGGAATCGCCTCGCCCTTCTCGCCAATGACCGCGATGACCGACCCCACGGGCAGTTCCTTGCCGGGGGGCGCCAGGATCTTCAGCAGCGTCCCGCGGTAGTAACTCTCGACCTCCAGGGTGGCCTTATCGGTGGTGATCTCGCAGAGGATGTCGCCGGTGGTGACGGTGTCGCCCTCGTTCTTGATCCACCGGTCGATAGTCGAGACCTCGACCGTTTCGCCGAGTTTGGGCAAAATGACTTTTTGAATCATAGGCGATCCTAACGGATGACTCGCCCCGCAAGCGGGGCGGCTGCGGCAATCAAAGCCTATGCTTTGCCGAGCGTTCGCCTGGCGGCCGCCACGATCTTGTCGGTCCGCGGAATCGCCTCGTCCTCGAGCACCGGGCTCATCGGCACCGGGCAGTTGGCGGCACAGACCCGCTCGATCGGGGCGTCGAGGTAATCGAACGCCGACTCCATCACCTTCATCGCCACGTCGCAGACGAAGTTGCCGTCCTTGTACGCCTCCGACGCCAGGACGAGACGCCCGGTCTTCTTCACCGAGTCGAGGATGCAGTCGATGTCCAACGGCTTCAGGCACCTCAAGTCGATGACCTCGGCGCTGATGCCCTCTTCGGCGAGTTTCTTGCCGGCCTCCTCGGCCCGCAGGGCCATGCGCGAGTAACTCGCGATCGTGACGTCGTCGCCCTCGCGGCGGACGGCCGCCTTGCCCAGCGGAATCAGGTACTCCTCGCTCGGCACCTCGCCCTTGTTGTTGTAGAGCATCTTGTGCTCGATGAACAGGATGGGGTTGTCGTCGCGGATGCAGGTCTTCAGGAGCCCCTTGGCGTCGTACGGCGTGGCCGGCATGACCACGAAGATGCCGGGGGCATGGACGAACCACGCCTCGAGGCTCTGGCTGTGGTGGGCGGCGATGCAGCGGCCCGCGCCGCCCTCGGTCCGAAGGACCATCGGCACCGTCGTCTTGCCGCCGAACATGTACCGGTTCTTGGCGGCCTGGTTGACGAACTGGTCCATCGCCAGGGTCATGAAGTCGACGTACATGATCTCGGCCACCGGCCGCATGCCCGCCATCGCCGCCCCGACGGCGGCGCCCGTAATCGCCATCTCGCTGATGGCAGTGTCGCGGACTCTGGTCTCGCCGAACTCCTGCACCAGGCCTTGCGTGGCCGAGTAGGCCCCGCCGTAGATGGCAACGTCTTCGCCCATCACGAACACGCGCGGGTCGCGCCGCATCTCCTCGGCCAGCGCGTCGCGGATCGCTTCACGGTACATGATGACCGGCATCGGCGCCCTACCCTTTCTTCTCTTCGATCCGCACCAGGCCCTTCGGCCCCTCGACCCAGCCGACGTACACGTCGTCCATGACCTCCGACGGGTTCGGGTACGGGCTTTCCTCGACAGCGAACTTCTCGGCCGCCGCGATGGCCTTGTCGACCTCGCCCTGGAGGGCCGCAAACGCCTCTTCGGTCAGCACGCCTTCGTTCACGAGGTCGGCCTTGAAGAGCACGATCGGGTCGCGGTCGTGCCAGTAGGCCTCCTCTTCCTTCGTGCGATACACGCGCGGATCGCTGCGGCTGTGGCCGCGATACCGGTAAGTCATGGCCTCGATGAGCGTCGGCCCCTTGCCCTGCCGGGCCCGCTCGGCCGCCTCAAGGACCGCCGCGCGGACCTCCAGCACCTTCTGGCCGTCGACCTTGAGGCCCGGCATCGCGTAGCCGGCGGCACGGGCGCACACGTCGCCAATGGCGCACGCCCGGCTGAACGCCACGCTCATGCCGTACAGGTTGTTCTCGCAGATATAGACCACCGGCAGGACCCACTTGCCGGCCATGTTCAGCGATTCGTGGAAGGTGCCCTCGTTGGAGGCGCCGTCGCCGAAGAAGCACAGGACCACCGAGTCCTTGTTCTGCAACTTGCACGCCAGGCCCGCCCCGGTGCCCACGGGGATGTTGCCGCCGACGATGCCGGTGGCGCCGAGGTTGCGTTTCGAGACGTCGGCGATGTGCATCGAGCCGCCGCGGCCTTTGCAGTAGCCGGTGGCCTTGCCGCAGAGTTCGGCCATCATGAGTTTCAGGTCGGCGCCCAGGGCCAGGCAGTGGCCGTGGCCGCGGTGGGTGCTCGTAACGTAATCGCGGTCCGTGATGGCGGAGCACGCGCCCACGGCGACGGCCTCCTGCCCGGCGTAGACGTGGCTGGCGCCCTGGAGGATGTTGCGGCCGAGGAGTTCGAAGACCTTGTCTTCGAACGCGCGGATTTCCATCATCCGCCTCAGGAGGCCGATCTTGAACTCCGCCGTCAGGTCCCCGTTGGCCGGGGCCGCCTCGGGCTTCTTGCGCTTCACCTCTCTGACTTTCTGCATCCCTGCCTCCGTACCGGTCAAGCCGCCCGCCCCGCGGCCGCCTTCGGCTCCCCGCCAAGCAAAGCGCCGTATTATAGCCTGAGGGCCTGCGGCACGCAATTCAGGATATCGAGGGCCGTCAGGCCCAGGATGCCCCACTTTTCGGCTGCCACATCCCCTGCCCGGCCGTGGGCCCAGACGCCTAGGACGGCCGCATCGAAAGGCTCCATGCCGGCGGCCACGAGGGCCGTGATCATGCCGGTCAGCACGTCCCCCGCGCCGGCCGTGGCCATGCCGGGGTTGCCCGTGGCGTTGACGTACATCCGCTCGCCGTTGCAGACGACCGTGCCGGCGCCCTTGAGCACCGCCACGGCCCCAAGGGCCGCCAGGCGTGCGGCCGCGGCTTCGCGGTCGGCCTGGATCTCCTTGGGACCCGTGTCCAGCAGGCGTGCGGCCTCGCCCGGGTGGGGCGTAATGATGAGCGGCGCGCGACGCTCGCGGAAAACGCTGCCGGCGTGCTTGCCGAGAACGTTCAGGCCGTCGGCGTCCAGGACTACCGGGATCGTCGTGTGGGCGAGGACGGCCAGCACGACGCCAGCGACGCCCTCGGTCTGGCCCATGCCCGGCCCCACGCCGATTGCCTGCCAGCCCTCGGCCAGTTTCAGGACAAGGGCCGCCGCCTCCTTGGTCACGGCCGCGCCGTCGTCGGGCAGCGGCGTGGTGGTGCAGCACGGGGCGAGGCCGGCCACCGTGTCGAGTGCGGCGTTGGCCGTGGCCACCTTGACCAGTCCCGCGCCGCTTCGGAGGGCCGCGTTGCCTGCGAGCGCCGCGGCGCCCGCCATGCCGCGGCTCCCCGCCACGATGAGCACGAGGCCCGCGGTGCCCTTGTGGGCATCCATGGGCCGCGGCGCCAGCCTCGGGATGTCGCGAACGCGGATCACTTCTTCCTCTTCCTGGGCGGGATCTGGCGGGCGGCCGATCGCACGATCATCGCCGCCAGGTACCCAGCGCCGAAGCCGTTGTCGATGTTCACAACGCCCACACCCGCCGCACAACTGTTCAGCATCGTCAATAGCGGCGCCAGGCCGTGGAAACTCGCCCCGTACCCCACGCTCGTGGGCACCGCGATGACGGGCACGTCGACCAGGCCGCCGACGACGCTCGCCAGCGCCCCTTCCATCCCCGCGACCACGATAACCACGGTCGCCCGCGCGAGGGCCTGCGACTGGGCCAGCAGGCGGTGGATGCCCGCCACACCGACGTCATAAAACGTAGCGGTGCGGCAACCCATCGCCTCGGCTGTGACGCGGGCCTCCTCGGCCACCGGCTGATCGCTCGTGCCTGCCGAGACGATCGCCACCAGGCCGCTGTACGGCCGGCAGGGCTCGCTGCCAGCCAGCACAATTGCCCTGGCGGCCGGGTAATACACGGCCTCGGGATGCTCGGAGTGGACGGCCTCAAAGACCTCGGGCACCGCCCGCGTGGCCAGGATCGTTTGGCCGTGCTCGACCATGCGGCCTACGATGGCCACGACCTGGTCGACGGTCTTGCCCTGGCAGAAGATGACCTCGGGGAACCCGCAGCGCAGGGCACGGTGGTGGTCGAGTTTCGCGAAGCCCAGGTCCTCAAAGGGCATGTGGCGGAGGCGCTCGGCGGCCTCGTTGGGCGTGACGCGGCCCGCCTTCACGGCCTTCAGGAGTTCCCGCAGTTTCTCGTTGTTCACGTGTCGACGCCTTGCCTGGGCATGGAACCCCCATTATAAGTCGGCGCCGCGCCGGCGTAAAGCAGCCATCGCTGCGCGGCGTCCGGCCCCCTACTCCAGCGTGCCCGTTTCGTGGGCAAGAAAGACCATCGACGCCGCACCGTAGAGGCCGATGTCGTCGCCGAGGTCGGTGATGCGGATGTCGGTGGCCTCGAACGAGGCGCTCGAATACCGGGCGGGATGACGCCGCAGATCAGCGATGGCTGGGGCAAAAAGCAACTTGCCCTGGTTCGTCAAGCCGCCGAAAAGTTCGATGAGTTGCGGCCGGTGGTGCAGGCACACGTGGGCCAGTTGCTGGGCGATGTAGTACTTCTGCACGTCGCGCACGTGCCGCGATATCGGGTCGTTGTGCCGGGCCAGGGCCTCGTAAACGTGCTCGGCCCGGACGCCCAGGAGCACCTGCTCCTCGGTGAGCGGCCCGCCCTTGCGCTCCTTGCGGCGTTTCCTGAGGATGGCCCGACGGGCGATGCGGAGGATGGGCTGCTCGTGCCGGCGCGTCCAGTTGGCCAGCAGCACCTCGATGGCCATGTGGGCCGCCGCCGTGCCCGACACGTACGCCTCAAAGCAACCCTGGGCCCCGCATCCGCACCACCGGGCGCAAGGGCCGTGCTCAATGTGGGCGTGCCCGACCTCCTGCGAAAGGTCGCTGTAGCCGGGGTACGGCCGGTTGCGGTTCAGGATGGAAATATTGTTGCCATCGCTATAGGTGATGGCGCAGACGACGGCCAGGTCCCGGCCCCGCCCGTGGCCGTAGACCGGCACGGCATGGACGGCGGCCTTGAGGTCGTTGGCGCCGAGCGTCGGCAGGCAGAACTTGTCGCGGACGTCCCTGGCAACCGTGATGTCGTGCCGCACCGGGTTATTGGGCGAGAACCGGATCACGAGGCCGTGCCACTCGCCCGCGGCGCCGTAGCCGATGCCGAGAAGCCGCCTTGCCGGAGTCCGGGAGGCCCGCAGGACCTGCCCGGCCATTTGCAGGGCGGTGGACGAGAGGAGCCTGTTGTCGCACCGGGCCGGAATGTCGCGGTTGACGGAGGCCAGTATCCTCCGGCGGGTCGCCACGGCGGCCCGGATCCTGCGGCCGCCCATGTCGTAACACAGCACGCGTTCTTCCATGATCCGTCCCTTCATTCATGATGTCTCGTGGTTCGGGCGACAAGTATACAGCGGGAACTTCGCCGGGCAAGGGGAACGCGCGCCGACGAGCAGGGAGCCCGTCTCTGGGGTGGCCTGGCCAAGCATGATCGCGCGGTCATGCCACCCGGCCCCCTGACGATGGACTTTGAACCTTGAACTTTGGAGTGCTCGTTACGCCCTGGCCTCGAGATCTAGCCCCGAAACCCGGCCGGTCTGGACATCATGGTAGGCCAGTCCGGCCACCATGGCGGCATTGTCGGTGCAGTACCGCATCTGAGGCAAGAGGAGTTCGATGCCGGCGTCGCGGGTCTCTTGCCGCAGCCGTGCCCGCAATCGCCGGTTGGCCGCCACGCCGCCGCCGACGATGATGCGGTCCAGGCCGTGGACCTCCGCCGCCCGGAGGGTCTTGCCGACCAGGACGTCGACGACACACTCCTGAAAACTCGCGGCCACGTCGGCGACCTCGCGCTCGGAGAGGTGGGCGGCGCGTTTCTTGACGTCGGCGCCGTGGCCGCGAACGTGGTACAGGACGGCGGTCTTCAGGCCGCTGAAACTGAAGTCGAACGAGTCCGCCGCCAGCCACGGCCGCGAGAACCGCACCGCCGCCGGCGACCCGTGCTCGGCGGCACGGTCGACGCTCGGCCCACCGGGATACTCCAGGCCCAGCAGGCTGGCGACCTTGTCGAAGGCCTCGCCCGCGGCATCGTCGGTCGTCGCGCCCAGTAGCGTCTGGTTGAGGGGGCTCGCGCAGAGGTACAGGCTGGTGTGCCCGCCGGAGACGATCAGGGCGACACACGGGAACGGGAGTTCGTCGCGTTCGAGGCACGCCGCATAGATGTGACACTCGACGTGGTTGAGGCCGACGAGCGGCCGGTCATGGAGCCACGCGAGCGTCTTGGCGGCGGTCACGCCCAGGAGGAGCGATCCGATGAGGCCCGGGCGGTTCACGACCGCCATGGCGTCGATCGCCTGCATGTCGAGGCGGGCCTGCTGGAGGGCTTCCGCGACCACCGGCACGAGGGCCTCGAGGTGGGCGCGCGAGGCGATCTCGGGCACCACGCCGCCGTACTTGCGGTGAATCTCGGTCTGGGTGGCGACGACGTTGGAAAGGACGCGGCGGCCGTCTTCAACGACCGCCGCCGACGTCTCGTCGCAGGAAGTCTCGATGCCAAGGATTTTCATAGACGCGGCCGCCGTGGCGGCGGCTGAGGAATCGCGGGCCCTTTACGCGGCCTTCTTGGCCGGCTCAACCTTCTTCGGCTCTTCCTTCTTGGGTTCCTCGTGCTTGAGGTACTTCTCGATGACCTCCATGCCGCGTAGGACATCGAGTGCCCGCAGGAGTTGGCGGTCCTCGGCCGGCTTGGCGACCTTGGCGCCTGAGCCCGGAGTGCCTTCGGGCGCGCCGGCGTCGTCGTCGAGGTCGCCGGGCACGGCGGACTTCTTCGGCTGATCGCTGCGCGGCGGCTCGGCCTTGGACTTCTCGGGCTTCGGCTTGTCTTTGTCGGGCTTCGGCGTTTCGGACTTCTCCTTGTCTGGCTTCGTGCCGTCGGGCTTCGGGGGCGGCGTCCCGTTGGGGATCTTTATGACGTCGGCATCCTGCCGCGCCCGGATGATGCCCACGTATTCCTCGGGCGTCATCGGCACGACGATGTCGGGCATGACGCCCCACTCGTCCTTCTCGGTCATGTCTTCATCGCGGTGGATGTTGCGGCCGCTGGGCAGGTAGTACTTGCTGGTCGTGAGTTTGAGGGCGGCCTTCTCGCCCTCCAGGGGAATGACGTTCTGGACGCTGCCTTTGCCGAAGGTGCGTTCGCCGACGACGATGGCGCGGTGATGGTCCTGGAGGCAGCCCGAGACGATCTCCGAGGCGCTGGCGCTGAACTGGTTCACCAGGACGACCATCGGGAAGTACGGGAGCGTGCCGTCCTTGGTGGCGGTGGCCTCCCAGTATGGCGTGGTCCGGCCCTTGGTCTGGACGATGATGCCCTTATCGATGAACATGTCGCAGATTTCGATGGCGGTCTTCAGGATGCCGCCCGGGTCGAATCGCAGGTCCAGGATGAGGGCCTTCATGCCGTCCTTCTGGAGGCTCTCGACGGCCTTCTTGAGGTCGCCCGTCGAGTTCTCGACGAAACTCGTCAGGCGGATGTACCCGATCTTCTTGTCGGCATCGAGTATGTAGACCCACTCGTTCTTGTCGTCGCGCTTGACGCCCTTGACGGTGTGGACCTCGATGAGTTCTCGGGTGATGGTATACTCGGCGGTGTCGCCCGTCATGTGGCGGACCTTCAGGCGGACCTTCGTGCCGGGTTCGCCGGTAAGGGTCTTCACGGCCTGGTCGAGGCGGATGTTCTCGGTGCTCTTGCCGTCAATCTCCATGATGATGTCGCCCGAGAGGACCCCCGCCCGGTACGCCGGGGTGCCCTCCAGGGGGCTGATGACGCCAAGCATGCCCTTCCGCATGCCGATCTGGATGCCGATGCCGCCGAACTTGCCGATGGTCGCCTTCTTGAACTCCTCCATGTCCTCCTCGGGCACGTAGTTCGAGAAGGGGTCAAGGCCGTTCAGCATGCCGTTGATGGCATCCTGGAACATCTTCTTGGTGTCGACGTCGCGAACGTACTGCTTCTGGACCAGGCGAAGGACCTCGATGAACCGGTTGACGTCGCCGAAGAGTTTGGCGTCTTTCGATTCCTGCTCGGCGGTGGCCTCGAACCCCCACACCACGATGCCGACCGCTGCCAAAATCAGCACCAGACTGATAGCGTGCCTGCGAAGCATTCAGTGTCTCCTCCGCCATGACAATGGCTCTTTGCGCAACCAGCCCATTGTAGCGACGGGTCGGCGTTTTGCAAGGCCGCAAAACGACGGATGCTGGGACCTCGTGGACCCTCACATCTTAGACAGAGCGCAAGGGGATGGACCGGAGGTCGGGCGGCCGCTACGGCTTCACGATCCGGTATCCGAGCGCGATGATGGCCTTGAGCGTTTCCATGGCCGCGCGGCGGTCGTACACCTTCTCGGAGTCAGGAAGGTCGGCGTAGGGAACGAGGTCGGGGTGCCTCCTGGCGGCATCGTCGCGTTTCGGGCCGCAGGTCCACCCGTCGGCCAGGCGCTGCGAAGCCCAGATGTCGTGGGCGTTCTCGGCCAATCGCTCCGTCAGGGCCAGAAGGTCCGCCGGAAGGGCCACGCCGCTTGTGTCGATCGGTCGCGGTTGATAGGTCACGTCGTCTCCTTGCGTTTCCCCACGGCTGAGTTACTGTCTTGGCGCCTGCGCCGTCAAGTGATAAACCTCACACTACAGCGCCACGTAGCGCGGCGGGTCTCCTGACCCGCCGCGCGCATGCGTTTTCTGGCCGCCGCAGGGCACCTCCTGCGCGGTGGGTCGGGAGACCCACCGCGCACGGCGTCAAGCCGCGGTGTAGTACTCATTTCGCCCCCATGTTCCCCGGCTCGATCTTATAGACTTCCATGCCTGCCTCTTTGAGGACGGCCGGGAGTTCCTTGACGGCCTTGCGGTCATACACCTTGGTTTCGTCCGGCAACTCTCGCCACGGAACGAGGGCCGGGTTGATCCTGTTGGCGACGTCACGCACGCGTCCCCATCTCCAGCCGGCCGCCAGGCGTTCGGCGTTCCACCGCCCGTGCTCGGCCTCGGCCATGATCTCGATTTCGTCGTCTGTGAAAGTCGGCAGCGCGATCGGTCCCCGTGCCCGACGGACGCCGTAGCCACCCCTTCGAAGGGTCCGCGCCGCGTAGGCCGCTTGCTGCCGGTTCGACTCCTTGAGGTCGTCGCGCAGTCTTTCCCACCGGAGCATCGACGGGTCGATCAGGTTCTTCTCATTGGCTTTGCAGTATGTCTCATGCACAATCCGCCCCAACTTGTCCAGCACCGGCCTCGGCCAGATCATTCGTAGTGGATTGGCGAACGCCACCACGGTCATCGCATCCGCCGGCAGCCGCACGAGGTTGGGAGCGCCGGCCCAATCGTGATCCGCCAGGAGTTCGGGTGCCGCGCGGCCCGTATATTCGACCACGCCCACCGGGGCGCCGAGGGCCAAAGCCAGCCGGTACTCGAAGGCGGCGATTCTGCCCCCGTTGATGCCCAGGACTTTGACCTCCTTCGGCGATACGCCGGCGGCCAAGAGGTCAATCCAAGTCTGGAGAGGCTCATGAAAACTCAGGCCCTTGCCGCCGGCAAGGATCAGCCTGTCGTAGCGCTCATCGCGGCGGGCATCTGCCGGGAGTTTCCTGGTCAGGTACCCGATGGACGTAAACCGCTTTGTCCGGGCCACTCGCAGGGCATCCGTGACGGCGCCGACAATCCCCGGAATGCCGGAGGTGGTTCCGCCGCACAGGACCGTGCCTTCAAGACCGGTGAGCGCCTCTTCCACGTAGTCCCTGTACCGGCGCATCTCGACTTCGAGGGCGGGGTCGGCGCCGCCCACCACCATGAGGATCGGCCGCTTGAATCTCCCCTTCTTCAGGACCCGGCCTTTGAGTTCCCGGCAGAGCCCGCGTTTGAGCATGCTGACCGATTTTCCCAGAAGCAGCAACTCGCGGACCCACTGGTGCTGCGGCGGCATCTTCGCCCCGGCGTTGATGCGATCGAGGAACTCCAGTTCGCACTCGCACTCGCGCTGCGTCAGGACGCCCCTCTCGAGGTTGCAGAACTGAACGGCCTTGGCATACGCGGCCAGGCTTTCGTAGTACTGGCCCAGGAGAAGATGGAGTTTGCCCATCGTGAGGAACGCGCGCGGCAACTCGATCCCCACGTCGGCGTGAGCCCGGCAGGTCGCCACGGCGTCAAGCATCGCCGGCCGCATGGCGGCCAGGAAGTCCCGGCGGCGCGTGCAGAAAACCTCGTATTCCAGGAGCGATACCAGGTGATACGGGTTCGACGGTTCCAGTTCGAGGGCCTGCCGATACAGGTCTCGCGCCTGGGATTGCCGGCCGCGAACGTTGCAGTAAGAGCGCGCCAGAAGGGCCTTGGCTTCGGACCGAAGGGCCTTGGCCCGCGTCTGCCCAACCTTCTTGCCGGCGCCCTGATCGGGCGACGAATCGGCGACCTGTTCCAGCAAGTCTCGCCCCCTCCTGTGCTCCGCGTTCATCGGCGGCGCAGGATTGGCGTTCAGGTAAGCCCGCCCGAGTTCAAGCCGGATGGCATCGCCCAGAGGGCCCGGCGTCCCACGGAATCTCTCGAGGGTCTTGATGACCCTGCGGTGCGCCTCGTGAGAGCCCCACGCATTGCCCACCTTGCCCAGTCGAAGCGCAATGTGCGGCCTGTTCTCCTCCTTAGGTTCGTTGTTGAGGATCAGGGCCAGGATGCTCATCTCGTCGCGCATCCTGGCCTTGTTCATGTAGGCCGCATAGTTGCCCAGGTAGGCGCCGAATCCTTGCTCGAAGCGTGCGAACCCGCCGTCGGCATTCTCCATGGCGGCCGCCAGAACGGCGCCGTCTCTCCTGAACTGCTCCGGCACCTTGAACTCGCTCTTGTAAAGGCGGTCATGCGTGATATCGGCCCACGCATGCTGGAGGAGCGTTCGCACCTGGATCTCGGCCTTCCGGTCGCCGATCTCCGCCAGCGGAATGGGCACGCCCATGATCTCCGGGCGCCTTACCTGGACGACGAAATGCACCGAGAGGTAGTCGAACTCGGAGGCCTTCAGGCGCGTCCGTGTGTCGAGGCTGTTTGCCTCGTCGATGGCGAAGTTCTCTCGGATGAACTGGCAGATCTCATCGGCCTCCTCCTGGATGCGGGTGATCACCCGGGCCCCGCACAGGTCCGTGATCTGGCGGACGGGTTCCTTGTACTTGTGGGCCTTGCGGACGGCCTTCTCGGCGAAACTCGAGACCGACTTCGGCCTGGCCTGGACGATCGCCAGCGGGGCGATGGTCTTGCACGCCTTCCCCAGGACCTCCAGCAGCACGTCCGCGTACTGCTGGTAGTGAGGGAACTCCTCGATGTACAGATTCACCTGCTGCTTGTGCCAGGCCGGATCGATCTTCATGGCCGCCCCCCTTCTTCGTGACCGCGTTCTGATTACGAAGGCCCCGGTGCGGCCTTCGCATACGCCACCGCAAACGGACGGAACTGCCCGCACAGATCCACTTCGGCCAACGCCCGGGAATCGACCCAGACGTGGGCGTCGTGTTCGCTCGAGAGCCGCACCTCGCCGGCCGTCGGATGGCCGCCCAGGATGAGATAGACCACGCGCTTCGCCGGCGTCACCGATTCCGCCGCGCCCAGCACGTCGTCGATCGAGATGTCAAGGCCGGTTTCCTCGGCCACCTCGCGTTTGAGGGCCACGTCGAAGTTCTCGCCGGCATCCACCTTGCCGCCGGGCAGGTCCCATTTGCCCGCATTGTTCTTCGAGAGCGAAGAGCGCCGGACGAGCAGGCACCGCCCTCGGGCATCGCGAAGGACGACCTTGACGGAGAGCGTGAACGGTTTGCCGGACATGAACGCCTCCTGGAAACCGGTGCGGCCCCCATGCTACCCGTGACTTGGGGAAGTATCAACCCTTGGTTCGGGCCCCTTGGTTCGGGCCCACTGGAAGAAGCCGATCGAGTCGAGTTCCCCTCGCGTGCCGCGATGCCAGTAGTTCGGCATCACCTCGGGCAAGACGCCCCGTCGCGCAAGGGCCGGCGCAGAGTTGCCGCATTAGCCTCTTTACAATCCCTCCGGCTGCTCTACATTGTTGCAGGAGGCGCCGTTATGAAATGGGTCATCGGCATCTTGTTTGCGGCCGCCCTGGCCATGCTCGTCTGGCGCAGTTGGCCGGCACCCGAGGAGGCGGGCCGGACCACCATCCGGTACATGGCCTGGGGCAACCCGGAGCAACTCGGACAGCGGTACTTCATCAAGGGCATCGTTATGACCGGCCTGAAAGCCTAAGGCGGTTTAAGCCTCCGTGGTTGCGCGGCGGGTCTCCTGACCCGCCGCGCGCGTACTTGGCAACGCGTGGAGCGCGGTGGGTCAGGAGACCCACCGCGCAACAATCCGACATTAAAGTGCGCTAGGAGGGAGGCGCGGAGTGTCCGTCTACATGATCATCGAGATTCGCGTCATGAACGAACCGCTCTACGCGAGGTACGTCGGACGCGTCCATGAGGTCGTGACCAGGCATGGCGGCAAGTATCTCGTGCGCGGCGGAAATGTGACGCCCGTCTCGGGCGACTGGAACCCCGAGCGGCTGATCCTGATCGAGTTCGAGAGCCTCGAGCGCCTGCAAGCGTGCTTCAAGTCCCCGGAGTACCTGGAACTCGCCCCCATGCGCCAGCAGTCGACCATCTCGCGAGCCATCATCGCCGAGGGATACGTGCCGGACTCGGCGGCCCCGGCGCGGTAGTCCGTCACACTTGAGACTATGGATTGGATAATCGCCGCCGGCAGTCTTGCCTGCCGCGCGGCCATCGCTCACCCAATCGCCGCCAGCACTCCCCGCATGAAGGCGAACGATTCCACGATGCCCGGCATCGGCGCGTCGGCGTGGGCCTCGTATTCCAGGGCCACGTGATACGGGAACTTCATGTCGACCAGTGCCCTGAGGACGCCCGGAATGTCAATGACGCCCTTGCCCACCTCGATCGGCCCGCCCTTCGCCGTCGCCTGCGTCACATCCTTCATGTGGAAATCGTAGAGCCGCGCGGCACACTGCCTGGTCACCGCGACCGCGTCGTCGCCGCTGCGCACCGAGTGGCCCACGTCGATGCAGATGCCCATGTGGGCGTCGCGGTCCTTCACCAGGCGAAGGACGTCGAGGGGCGACGGGTACCGCTTGTCGCCCGGGCCGTGGTTGTGGATGGCGATGCGGATGTCATACTGCCTGGCCATCTTCTCGACCGTGTCGAGCGCGTCGAGTTCGGGGCTGCACACGATGGTCTGCATGCCGGCGTCCTTGGCGTACTCAAACGCGCCGCGAATCTCGTCGTCCTTGTTCTTCATGTATATGACGCCCCCGCCCATCAGCACCAGGCCGGCCGCCTCGATCTTCTTGCGGGCCTCCTCGCGCTCGGCCGGGGTGCTCTTCATGGGCAGGTGCACATCCTTAAGCGTGATGTACTTGACGCCCGCCTCCTTCGTCATGGCGATGGCCTGGTCCAACTTGAAGTTGCGCAGCGAGAAGGAGGCGATGCCCACCTTGAGCCCGCGGAACGGGTCGCGCGCGGCCGCGTCCTGCCCGAACGACGCGCCGGCAAACCCGCCGGCCGCCAGGGCCGCCGACCCCATGAGCCCCATCCCCAGGAACCGACGCCGGCTGATTATGTCCATGATTTTCGCCACTCCATCTTCCGCCCCGTTCAGTGTCCCCGGTCCTGGTGGGGAAGGCGGGGTTCGAACCCGCAAGGCCTTGCGGCCAGGGGATTTTAAGTCCCCAGCGTATGCCAATTCCGCCACTCCCCCAACCACCTTCTGCGCAGGCGCCTGCTCCTTGAGCCTCGCAGGAGTTACGCATCATCCACGGGCGGCGCCAACTCTACGTCGCCGGGCATCAACCGCAAGCGCAAAGTTCTGCCTGGGCCGCGTGCACAGGGCCCCGAGGGCGGGGAATCCTCGGGGCGGCGTTGGCTTGCGGCCCAAGACGCAACCTTGGTAGAATTAGCGGCGGCCCATGCGGCACAGAAAGAAAGGATGGCCTCATGCACACGATCCGCGTTGCATACCTGCCCGTGCTGGCGCTTGTTCTGGCCGGCTGTGGAATGGCCTCGACGGCCGGCGACCGGGGCTGGGTGGCGCTGTTCAGCGGCAAGGACCTCCACGGGTGGGAGCAGATCAACGGCTCCGCCAGGTATGAGGCCAAGGACGGGGCCATCGTGGGCACCTCGGTGCCCAACAGCCCGAACTCGTTCCTCTGCACCAAGAAGCGCTACGGCGACTTTGAACTGGAGTTCGAGGTGAAGGTTGACAAGGAACTCAACTCCGGCGTGCAGATCCGCAGCGAGAGCAAGCCGGAGTACCAGAACGGTCGCGTGCACGGGTACCAGGTCGAGATCGCCGTCGGCGGCTTCTCGGGCGGCATCTACGACGAATCGCGGCGCAACAAGTTCCTGAACGCCGACAAGCCGACAGACGAAATCCACGCCTTGCTCAAGGAGAATGCGTGGAACAAGTACCGCGTCATCTGCCAGGTCGACCGCATCCAGACCTGGGTGAACGGCCGCAAGGTGACCGACCTCAGGGATGACATGACCAAGACCGGGTTCATCGGCCTCCAGGTGCACGGTGTGGGCAATCGCGCCGACCCGCTGCACGTCGAGTGGCGGAACCTCCGCCTGCGCGAACTGAAGCCGTGAGGCAACGGTGAAACGAAATGGGAACGCCGGTCCGGGCTTGCCTGCCCGGACCCCTGAGAACGGCAGGACCTGATGGCCGAGGCGACCGTTGTGCCGGCCCGCCGGTTTGCGTGTATCCTGGGCGCTATCCTGCTTTCCGCCGCCTTGAGTTACGGAGCGGAATCGCCCAAGGACGCCGCCCCTGCCCCGTCGGCGGCTGCGGAAGTCTTGGATGCCGCCGCCTGCCGCACGAGGGCGCTGGCCGCCGAGAAGGCCCAGGACTGGCCTGCCGCGCTGGACGCGTGGGAACGCGTCATCGACCGGTGCTCCGGCACGGAGGACCAGCGGGTCGAGGCACGGGCGCACCTCAAGGAACTCCGCCCCAGGGTGGCGCGGAGCACCGACCCCCGGAAAGCCCACGCGTGGCGGGTCCTGGCGGTCATCTTCCGGCGCCTGGAGTTCTCGTGGAAGGACGGCGAGAAGACGATCGAGGTCTCGAAGACAGTCAGCCCCGCCGACGAGCAGAAGATCCGGAAGAGCGTGGAGTCGTTCGGCCAGCACGTCTTCCACTTGTCCAGCGGCAGGTTGCGGGCTGACACCACCGTCGCCGTCGTCGACGAGCCGCTCCGGAAACTGGACGGCGGCGGCAAGGGGCCGTTCAGCCCGGCGCCTCATCTCGTTCGCCAGTTCACCGACCCCCTGATTAGGGACAAAGCGTACGACACGGTTTTCTGTTATGTGAAGTTCAACGGCGACAAGGGGCCCGACGTGCCGGCGCCGTGGATCGCCGCCACGTTTGCCAGCATCGCCGACGTGGGCGGCGCGGGGTTCGTGAGCGTTGCCTGGCACACGAATTACCCCTTCCCCGGCGAGGCCTACGGGGAGATGGAACTGCACGAGTGGCTCCACCAGATCGACTGGATGTTCCGCCACGTGCTGCACTATCCCGAGGAATTGGTGCCCACCAGCGACGCCGGGCGGTTCGAGGGCGAGAACCGGCCCGGCGGCGATCCCGAGTACGGTCGCCAACGGGCTGAAACCAGTTGGATGCGCTTCTACCAGCACATCATGGAGGACCACATCACGCGCCAGATGTGGTCCGAGGCCGGGATGCGCCTCGCGCCGGGGCAGACGCCCCCCGGCGACTGCCTCAGGCCGAAGAAGTGACCGTGCCCGCCTGCCGGTTACCGGCGTTGCATTCGCCGGAGAGGAAAAGCACTGAGCCTTTGCCGAGGCGCACCGGCGCGGTGCAATCACATTAGGACGACGCGCAACGTTGGCGGCGAGCGTTCGTCGGGCAAATCCTGACGGCAAGGAGCAGGCACATGAGAACGTGGGCAATGGCGGTCATGGCCGTTCTGGCGGCAGGGGCTATCGGGGTCGTGGTGGCGGCCGAACAGGCCAGGAATCCACTGGTAGGCAAAGCGTCGCCGGAGATTGAGGCCCAGTACTGGATCAACTCCGATGCCCTGACGCTCAAAGGGCTCCAGGGGAAGGTCGTCGTGGTCGAGTTCTGGGCCACCTGGTGCCCTCCGTGCCGCGCGTCCATTCCGCACCTCATCGGGTTAAGCAAGAAGTACGCCGACAAGGGCGTCGTCTTCATCGGCCTGACGAACGAACCGAAGGACAAGGTAGAGCCGTTCGCCAAGGAGATGAAGATGACCTACGCCATCGGGGGCGGAAGTCCGACCGGCAAGGCCTACGGCGTGACGGGCGTCCCCACGGCGTTCATCGTGGACACGGGCGGCACCATCGCCTGGGCGGGGCACCCGCTGGCCTCCGCCTTTGAGAAGGCCCTCGATGAGCAGACCCAGAAGGTGAAGCCTGAACCGAAGAAGTAGAAGTGCCCTTCTGGCGGTCAAGACGTGCGCCTCGCAACGGTCACCCGGCACGTCCGCATTCCGGCCGGCACGGGTAGTGCTATGTCCGCCTGGCCGGAGCCGGAGACGGCAATGTCGGCCACCGCCCGTCCGTCGACGCGGGCCTCGTACCGGCCATCCGGAAGCCCGGCGAGGCGGAGCGCCGCCGCATGGGCCGTAGCGCCGGTAACCTCGAGCACGAAACTCAATTCCGACAGGTCGTCGCAGAGTGCGATTGGCGTGCCTGAGGCGAAGTGGTCCCTGCCAAGCAGCATGTGGAAACG
>Ga0315294_10002855_pt1 | contig 18802 bp, 11 predicted proteins | sample YL17G13_40_MG_FD_203626 | JGI IMG/M metagenome (GOLD analysis project Ga0315294, IMG submission 203626) | Sediment microbial communities from Yellowstone Lake, YNP, Wyoming, USA - YL17G13_40 | ecosystem: Environmental > Aquatic > Freshwater > Lake > Sediment | place: USA: Wyoming | collected...
CCTTTGCCCATCGTTGCCGCCTGCAGAACAAGCTGGCTTGCTTCAGGTATAGTCATAAAGTACCGCTTCATCTCAGGATGCGTGATGGTCACAGGCCCGCCCTCGGCTATCTGCTTTTTAAAGATAGGCACAACCGAACCGTCTGAGCCAAGCACATTGCCAAACCGCACAGTTACAAAATGCGTCTTGCTTGTCCTACTTAAATCCTGTACATACATTTCTGCAATTCGCTTGGATGAGCCCATTATGCTGGTTGGATTAACAGCCTTGTCGGTACTAATCATCACAAAATTTGTGGTGCCATATTCATCTGCAACGTCAGCGAGGTTTTGTGTACCTATGACATTATTCTTGATAGCTTCTCCGGGGTTAAGTTCCATCAAAGGTACATGCTTGTGCGCGGCTGCGTGAATAACAATCTGGGGATTATACTTCTCGAAGATTTGACTGACGCGTGTTCTGTCAGCAATATCGCAAATAAGTGCTTTTATAGAAACAGCAGGAAATCTCTGATGTAATTCCTGCTCTATGTAGAACAACGGATTTTCCGCCTGCTCAACGAGCAAAAGCAGCCCTGGATTAAAATTGCATAGTTGCCTGCACATTTCCGAGCCGATGGAGCCGCCGGCTCCGGTAACGAGGATTGTTTTGCCTTTTGCAAAAGCCTCTATTAAGTCCAGGTCGAGCTGTACAGCTTCTCTGCCGAGCAAATCATTAATGTCGACATCTCGAATCTGAGAAACGCGGTACTTACCCGAAGCGATATCCGTAATTGACGGCACGGTGCGGAATCGAATTTTGGTGCCTTCGCATACCTGGATAACACGCCTTAGCTGCTGATGGCTCGCAGAGGGCATCGCAATAGCAATTTCTTCGATGCTACGCTCTTTACAAATCTTTGGCAGTTGCTCAACGGTGCTGAGCACCGGTATTCCATGAATATCGATACCCTGTTTGCTGACGTCATCGTCAATAAACCCGATGACCTCATATTGCGCTACAGGCATGCGGTGAATTTCTCGCAGCAGGGCCTCGCCAGTATTGCCGGCACCGACAATTAAAAATCGCTTCAACCGGCCTACCTCGATGGTGCGAAACTCCTCGTAGTATAATCTTGTCACCATTCGCAGCCCGCCCATCAGCAGAAACGTACCGAACAGGTCGGCCATAAATACGCCCTGCGGGACTTCGCTTATGTCCCTCACCACCTTTTTTTGACAAATCTCCTGCAGCTTTTGAGGTGCCGAAATTCGTTCCATAAACTTCGGATTCGTAAACGCCAATAATCCAAACCACAAAGGTACAATTATGAGGGTGCTGACAAGCGACGCCCGAAGTATCCCAAAAAGGTCTGATATGCCGACATAGCGCCACCAGCCACGATATTGCTTGAAAAGCCCGAACACCAGCAGTTTGATGACAATAAAAAACAAAAGCAAAGGGGGATACTGGTCTACAAGCCAGCCTCCGCCAAAATCCATACGGTGTACCACCAAAAAGGAAAACATCAAAGCGGCAGCAAAAGCAACTATGTGAGCAAGTACAATCAGGGCTTTACGGAAACGAAGCAAAGCGGCGGGCGGAGCCGCAACCTCCAACAGATTTTGAGTTTTATCCTTTCGCCGCGTATTTGTCTTTGAGTTAGGCATATTTTCTCAGCGGTACAAGTTCGACACATCACTGCTCTCACTCTTAAAGATAACCACAGCTTGAGCGAGCGTCAAGAAGTTACGGGTTACAGAATTGAACAGCCGGTCGAACTCTAAATAACTCTTCAAAAGCCTCCAAAGAGAGCAAGTTCCCTATTTAAAGACAGATTTAGTGCATTTGTGAGGACGGTGCCCAAGTTGGACGCGGAAAATCGCACAATCAAAAACCATCTGTTTGGCCTTTTTAAGACATTCGCATAAAAAGTGTCTTGTCACTACCACGAAGATGATGAATCTGTTTGCGTTTCTGACTCTGCCTCTGGCTGCACTTCTTCAGACCCGGATTCAGCCGGTGTGGACATGGTTTTAGCCTCATCGAAATGCGTATAGACGTCATCCAGAGCGGTACTGTCAACTTTGTTGCGCATAAGTGAATAGATTATAGTATTGGCCGAAAAGTAAAAACTTATTATGAAAGAAACTACCAATCCGACAACAGCCAATAACAGCAACTGTACCAAAAAAGCTGCCAATGATTCCGACCAGTTGCCGGCGGCCAAACCTGATGAGTCAGCTAATTTGATAAACCTCGGCTCCTGCCAGATTGCCATAAGTTTATTGACCTCTTTGCTGCTGTTATCAACCCATACGCCGAGCTGTAAAAATCGGTGGGTAACCCAGAGCAGCAAAAAGGCAAAAAGTCGAACAAATGTGTAACAAATTGCACCATAGATCGCAGCTATTGCAGTATAGAAACCCATCCGCCACGGCCTGGCGTATACATAACTAAAAGAACGACTTATAGCATCAAAACAGTCTGAACCATCGTACGCCACGGCAGGGAACATCAGGTTAAATCCTGCAACCGACCCTATCAAAACAATCGCTATCAACGCGCCGGCAATCAAAGCCAAAAATATAAAGACAGCCATTATTAATTCGCCTGCCCTCGGAATGTTACCGATCAGCCCCAAAAGAAATATAAACACGCCTATTAAAATAACCATGCCGACCGGCACCAAAGGTGTAGCAAAAAAGCTCGTGAATTTTTTTATGCTGAAGCGCAGGGCCTCAGTCAGGCCGGGTTTCTCACCCCTCGCAAATTGTAATGCGGCGATCCGGCAAATAGCTCCCCCACCAACGGAAATAGCAGCGAGTTTTATTACAAAAAAGATGATGCAGTAGAGGAAATGATACTTCAGTGCCCATCCTATTGTCTTAAAACAATCGATGATATTTTCCACCACGGCGGGGAGATTGAATGCAAATAGCGAATCTACCGCGCCTTTAAACCTTGCGGCGGCGAAGCACCAAAGCGTAGTAAACACGCCTGTGCGCTCGCCTTTTTCCTTGAAGCTTTCGATGTATGGCTGTACTCCCCCTGGGTCAGCCATATAAATCTGCAACTCGGTTTCATTGCCCTGCGAACCTTTTGTGGCAACCACTGTTTTGCTAAAGTCCATAAGCCAGCCAGCCAGGCATATAATCACCAGCGTCAAGAAGGCAATTACCAATTTGGCCGGCTGAATAGCTATACGGAAAGTTCGGAATATTTTCGGAAACAGAAGATTATCGAGTAACTGCAAGGGCTGTTTCTCGCTGACCATTTTGCTTCCTTTCAAAAAGGTTACAACTGTTATTGGTCTGGTAAAGAACGGACGCAAATATATGTATATAACTTATCAGCCGCCGGTTTCAACACATTTTTGCAACATTTTACACTTTTGAATGTTTGCATCTACCTATCAGAAACAGAACCAGAAGAGACATCGGACGGCCCGCTGGGTTTTTGTGATTGCAATTCGGAAATTATCTTGTATTTGCCATCCAACCAGCCACCCAAATCCACCAGCTTGCAACGCTGCGAACAGAAAGGGAAAAATTTTGCTTCTTCGGCTTGTTCTTGAGGCGATACTTTAACCGTTTTATGACAGACGGGGCATCTGTTTCTCATACTAAGGTATCGATCTGGCGTTTATTACTCTTGCTCTGCTGCGAGGCCCTGTTCTATCTTCCGGGCATACTCAACAGAGTATCTGGCCCAAGGCTGAGCTTCCAGCCGAGCCTTCGGTATCTGCTTGCCGGTGCCTTCGCAAATGCCATAAGTCCCCTGCTCGATACGCTCCAACGCATCGTCAATTTCCCTCAGCAGTTTTCTCTCGCTATCCATCAGTCCCAGAGCAAATTCCTGTTCGTAGTTATCTGTTCCGATGTCAGCCATATGAATTGGCATACTTGACAGGTCTCCGGTTGCATCCAGCCGGGATTTCTTCAGCGCTTCATCTTCAATTTCGTTTACGTTTCTCAGAATTTCCTTGCGCTTCTCCAACAACAATTGTTTGAAATGCTCGGTGTCGGTAGCAGTTAAGTGACTTTTTCCCGTCAGGGTTATGTCAACCTTCTTCCTGACCGGTTTTTTACGCTTTTGTACCACTTTCGCTTACCCTTCTTACTACTAAACCTCTGGCATTCATAGTAGAACTCATTATTATAACATATTATTCTATGTTTACATAAATACTTGTTTCATCTCCCATCCAGGGTTCGGGCAGTTCAAGTCAGAAAAGCATAATCAGCATAGTTAAACCATCCAGGATAGACTATTTAGATAGTTCTAACCACTTATCAGACAAGTAGTTACGGTAACAGGCTATGTTGTGGTCGTTTCCGCCGATTAACTTTCCAGCGGGGTGGCAGCTTGTCCGCCATCTTTTGCAAATTTGCCCAGAGGAATGAAGAATTTTTCCTGTCCAATCTTGCCCATAAACACTTTTACACCAAAGACTTTCTTGATTTGCTCTACGGAGAAAACATCTTTGGCGTACCCGTATTGGTAGCTGCTGTCGGCTCCAATTAACAAGGTTGCATCGCAGTATTGTGCTGCCAGGTTGATATCGTGCGTTACGGCAACGATTGTTTTGCCCTTCTGGAGTTGTGCGGCTTTGAGCAAATCGTATATGCCGACCTGATGTTTCAAATCCAGAAAACTTGTTGGCTCATCCAAAAGCAAAATAGAGGTATTTTGCGCCAGCGCTCTCGCGATAAAGACCAGCTGCCGCTCTCCGGCGCTGAGGCTCGCCAGAGACCGCAAAGCAAACCGAGCCGTATCGGTCGCCTCGAGTGCTTCAGCGACTATTTCCCTGTCAAGTTTGCTCTCAAATCCCATTGGGCCATAATAAAGTGTCCTTGCCATCATAACCGTGTCGATTACCGAAAAGGCAAAGACGGGTACAAACTCTTGCCGCACGACAGCCACTTTTTTGGCAAGGGCTTCGGTGCTATATGATTCCACCGGTGCCGCATCAACCCTTATCGTGCCCGACCTGGGCGAGAGCATCCCGCACAGTAGATTAAGCAGGGTGCTTTTACCTGCCCCATTCGGACCGGCTATTGCCAGAAATGTCCCTGGCATTACCTTAAAGCTGATATCTTTCAAAACTGTGCTTTGCGGTGTATAGCCGAAACTTAGACCTTCAACCTCTATAATACCGCTCATTTTAACCAACTAACTTTTCTGCCATACTTAATCAGCAAAACCAAGAAGAAAGGCCCGCCCACAATAGCCGTGACCACACCAACCGGCAACTGTGCTGGAGCAACGACAATACGTGCAAATGTATCGGCAACCACCAAAAATATCGCTCCAATAATACCGCTTAGCGGAAGTAACTGGCGATGGTCAGGACCAAATACTATTCTTACTCCGTGAGGAACAACCAGCCCAACAAAACCTACCAGGCCGCTCAAGCTGACCGCGATAGCAGTTATAAATGCTGCGACCCCAAAGGCAATTATCTGGGTTCTCGCAATATTTACGCCCATACTTCTGGCATCGTTCTCCCCAAAGCTGAGAGCATTCAACTGAGGAGCTATGTAAAATAGCGCCACTATTCCTCCAATCACACACCCTGCTCCTATCCATAACACTATAATATCTTCTTCGACCATATTACCCATCAGCCAGAATATGGTCGCATATACCTGTTGGCTTTTCGCTACCAATGTAAGGAACATAATAAGTGCCGAGAAGAACGTGTTGACCACCACCCCCGCAAGCAGTAAGCCGGTCACATGAAATTTTCCTGTTAGGCGGCCGAGGAACCACACCAGCCAAACTGTCCCCAGCGCCCCTACAAATGCAAAAACCGCTATCGGCGACTGCCCTACAAAGGTCCGGTTTAACCCGCTAATGACAGCGATAATCGCCCCTAACCCAGCGCCACTTGATATTCCCAGTATATATGGGTCCGCCAGTGGATTTCGCAAAAGAGCCTGGCAAACGACACCGGAACATGCCAGTGCTGCCCCCACAATCGCAGCCAAGAAAATCCGAGGTAATCTCACCTTGACAAATATTTCATAGTCCGGGTTTACCGCCACACCCGGGCGAATACCATCAACCACAGCCTTCAATGAAACCCTCTCAGTGCCCATTAACAAGCACACAGCCATCACCACTACCAGCACCGCGAATCCCGCTGCTGCCCGTACAACTAACTTTCTTGCGGTCAGTTGTCCCTTCATAGTTTAGTTCTCAAAAAGCTCCGGCTGCAAACATCTGGCAATAGTTTCGACTCCCTCATACAGTCGTGGCCCAAGGCGTGAGACTATATCGCCATTTACGACGTAAATGCGCTTATTTCTCACAGCCGGCACATTCTCAAACCTACTCCAATACTGAACCGCATTGTCCCGTTGTGAGGATAGGTCATCCTCGGTCATCGATGGCTCAATTATAACATCCGCACCGCCGGCAATAACCTGCTCGGCCCCGATGGGTGGGTATTTATATACCGTTGGCCCTATCGCATTTTCGCCGCCGGCCAGTTCAATCATCTCGTTAATAAATGTGTCTCTGCCGGCCACTCGCAAGGGTTCTCTCTGAACCACCCAGAGTACTTTGACTTTACCTTTTGTGTCAACCAAAGCTGCCAGGCTATTTAACTTTTTCTGGATACCTGACACTAACTGATCAGCTTCATGCTGCTTATTGGTCGCCGTCCCGATTCTATCAATCGCTTCGAAAAGCTCGCTGACCTTTTCAATGTTTACAGTCAGGCAATGTAAACCGACCCGCCTCAATCGCTCGGCAAAATTCCTCTGCTGCTCAAAGTCAAGCGTAACTACCAGCGTAGGTTTAGCTGCTATCACCGCTTCGATATTCGGCTGCCAGAATGTCCCTGCCTTCGGCTTTTTTATTGCTGCCGGTGGATAGTTACAGTGAAGCGTAACCCCAACAATTTTGTCTTCAAGGCCGAGGGCGAAAAGTATTTCTGTGAGGTTTGGGGCCATAGAAACAATTCTGTCCGCCCGACCCGGTAGAGAAGGGCTGCTGCGGTCTTGCTTTTCCTGCGAGCCGAAGATTGCGAACCCAGCACCCATCCAGCACAGCGTTATCAAAAATAGCCAGCACCACTTGCTCATATCGTTTTTTGAACCTGCTTTATCAATCAGGTTCTTTTGAATTGTCTTTCCAAATCGCTTATCGAAAATTTTATTGTGGTGGGCCTGCCATGCGGACAGCGACTTGCAGATCCGATGTGTTCTTTATCTGCAAGCAATTGTTCTATCTCGCTGTCACTGAGTCTCTGGCCGGCTTTGACTGCCGCCTTGCATGCAGCCATGTTCAAAACCTCTTCAAGCAGCCTTTCAGTATCAAAACCTGTATCCTTACGGTCGAGCAAATCGATTAAATCCTGGACAAAATCAATTGGTGCGACATTTGCCAACAAAGCGGGAAACGCCTGGATTGCCATGGTCCGGGGACCGAACGATACAAGCTCTATTCCCAGTTTTTCAAAGAGTTCAGCGTTGTCTCCAATTACATCAGCCTGCCCCGCCGTTAGCACAAAACTTTCCGGTACCAGTAGCTTCTGCGATTCGAGTTTGCCAGCCGATATCCGCTTGCACAAATGTTCATATATTATGCGCTCGTGAAGTGCATGCTGGTCGATAATTACAAATCCGTCATCGGTTTGTGTGACAATGAAACTGTCATGTATCTGGAGGAATTTTTCTTGCCCGGCACCAGTTTTTGAGACGGGATAACCAGCGCCGCTTTCGGCCGCTTGCCCCCGAAAGTCCGGCAAAGACGTTCTGACGGATCTTGCGCCAGTATGCACTACAGGAAAGCGTTCTTCTAACGCCGGGCCCGCTTGCTGGGTTTGAGCAGGTCTGTGTCTCTTTAGGAATTCGGCAATTGCATCGGTAATCCTTTGGTCTCTGTGACTCACTGCAGACGTACTATCTTTTGCAGGTAAATTTGCTGCTGCCGGTAATTTTGCATGCGTTTCAAGATTTGTGGATAAGAGTTTTTCCCGAAGGCAGGCCAATACCTGCGAATACACCAAATTGGCATTGTAAAAACGCACCTCAATTTTCGTAGGATGCACATTCACATCGTAGTCTTCGTAAGGCATGCCAATAAACAAAAAGACGACAGGGAATCTGTCCGGCTCCAAAAACCCGCGATACGCCTCTTTGATTGCGTGCGAGATAAACTTGTCGCGGATGAACCGACCATTCAGGAATATATACTGAAACTTATTGCTCGTTCTTGAAGTGCTTGGTTTGCCCAGCAAAGCGAGAATACGCAGTCCTCTTTCATTGCTTTCGGCCTCAATGAAATCCTCACAGGCCCCGATTGGGAGCATTGGAAACAATTCAGCTATGCCCTGGCGAAGACCTTGTTTGCCCGATAAGCGGTAAAGCTCTCTGCCGTTATGTATAAGCGTCAGGTCCAGATTCCTGCTTACCACAGATGGCGTCTTGAGACTTGGTCGGTCCCTTTCTTGCAGACCGTTCAAAATTGGCTCGCTTGTGGAATAGCAACCCAGTGCAGCCCGTGTGAATTGCTCGATGGTATGGCTCATTTCGGTGTTGGCGGTTTTAAGGAATTTGCGTCTTGCAGGCAGCTTGTAGAAAAGGTCTCTGACCTGGATTGTTGTGCCAGAATCTGCGCTGCAGGGGCTGACGCTGCTTTTAGTTCCACAATCAATCTCAATGCAGTTGGCTTCCGTCGAATCTTTTGTCCTGCTCACGGCCCTGACCTGGGCAACCGAGGCGATGCTTGCTAATGCTTCGCCTCGAAAGCCGAGCGTCGATATACCGTGCAGGTCGGCGCTTGTTTTGATTTTGCTGGTGGTGTGCGACTCAAACGCCCTGGCCAGGTCTTCGCCATCCATACCGCAGCCGTCATCGGCGACCGATATCAATTTTCGACCTCCATCTTCGATGGAGACAGTTATCTTCGTCGCCCCTGCATCGATACTATTTTCCATCAGCTCCTTGACCACACTGGCAGGCCTTTCAATTACCTCGCCGGCTGCAATCATATTAACCATATTCTGGTCAAGGACTATTATTTGCCCCATTGTTTCCCTCAACTCTTATCAGCGAATGATGTTAGTGAATGAACCCGAACATCGAATTTCTAAATTTGTCATTCGACATTCATTATTATTCTTTCAATAGGCTTTTGCCGGTCATTTCTTTGGGCTGCGGCAGTTCCATCATTTCCAGCAAGGTCGGCCCTATGTCGGCCAATCTTCCGCCTTCTCGCAGTTTTCTACCTTTGAAACGCTCGTCGAATACAATCAAGGGCACATCAAAGATAGTGTGAGCAGTGTGCGGGTTGTCGGGGCTGCCATTTATCATTTTCTCGAAATTGCCGTGGTCGGCGGTGACTATCGCCGCTCCGCCGAAGCCCTTGACTTTGTCGAGGATTTTGCCCACACACTGGTCCACCACTTCGGCGGCTTTTACTGCTGCCGACAATATGCCGGTGTGGCCGACCATATCCGGATTGGCTAAATTAACCACTATTACATCGTATTTGTTCGAATCGAGCCTTTCCACCACAACATCGGTGACCTCATACGCACTCATCTCAGGCTTTAAGTCGTATGTCCGTACTCGCGGTGAAGGCACGATTTGCCTATCCTCGCCGGAAAATGGCTTTTCGGTGTAGTCGTTGAAAAAGAAAGTGACGTGGGCGTATTTCTCTGTCTCGGCGCAGCGAAACTGTTTCAACCCCAGAGAACTCCAGTATGCCCCCAGGATATTTTTCATTTTTGGCGGCTTCGGAAATGCCACCGGTGTAGGTATTGTTACATCATACTCGGTCATGCAAACGAAATACACATTAGGTTTGGTGGTTCGTAGAAACTCTTTGAATTCTGGCTCAACAAATGCCCGCGTAAGCTCCCGGGGTCTGTCACCACGGAAGTTGAAGAACACTACACCGCCGCCGTCATTGATAGTAGCTACCGGCTCGTTGCCTTCGTTGACAATGCAGGTCGGCTCAATAAATTCATCGGTTACCGTCTTTTCATAGCTTTTGGCAACCGCTTCCGCGGCACTGGCGGCCTTTAGGCCCTTACCCGTCCTCAGACATTCGTAAGCCCTCTGCACCCGGTCCCAACGGCTGTCACGGTCCATCGCATAGAATCTACCCATAACAGTTGCAATCTTCCCTACGCCTATTTCCTCGGCCTTCTTTTCGATTTGAGCTATATATCTTGCACCGCTATCCGGCGGCGAATCCCGGCCATCCATAAATGCGTGGATGAAGACATCTTTTATGCCATTCCTTTTTGCAAGCTCCAGCAGACCATAGAGATGGTCTAACAAAGAGTGAACGCCGACGTCGCTGCACAATCCCATCACGTGCATTTTACCGTTATTGTCTTTGACGAATTTGATTAGGTTCAAAAATTCCTTATTTTCAAAAAATGACCCATCGCGAATAGCCCTACTGAGTCTGACGGATTCCTGAGGGACGATTCTGCCGGCACCGATATTTTGATGTCCTACCTCACTATTGCCCATAGTCCCATCCGGCAGGCCCACATCTTCACCGCTGGTATGGATAAGGCAGTTGGGGTATTCGGCCATCAGCATATTATCCACAGGTATATTGGCTCGCTTAACTGAGTTATATGGGTCCTCGTCCCTGTTGGGATTGTAACCCCAGCCATCACGGATAATCAGCACGTATGGCCTATTTTTCAAAACTACTTTTTGTTTTGTCATAAATCAAAAACCTCTTAAACGAAAACCACGCAGACGAGGTATTACCCCGCCTGTAATCTGGGGCTCCAGCCGAATCAGCCGGACTATAATACAAAGCCGCGTTCAAAATGTCAAATATTCAGGCAAAGATACCCAAAAACGGATGTCCTCTGTGCCGCTAAAAGTCTTTAATGGCGATAGTTACTGTGATATAATGGCTGCAAATTAAAAATCTCGCGGACGTTTATAAATGAAAGCCACAGCATTATCCCAATATCAGAAAGGAAAACCTGCCCCTGGCGGCCTGAACGTGCGTCTTGCAATCTTATGCCTGACAGGCGCAATCCTTTTGCTTTCTGTCAACTGTCGCCAGGAACAAAGGCAGGTCGATTTATATCTGGACGCTATAATGCTCAGGGAGTTTGACGAGAATGAAATGGCTATTGAAAAGCTCAACGAAGCGATAAAATTAGACAAGCGTTTTTTGCCGGCGTATTCTTTACTCGGCGAGATTTATCAGGACACCAACGATTACGAAAAAAGTGCCGCTGCTTACGAAAAAGCAACGCAGCTTAGCACGTGGTCTTTCAAAGATTATTTCAATCTTGGCCGGGTTTACAAGAGTATGAAAAAATTCGACCAGGCCGCCAGGGCATACTCCAGGGCCTGTGAAATCAACTCTGGACATCCGGGGGCGCATATAAACGCTGCCAGGTGCTATTATGAAATTAAGGACTACGATAGGGCTTTGACGTACGGCCAGCGAGCTACGGAGATTGACTCAAATGCTGTTGAAGTCCAGGTGCTGCTTGCCGATATTTATCAGGCACAGAAAGATTATGATGGGGTTATTGACTCGCTCGAACGTGCGATGGAAATAGATAGTAACAATCCCAGGATTATGACGTCATTGGCAATTACATATCTAAAAACCGAGCGTTATGAGCCTGCAAAAAAGCTGCTAACATTGGTGACACAAATCCAGCCTGATAACGGCACCGCCTATCAACACCTCAGCTATTGTTATCTGAAGCTTGATGACGCAGATGGAGCGGTCGAAGCCTATAGCAGGGCAATCGAGATAAATGATAAGGATTGGCAGGCACACAGGGGGCTGGGTGCTGCTTATATGCTAAAGGCGGCTAACGATAAAGACCATATCCTAAAGCTAAAGGCAATAGAGCAATGGAAGATGTCTCTGGCAATTAAGCCCGACCAACCCAATTATGAGACGCTGCTTAGACTGATAGAAAAATACTCAAAGCAAAATAGATAGCGGATACTTGCTTATAACAAGTAACTGATATAATACGCCAGTTATGTCCGAGTTAAACAGATTAGAAAATGCTGCCCGGCCGAGTTCGGGCCGGGCTTTTTTGAAGTGCCAGATTCTCCGGCTGCCTTCCTTAAAAGCACACCTTGTATTCTGGCCTCTTACAGTGGTTGGCCTGGCACTGGATTTGTGGACCAAAAGAGCCGTATTCGACTGGCTGGAGCACCAAGGCAGTATTCCAATTATAAATGGTTTCTTGCAACTGGTATTGGCGGAAAACGACGGTGCTGCTTTTGGAATAGCCGCCGGGCAGCATCACCTATTAGCAGCAGTTTCCATAGCCGCGCTGATAGTAATCCTTGCAATTTTCCTTTTCAGTGGAAGGCAGGGGAAACTAGTTCACATTGCTCTGGGGCTTTTTGCTGCCGGTGTCTGCGGCAATCTCTGGGACAGGGTTTTTAATAACGGCAGGGTGAGGGACTTCATCGATGTTATGTACTGGCCGGGCAGACACTGGCCAGCGTTTAATGTGGCAGATACTATGCTTTGTATCGGCGTGGGGCTGCTGATTATTTCGACCTTTTTTACCGGGAAGCACTTTCGAAAACATGCTCAGCAACATAAATAGGGGCATTCGTCGCTGTACTAAGCGCTATCGCATCGGAGGGACGGGAGTCTATTTCCACGGTTCGCCCATCCAGGCTAAGAAGTATCTTTGCATAGAAGGTATGGTTGCGCAGGTCGTTTATAACTATCCTTTCTACTTTAGCGCCGAGACCCTCAATTACACTGGCTAATAAATCGTGTGTCAGCGGGCGGGGCGGTTTAATACCTTTCAGCCGTCGGTCGATTGCAAAAATTTCAACTATGCCGATAACAATCGGAAAGCTGCGAGGGCCGTAACGCTCCTTCAAGACAATTATCTGCTGGTCGGATGTTTCGTTAATGATTATACGCGACAGTTCTGCTTCCGTTTCCATTCTGACACCGCCTTAACTTTCTAACTGTTTAATTCCAGAAGGTGTTTCTCAACAGTCTTTAACTGCTCTTCAAGCTCCGCCAGCTTTTCTCTGGCCTGGGCCACGACTTGCGGCTTGGCCTTACTTAGAAAATCTTTATTGGCCAGCTTGGCCTCGACTGCTTTTTTAGCTTTTTCTATCTCCTGTCTTTGTTTCTCGAATCGGGTCCGCTCGGCTTGCAGGTCCACTGTATCGTGCATCATGTAAAACGACATCCCTTCTACTACCGAAACGGCGGCCCCTGGAGGTTTCTGAAAGTCAGTGTTAACTTTGAATTCGTTAAGGAACGCCAATTGGCAAATAAGATCAGTATTAGCAGCCAACGTATTCACAACTTCGCTCGGCACGCTTGCCGAAGCTGATACCATTACCGTGTTAGGTATGCGGTATTCGTTTTTCATATCTCTATACGCACGAACGGCAATTTGGGCATAAGAAATCTTCTTTTCGCCATCCTCATTGACCAGAGATTCCAGAACTTTGGGCCATTTGGCGACCACCAGCGCCTCTGAATTTTCGGCTTCCGCCATACCTTTAAGCCCTCTGATGGGGGCAATTTCATTTAACTTTTGAAATATCCCTTCGGTAATAAATGGGACAAATGGATGCAGCAGACGCAAAGTCTGGTCCAGAACAAAAGCAAGGACATTTTGAGCGATTGGCCTCTGTTGCTTATCCTGCATTCTCGGTTTTATCCCCTCAAGATACCAGTCGCAAAAATCGTTCCAGAAAAATTTGTAAAGGGCCGACAGCGGCTCGCTGAACCTAAACTCGTCCAGAGACTGCGTAACCTCGTAAATCGTTTTAGCCAGGCGGGAAAGAATCCACCGGTCCTCTGGTTTCATTCTGTTTTTGTCAAACTCATCGGGATCGATACCCTTGAGATTCATTAAAGCAAAACGGGAGGCATTCCAGAGCTTGTTACAGAAGTTTCGGCCAATATCAAATTTGGACGACGTGTTTTCCTGCCGACCGTCGGGCAGTGTCATCAGCACCACCGGCATCCTTACATCTTGCGTCTGGGTGGTCATACTGGCCAGTGTGAACCGCATCGCATCGGCGCCGTGACTATTGATAACTACCAGCGGGTCGATGCCGTTGCCCAAGCTCTTGGACATTTTGCGTCCTTCGCCATCCTGAATCATCGCGTGAATATATACGTCTTTGAACGGAATATCCCCGATGCAGTACTGCCCCATCATCACCATTCGCGAGACCCACAAGGTGATAATTTCGCGAGCGGTGCAGAGGACATCGCCGGGGTAGAAGGCCTTTAGTTCCGCTGTATCATCCGGCCAGCCCATCGTGCTAAAAGGCCAAAGCGCCGAAGAAAACCATGTGTCCAGAACGTCTTCATCTTTGGTAAAGCCTTGTGCTTCAATAGCCGCAACTATCTCATGATCATCGGACTGAGAAACACATATAAACCATGTAGGATATTCTCCATGCCGCTCATCGTGGCCAAACCCAAAACGTGGACGACCTAAAACAGCAACTCTGTCCTGTCTTCCCCAATTATCCAACTGTTGAAGAAAAGCATTAAAGTTTCCATGTGGTTCAAAAAACCCAGCCAATAGGGGACTTCTCCAGACCGGTATCTGGTGTCCCCACCAGAGTTGTCTGCTGATTGGCCAGTCCCGCAAATTCTCTAACCAGCTTTGATATGTTTTTGCATATCGTTCGGGAACAAATCGTAATCGTCCATCAAGTAATGGTTTCAGAGCCAGACCAGCCAGAGAATTTACGGGTATATCGGTGCCTTCGATAAATCCTTCGCCGAATTTTTTAGCAAGATGTTCAATTGGTCTTTTCACGGCAATATACCACTGGTCGGATAGATACGGCTCAATCGGCACGTGACTGCGATAACTATGGCCAATCTCGTGGCTATATTCTTTTACGCCCTCAAACAACCCTTCTTCCTTGAACCACTCGACAATGGCTTCTCCGGCCTCAAAGCGGTCCATACCAAGCAGGGCTTGTGCCTCCGGAGAATTGGCATCCGGCCAGCCGAACTTGTCGCTGATGGAGCCATCCGGCGCCATCACATTGATAACCTCAAGTCCGTGCCTTTGGCCGATTTCCCAGTCGTCAGGGTCGTGAGCGGGCGTAACCTTTAGAAAGCCGGTGGAGAATCTTGCCTTTTCATCCTCACTTTCAGGGTCGGGCAAAACAACGTGCTCATCAGCAATAATTGGAATGATGCGGCCTACGATGGGAAGCCGAACTTTCTTACCAACCAGATATTTTGCACGTTTATCTGCCGGGTTCATCGCAACCGCTGTATCGCCTAACATTGTTTCCGGCCGGGTCGTCGCAACGGTTACATACTCAATCTGTTTTCCTTCTATCTGAACCGGCTCAACAAGCGGATACTTCAAGTACCAGAAATGTCCCTGCACGGTTTCATATTCAACTTCATCGTCGGCCAGCACGGTTTGCGTAGCTGGGTCCCAGTTGACTAACCGTTTGCCACGGTATATCAGCCCATCTTTGAAGAGCTTGAAAAATGCAGCACGAACCGCTTTGGCGCAAACTTCATCCATAGTGAATCGCGTTCGCTGCCAGTCGCAGGAGCAGCCCATCGCCTTCAACTGATTGATAATCTGGGCTTCGTATTCGTCCTTCCAGGCCTGCAGGCGAGCAACAAATTCCTCCCGTTTGAAATCGGTGCGTCGTTTTCCTTCTTCCGACAGTATTCGCTTTTCGACGACAGTCTGCGTGGCGATGCCGGCGTGGTCGGTGCCGGGCATCCACAGCGTCTTGTACCCCTGCATACGGCGGAAGCGAATCAGAACATCCTGCAGGGTATTATTCAATGCGTGGCCGATGTGCAGCGGCGCTGTAACATTAGGCGGCGGGATTACAATGGTATAGTTTTTCTCGCCTTTGCCGTTCCGCCTCTGGCGGAGCGGCTCAGCGTGAAAATACGAATGAGAAAACCATATCTGGTTTACCTGCTGCTCTACTGTTTTTGGCTCATAAACTTTCGAAAGCTGCTCGCCCATACCTTACCTGATTTACGCAATCACCTATAAAAAATTCCGGCCAAAACCAATAGCCGGAATTTTATCTTAATAAAATCAAACAGCACTGTAAAGCAAACAATTAAGCACAAACAGCGTTTTTCGGCTCGTAAGTAGCACCCCTAACGACAAAAGCAAAGGAGGCCTATCCCGAATTACTTGGGATAGGCCCCTCGAATTAGTGCAATTCTTTATGTCATTCCCGCGAGACTAGTCCGCCAGATGTTTGGCGGACTTGTCCTGAGCGCACCTGTCCTGCGCACAGTCGAGGAAGCCGAAGGAGCGGGAGTCCGATTGGCTTCGTATTAAGGCAGATTATGGCCACAGTTGCTCTTCAAGCCACATATCCACCAAAACAGCAAGGTCCTCCCTGAAATCGACTGTATCGAGCCACTCATTCGCCAGGACAGCAAAGTCTCTGAAATCAATCACGCAATCTCCGGAAATGCAACCGGCCGGTGCGTAATCGACCTTGGCAAAATCGGCTGAACGCTTCGAAAGAACACATCTGGGCGGATACAGCTGGATATTGTCAAAGTACACGGTACCTGAACCATTCTCGCCACCGAAGCCGAGATAAATATACTTGACATCTGTCAGATCCACGCCGCAGGCATCGAAAATTGCCAGGTCAATATTCCATTCGTGCCAACTTGCAATACGCAGGTCATTCCGGTCCTCGCCGTTGTCGCCGTATGTCACCACGCCTTCGTTGCCTCTGCCATCCTCCAGTTTCACATACATCGGAGAAACAGAATTTGGTGGGGCGCCATAGAAATGCACCGCCAATGCTTTAACCCCCTCAACAGTCCAGTCTGACCTGATTTGGTATGGCAAATCTTCAGTACCCACCTCGACATCAGTGTTCTTATCGTATTCATACTCCATCGAGTTACCCTCGCAAACAAAATTCGGGTCCGTGTTAAGCCAGACAAGCGCGGGATTGGGGTGCCATACATTCTGCAGTTCTCCGGTGTTCCCATACGAGTCAAAATCCTCTACGACAAGGAGGGGTTTTTCTGCAATCTTAAATGTATGTAAAAAACCCAAGGAAGCAGTGAAGGTTATCGCCCCACTATCTGATGCATTGTACTTCCCGATAATAGTATCAAGGGTAACATCTTTAACTATAATAGTTCTGTTAGCCAGCGATGGTATGGTGACAGTAAAAGAATAATTACCACTACGACCTTCGGCAGTCATAGTTAATATTTTATTTGTGTCATCCCAATAGCCAGTAATTTCATTAACTTTATTTTTACCTGTGTCATTAGACACGATAGTTGGAACAGAAGAATCTTTAGTGCCGTAACTGATATTTAACACAACCGAATCCCCGGAAGCTATGGTTGGCAAAACTATTTCCTTATCACCATAGGACCCTCCAAAAGAAACTAAGTCGTAATTGTCAATTGTGTCCGATTGAATATTGTTCTCGGCTAATAGTGTTATTCCAGTTACATCCGCTAAGCTATTATTAGTTACTGTTACGGTTCCATCACTGTTGTATGTTACCAATACGTCCTTCAATGGCACTAAATAATCTCCCACCTCAACACGCGGGGGTGACCAAAGCAGGCCATCCGCTCGTTTCCCAGCTATGTATTCTAATTGAGAATCAAAGGTTGGACAAATTTCTATTGTGCCGCAGTTATCATACCAGGCATGATTTTCACAAGACCATAAACCAAAATATTCATGACTAATATGCACTCCTCTTTCGTTAATTAAACTGTCAACTCTGTCACTGGCGTAAAAATAATCAGGAGTTCTATTGGTGTTTATAGTTGACCAAAGATAAATCTTTTTATTGTCATAAACGTTGTCATCTACACGATTACTGTAAAAAAGAAATGGCCTTATATCCGAAGTGGCACTCGGCTTAAGCATATTAAGAGCATAATTAGCCGTGCTTAAATCTATGTAGGACCAGGCATATTGATAATTATATTGGTCAAGAAGGTCTAATATATAGTAGGCACTTCCTTTAATTGCGCCTTGAGAAGCAAGGTCTTCCCAATTGCTTGTGCCGCCAGCCGCGCCATGGTCAATCCAGCATCTTGAGTTATATTGTGAAAGTGTCGCCAAACCTGCCGCGACAACTGCTCGACTGTCTGTGCCAGGTGTAATGCTATGACCAACTATTACTACACCGTCTTGATACATTTGGTCAATTAAGCTCTTAAAATCAGCATCAGCCAAAGAAGCATAAGAACCTGTTCCTGAAACAAAAACTGATTTAGTCCAGCCTATACCTCTGGCAGCAATGCCTTTTGTGCCATAATCAGGGTCGGATTCATTCTCGGTACCATAGGCCACAGCTTTAATTCGGGCTAAGGTTTCATTATCCGCATGATTTGTAAGAGTTAATACCGCGTCATAACCATAAGGTTGCCGTGTTTTAATAAGATATGGCAAAGATTCATTTGTATCAATTGCAAAAGTAACTGATGTAGAATATGTGTCACTCGCAGCTCTTTGCGTTTCATTTACAAATGTTTTTGCACCGCCGCCGTTTTTGATATAATGAAAGTGAGGATGGTTCGGTCCGTAATCGGAGTAGAAGCTTATTCGACTGTTGCTTCCGGAGGCGGGTTGTAGCCGCATTGATTCCATTGTATCACTGCCCAAAAAGGATAAGCCGTTGGTGAATCTAACCACTTTGGGCGTATAGATATCCGACCAATATGCCTTCACGGCATTAAAGGGAGTTAATCTCAAGTCCCTGGTCATTACTTGGGCGTTTTGGCTTGGAACATTAAAATCGAATCTTTCTTCGGTAACGAAAACATCTTGCCCGTATTGCAAGGTTGCGGTATAATT
>Ga0315294_10002857_pt1 | contig 18799 bp, 19 predicted proteins | sample YL17G13_40_MG_FD_203626 | JGI IMG/M metagenome (GOLD analysis project Ga0315294, IMG submission 203626) | Sediment microbial communities from Yellowstone Lake, YNP, Wyoming, USA - YL17G13_40 | ecosystem: Environmental > Aquatic > Freshwater > Lake > Sediment | place: USA: Wyoming | collected...
CAGGGGTAAGTCCGGCCCTTGCCAGAAAAATCCGGACGAAACTTGAAAAAAGTTTCGGAGAGGAATATGCCACTTTATTATCTATCATTGGAGAAGTCCGCTCCACAATAAAAGAAAAAGGAATCATTGTAGGGGAGGAGGCCTGGCAGGAGGCACTTGATTTAGATACACTCATCTCGCTTGTCGAGGCAGGTCAGCGGGAAAAGGCAAAAACTCTTCTACTCAGCAAATTAAAAATCTATCAAAGAGGCTATCAGTTCAGAAGGTGAGTTTAAGAATTAAGAGATATTTTTGACCGAGTGATTCATCATTCCCTATCATTGATTTCTTCACGTTTAACCAATGGTTGGTCATGACTCACTATTAAAAGGTCTGCCTAACTCCTGAAGAATTCTCTTGACAAAATTTTTAAAAAGTGCAAGTTAAAATTTAATAATGCAAGTTAATTCCAATAGTTGCAAAAAGGATGATAAGGTAATATTGAAAACTGTAAAAACTTCATCGAATCAGGGACACAAAACTTTTTAAGATTTAGTTAAAATCGTTAACTGGGAAATTCTAAAGAATTCTAAATCCATAAGACATCCAGCCTGATTCTTAAAAGAGGAGGAGTCACTTACCATGAGCAGTCTAGAAGCCCAAGTTACTCAGGGAACATTGAGAAAAGAGCTCGGTTTAATTGTCTTGATCTTCCTGATGATCGGTTTGAATGTAGGCGGTGCCCTCTTCGTACTGACATCAAAGGCAGCCGGCCTTACAGGTCCTTCGCTTTTCATAGCCCAGATCATATCGGCATTGCCTGTACTCCTGGCCTTGATCCCTTATATGATCATCACTTCAGCTGTTCCCAAAACAGCAGCAAGTTATCAGTATGCCAAGAATTTCTCATACCCATTAGCTGCGGCAGGTGTGATGGTACTTTTGGTTGCAATGCCGCTTGGAGGCCTCCCTCTTTTTGCCCTTACCAACGGGAAGTTCTTTATGAAACTGATCCCCGGTGCGCCTGATATGGTGCCCGGCCTGCCAATAAGCTGGGCTCAAATAGTTGCCATTATCACTGTCACTATTTTCTATATCATCAATATCATAGGCATCAAACCGTCAGCTTATATTGAATTCATCATGACAGCATTACTCATACTGGCACTGCTGGTTTTTATTATCCCTGGTTTGCCCAGTGTGAAGCTGGAGAATTTCACTCCCCTGTTTACAGGTAATGTAGCGAATCCCAACCTGCCACCCTTATTAGGTCAAATATTGGGACTGATTGCAGCTGCTGCGCTTTCCTATACACTGCTTGCGGGAGGACTTTTCGGTATAGAGTTGGGCGATGAAGTTAAAAGAGCCCATTTCACAATTCCCCGGGCATTGATCATCAGCGTTTTCGTTGTCCTGATTCTCTATCTCTTCATTGAAATAGTCGCTGTAGGTGTTAACGGCTGGAAATCCTTTGCGGGCGGAGATCTTAGTACTCCAGCCCAAGTCTTCCTTGGTAAATCTTTCTTTTTCGGTTTTTTCGTCATTGGCGGCGGCATTATGGCCTGTGTCACCACAGTAAATGCGGTGCTAACGATATCAGGGCGGTATTGCATGAAATTTGCGAAGGATGGTTTCTTCCCTCACTTCTTCATGGCGATAAATAAAAAATATGGAACACCCCACTGGGGATTAACGCTACCGTTCGTTTTGAGCGTGATTATTCTCCTCTTTGTTAGGGATTTCACTATTCTGGGAGCTATGCTGAATTTCGGACTTCTCTTCATGGTCTCGCTAGTGCTTCTATTCGCTTATAACCTTCCCAAAAAGCATCCTGAGATCTTCGTTAATTCCAGGTATAAGTTCACTCCTACAATTCTCCGCATCACATCACTTTCTGCAGCTATATTAAATATCATCTTCATGCTGTTCCTTATTTTCATTATGTTCAAAACCAAGAATCAGTGGGCTGTCTGGCTCTTCGTGATCGCGATTATAGGAGGATTAGTCCTTTACTACATCAAGAAAAAGATGGGTCTTGTCAGAAAACCGGAAATTCTAACCGACTGAAGGAGGCTTAGATCCAAACATGGCGTATAAGAATATACTGATAGTGGGAGGAGGTGCAATAGGTGGCATCACGGCAGCTGTATTAACGCAAGAGGGCGAGAACGTTGTCGTACTGGATGTTGATACAGAACACGTCCAGATGATGAAAAAAGGACTGGAAATTAAAGGGTTCAGAGAACTTACGATCCCGGTGAAAGCAATGCTGCCGAACGAGTTTACCGTCAAGGATTTCACCGGATGGGCAGATATCGTCCTGTTAGCCGTTAAGGGTTTGCATACAGAAAAGGCCCTCACCTCTATACTGCCATCTGTGTCAAAAGCTGCCGCCATCGTATCTATGCAGAACGGGATAAATGAAGAGACGATTGCACGGATTGTCGGTGTTGACAGGACTATTGGATGCAGCATCACATGGGGAGGTACCAATAAAGGTCCGGGTCAGTTGCTTCAGACGGCCGAGGGCGGCTTCATTATAGGGCAATGGCCTACGGGTACAAGCCAGAGAGTTGACGATACCGCCAAATTACTCTCTAAAGCATTCCCTACCGAAATTTCTGATAACATTATTGGAGACAGGTGGACTAAGCTTCTGATCACCGTATCGATGACAGGTGTTGGCACCGTCGCCGGTTTAACCTATGGGGGTATTGTGGATAATGAAGACGCCAGAAAAGTGGCCTTGGTGGTCATTACCGAGACCTATGAAATCGGCAAGGCGACCGGCGTGAATTTCGTCAACCTGCAGGGCATTTCACCAACTATATTTTTAGTCCATAATAAAACCGAATTCAGAAATGCTTCAAAAATCATGGAGATCGGATTTTCGAAGCACCGTGGAATCAAGCCTTCGATGTGGCAGGACATCGAGAAGGGCCGTAAGACCGAGGTGGACTTCGTCAACGGCCACGTAGTGAGAAAGGGCAAGGAAATCGGGAAACCGACCCCTGCCAACGAACTTGTCACTGGGATAATCAAGCAAATTGAAGGAGGTGAAAAGACACCAAGCCTGGACAATCTCAAAGAATTCGATAAGGTGGTAGCCCATTTGAATTGAAAAATAAAAACATAAGGAGGACACTTCAAAATGTCAAAAAAGAAGATCATCATCCAGGTCTGTCCTATTGGCTCTAACACACTGCATGAGGACACTCCCGGCATCCCAAAGTTCGGCAAACGAACCCCCTACTTGCCCATCACTCCACAGGAGGTGGCTGAGGAGACTTACCGTTCCTATAACGCCGGGGCATCACTGGTACATATTCACGCCAGGGACCCTAAGACCAAGCTGTCCACCCCTGACATTAAAGTCTGGGGAGAGATGGTTCAGTGTATCCGTGATAAATGCCCAATCCTTATCGAGGCTGGCGGTGGCATTGGTGTCTGGGTGAAATACGAAACATTTGAACTCATTCTCCCCACCGACGAGGAAAAACTCAACCTTCTTAACATCAAACCTGAGCCCGACATGCTCACCGTTAACATGGGCACATTTGATTTCTCCATCGGCAGGTATGGCGGTGTCACCTTCAGCAACAATGTAGATTACCAACGCAAGGCTATCCAGGGCATAAAACAAAAAGGCTGGGGTATGGAGTTAGAGATTTACGATATCAGTCACCTATACAACACATATCGCCATATCGAAGATGGTACCCTCAGTCAAAACGATCATTTTCATCTCGATTATGCCATGGGCATTGAAGGCGGAATGCCATCCACCCCAAGAATGCTTATGTATGCTGTAGAAGAGGGCAAGCGGTTATTTCCCAATGCCCATTGGCAGGCACTCGGTATTTCCAGGGACGAGTACCCCATGATCACCATGGCAATGATCCTGGGTGCTGACAGCGTGCGCGTCGGCCTCGAGGATAACATCTATATATCCCACGGCGAGCTGGCCAAGAGCAATGCGCAGCTGGTGGAAAAGGCCGTGAGAATTGCCCATGAGCTCGACTTCGAAATCGCCACAGTCGAGGAAGCCCGGGCAATTTTGGGGCTGAAGTAAAAAGAAATAATTACTTATAGATAGACAAACAAACAGAAAATAAGAAAAGGAGGGCCGGCTTCTCCTTAAGGCCTATATTAAGGATAGGCTTAATTCCTTGTAAGAATTTTATTATCTGTTCAGCCTGCCTCGAATTTTTTAACATCATCGGCACTCCTTTTAAAAAAAAGATGGTTGTCCCCTGCCCAGGGGCTGTTCTATTTGCCGGGATGGCCGCCAATCGATACTATGAGGTTCTTCGACCTTAATCCATTTTTAAAATTCTTTTACCTTAATATCTGAAAATAAATCCATCATAAAAAAGAATACTATTGGCTTTCAGTAAGGTTTCAACCACCCTTTAAGATATTAGTCCAAAAATCCTCCCGTAATTCAACATTAATTTTTTCTTGACAAAAATTTAAAAAAATGCAAAATAAGGTCAAATAGTGCAACCTAATTGCAATATTTGCAAATAAAAACTTTGAGGTAATATTGAGAACCATCGGAACTCCATCTAACCAGGGATATAAGACTCTCAGAGATTTAGCCAGAATCATCTCTCTTTTCAATACATTCCAAGTGGAGGAAAGAAGCGTGACTGAGATTTCAAAAGCACTTGGGATGTTGCCAAGCAAGGTTTCACGGATGATCAGGACGTTAGAATCTGAAGGTTTTTTTGAGAGAAACTTGGAAACGGGCAAATACCGCCTGGGAATAGAATTTTTTGAACTCGGGATGGTATATATTTTTAATTTCCCTTTACGGAAGATCTTGCGCCCCCATATTGAACAAATGGCGAAAGAACTCAACCTCACAGCAAGTTGGGCGATCCTAAATAATTCTAAAGTCATCGTTGTCGATCGAGTCCAAAATCTGAATATCGATCTGTTGACTTACCGTATAGGGTTGAACTTACCAATTCATTCCACATCTCTTGGAAAGGTCCTGTTGGCATACCTCCCCGAGGAAGAACAGAATAGGATTTTAAAATCCGTCAATCTTACGAAATTCACGAGTAAGAACATTGTTGATGAAAATTTAATTAAAGAGAATTTAAAGCTTATTCGGGAAAGGGGTTACTCAACGGATGAAGGGGAGACGCACGAAGATTTAAATTGTATCGCTGCTCCGATAAGAAATGGTAACGGTGAAGTTATCGCTGCAATCAATTTGATGGATGAAAAGTCACGGAGGACGGCAGAAGATTTATTTAAACTTGCTGATCATTTAAAGGGAAGAGCCCTGTTCATTTCTCGTCAACTTGGGTATGGGCCTAGTCTATAGGAAAGAAATCTTATGTTGGTTCTTGGCATTGTGGGGAGTCCTAGAAAAGGGGGCAATACGGAGATACTGATGAAGGAAGCCCTCAAAGTTTGTCAGGAGGAAGGTCTAAAAACAGAGGTTTTCCTTTTAGCCGATTTACGAATTGAGCCTTGTAATGAATGTATGGTTTGCAAAAAAGAGAAGATTTGCCCCATAGAAGATGATTTCTCCCCCTTATACGAGAAGATGCTTAAGGCAGATGGAATCCTTTTGGGTTCACCTGTTTTCTTCAGCTCTGCCACCCCAGAAATTAAGGCTCTCATCGATCGTGCAGGCTATCTTGGTATTGCTCAGAATAGGCCCTTCGAAAGGAAGGTAGGTGGTGCAATTGTTGTAGGCAGAAGGGCAGGCCATAATTTTACTTTTGCGGAACTTCTTTTCTTTTTTCTTTATCATGGAATGATTGTACCTGGTTCGACTTATTGGAATGTTGGTTTTGGCAGGGATGTGGGCGAAGTCTTAAAGGACGAGGAGGGTATAAGGACTATTCATGAGTTTGCCAAGAATGTATCTTGGCTAGTTAAAAAACTTCAATAGGAAAGGAGGGGGTATTATGAAACTTAGAATTTATTTAATAACAGTCTTCATCGCTTTCGTAGTGACTCTAGTGGTCAGTGGTATTCCTTCGTTGATTGCTCAACCTAAACAACAGTTTACGGAATGGGGATGGCCGTTGCCCTATGAGAAAGTTTCAGAAAAATCGATTAATTATCTGAAAGAAAAAGGGTGGTGGCCTCTCAAATGGGCTTACCAGCCCCCCTGGATGGCTGAGGCTACCATACCCTGGATCATCAAAAAAATGGAACTGGGGAAAAAAAGAGGACTGGAAGTAGAAATGGTGGGCTTACTAAGCGGCCCCGACATCAATGAGGGATTGGCATCTGGTAAATTTGCCATAGGCAATGGTGGCGATTTCCCTGTGACTTCTTTGATCGATAAGAAAGTAAGAGTAAAGAGTGCGGGTATTATATGGACTCCCCTGGATGAACATCCTATTCTGATTCACATCGATTCCAAAATTAAAGAACCCAAAGACCTTGAAGGAAAGAGCATTGGACTCGTGGTTGGCTCCTCCGCAGAGTTTGCCTTTGTTGGTTATGCCATGGCCAAAAAGTTGGATATGTCAAAGATCTCCCTGAAACCCATGCCAATACCGGATCAAGCGACATTCCCCGCAGGGATAGATGCCGTGGTGCCTTGGGCGCCTACTCCTGGTCTGATGACGAAGTATCGGAAAAACGCCAAGGTCTTCGATGATACGGGGCCCTATCAATTGTATTGGGGTGATGCTCATGTCCGGACAGAGTTGATTGAAAATTGTCCGGATGTGGCCCAGGCCATTACCGATATGGCAGTTGAGGCTCTTCTCTGGGGGAGAATTCATCTCAAAGAGGCGACTGATTATGTAAAAGAAGATCCATTTCTAGAGGGTTATCCCTGGCAATTACTTTACGATGAGAATGTAACCTGGATGGCTAGGCTAAAACCCACATGGATCTATCCTTTTGCTGAGGTGTACTCCACCGAGGGAGCAAGAATAGCCAAGTGGCTTTACGAGAGAGGGCGTACAAAGCAACAACTCACCAAAGATGACTACATGACCTATTTCGCTCCTGGTGTGGAGCTTATGAATAAGACCTTCAAGAAGCTCGGTTGGAAGATTCCCTCGGTGCCACCTTACTTTCCGGCGGGAATGGACATGAAACAATTCAAGGAAAGGTTGGAATTGGGAAAAGGCTTCGAGGACTTCCAGTTTCCCTATCGTATGCAGTTGAACCAGGCTTGGCCGGAAAAGGGCGACTTGGAAAAGCCGTGGGTCTATGAGGGGAAAACGTACAAACCATAATTTAAGATAACCTTTTAGAGCTGGGTACCCGCTAGTTTTTCGGCCGGTACCCGAAGAGGAGTCTCATGTTAAAGCATCTTACTGAAACCGCCATAAAGGGTTCAGTCCTGATCTTTGTCCTCGTGGTTTGGCAGATCCTTTGTGGGGTGATTTTTCCCAAAACCAACCCCGATTTTGTAATATTACTACCCCCTCCCTCTATGGTGTTCGAACAGGGAGCCAAGCTCGTAGGAAATGGAGTCCTGTTCATTCATATATTTAAAAGCATGGAACGAGTTCTCATCGCTTTTGTCATTGCCTCTATCCTGGCGATCCCGTTAGGGATTGCCATCGGGTGGTGGAAACGATGCGAGGATATGGTTGACCCATTGATGGAAATCCTTCGGCCTATTCCTCCTTTGGCATGGATCCCACTGGGGATACTCTGGTTCGGTATCGGAGACCCCCAAAACATTTTTATTATTTTCTTGGGAATTTTTTTCCCTGTATTGGTCAATACCATCTCGGGGGTTAAGGGAGTAGAAAAAAATCTTATTTGGGGTGCTCTGACCTTGGGCGCAAACGAAAGACAGATCTTGCGGGAAATCATTCTGCCTGGATCCTTACCCTTTATTTTAACCGGCCTCCGTGTGGGCCTAGGGGTGGGGTGGATGTGCTTGGTGGCTGCTGAATTGGTAGCATCAACCCGCGGACTCGGCTTTATGATTCAGGATGCCCGTTACCTTCTTCTCACGGAAAGAGTCATCCTGGGGATGCTTGTCATCGGGTTATTGGGCTATGGAATGGACAGGGGAATGCGTTACTTGCAGTGGCGGTTGCTACCCTGGTATGCCACTCAACGTTGAAGAGGCGGGCTATATGGCAAAGGTCGAGGTCTGCAGTATCAAAAAGGAATTCCATAGCTCTAGGACTAAGGAAGTTGTTCTTGCCCTCAACGGTATCTGCTTGGAAGCTAATGAGGGAGAGTTTGCTGCCCTTGTGGGCCCCAGTGGATGCGGAAAGTCCACACTTCTCAAAATCATAGCAGGCCTCGAAAGTAAGGATAATGGCTATGTGTTGCTGGATGGTCAGGAGATTATTGGACCAAGCTGGAAGCGGGGGATGTTTTTCCAAGATTTTGCCCTTCCTCCCTGGAAAACTGTCAAAGAAAACATTGAACTTGGTCCCAAATTTAGGGGTATCTCTAAGAAAGAAAGGGGAGAGCTATCGAACCACTTGATTCAACTAGTAGGACTTAAAGGATTTGAGAATAGATATCCACACGAACTTTCGGGAGGAATGAAGCAAAGGTGTGCCCTTGCGAGAACATTGGCCAATGATCCCGAGATACTTCTTCTGGATGAGCCCTTTGCTTCAGTGGATGCTCAGACCCGGGAACTCTTACAAGAAGAGCTTTTGAAGATTTGGGGAGAGGAGCTTCCGAAAAACAAAAGAAAGCTCGTCATCCTCGTTACTCACAGTATCGATGAGGCGGTCTTTCTGAGCGATATTGTGTTCGTCATGACCGCAAGGCCTGGAGGGATTAAGGAGGTTTACAAGAATCCCCTAGAAAGGCCACGAGATATGGGAGTAAAGTCGAGCAAGCCCTTTCTTGAAGCAAGAGATTATTTATGGAACTGCATAAAGGATGAAGTACTGAAGGCGATCAAGCAGGGATTTCAATAATGATCCCATTAAGATACACTAAAAAAACAAAACCTTTGGTAGACCATTTCCACTTGTCAGTGCTTTTTGTTAAATAGATGCAATGCCCAATAGGGGATACAAAAGGGAAAGAAATTGGTTGAACAGCCCGCAGGTCCATGTTGCATGCGGCTCTGCAAATTGATATCGTCTGATCTATACATAGAGACATTGTCCCGCACATTGCCGTGGCCCCTCATTTTTCTACGACTTACAACTTGAAGAAGTCCAAATGAAACGGTTGAATTTTTTTGACTTGTCAGGGAAGGTGGCAATAGTAACGGGGGGAAGCAGAGGACTGGGCAGAAGCATGGCATTGGCCTTGGCTGACGGAGGAACTCATGTCATCATTATTGATATACTCATTTCTCAGGCAAAAGAAGTAGCCAAAGAAATCTTACGGAAGGGTGTAGAATCACTGGCAATTAAAGCTGACGTAACCAAACCGAGAGAAGTCCAAGAAATGGTTTCTCAGGTGATGAAGCATTTTGGAAGGATAGATATTTTAGTTAATAACGCCGGGATTAACATCATCGCTTCAGCCGAAAGTTTTCGCCCGAAGGATTGGGATAAGGTCTTGAGCATCAATCTGAAAGGGGTCTTCTTATGTGCGCAAGCTGTTGGAAAAGTCATGATTAAGCAGAGAAAAGGCAAAATGATCAATATTGCCTCTATTGCTGGAATGGTTGGAACGCCTCATCATGCTGTGGCTTATAATTCGAGCAAAGCAGGGGTGATCAATTTGACAAGAGCTTTGGCCATAGAATGGGGACAATACCATATAAATGTAAACGCCATAGCGCCTGGAATGATTAAAACTGATCTGACTAAGGAAAGGCTGGAAAATAAAGAATATTATAATTATTGGGTCGACAGAACGCCTCTGAGACGGATAGGTAAACCCGAAGATTTAATCGGTGCAGTTATTTACCTTTCATCACAGGCCTCTGATTGGTTAACGGGACAGACAATTGTGATTGATGGTGGCTACACGGCTTTATAGTTTTTTAAACCATGAAAGATATGAAATTTAATTTTTATTAAGATTCAAAATTTTAGAAAGGGGTAATTTAAAATGGCACCAGAAAAAGAATATGATGCGATTTGGTTTGGCGGGGGAGCAGCGGGAAGATTTGGAGCTGCCTTTCATAAGGCGCTGGGAGGAAAGCCGTTAATTGTTGAGGAGCACCATCTTGGTGGCGAGTGCCACGTCTGCCGGTGTGCCTTTGAGAATTTCTTCTCCGATCAGGCCTCTATGGCAGAATTGATGCGGCTTTACTCAGGAAAGTCCTGGTATCCGAAAATCGACCTGAGCCATATCAGTGCAGCGAAGGCTGCCGAACTTTATAGAGAAGTTGGTCAACGAGCATTTGCAGACACAATGAAACACCAAACAGAGAAGCAACTCGGTGTTGAAGTCGCCTGGGGAAAGGGGAATATAATCGACAAAAATATTGTTGAAGTGAACGGAAAGATTTATAAAGGAAAGAACCTTGTTATCGGGACGGGCTCCAGACCGACGATGCCAAATATCCTTGGCATCAATCTTCCGGGGGTGATGACATACATAGATCATCCTGAGATGCGAAAAGATCCTAAGAAAATGGTGATCATTGGTGGGGGTAAAATTGGGATCGGAAAAGCCGCTATGTTTGCTCCCTTTAATATCGAAGTCACCGTCCTTGAAAAATATACCTGCCTTCCCAAATGGGATCGAGATATCCGAAATTTCATCTTTCGGGATTTCAAAAGACGAGGAATCAAGATCTATGAAGGGATCGATGTTAAAGAGATAAAGGGCAAAGGAAAGGTGGAGAGTGTCGTGGCAGAGCTTGATGGAGAGATTATGGAATTTCCCTGTGACGCCGTCATGGTGTCCATTGGGTTGACACCGAATTCGGAGCCTGCCATCCCTTTGGGTGTCAAGATTGGAAAGGGTAATGAGATTATTATTGATGAGGGATGTCGAACGAATGTCCCCGGCGTTTATGCTATCGGAGACGCAGCTGGGCCTCCATACTTCATGGCGATTGCCAGAAAGAGAGGCATGATCGCCGCCAAAAACATCATGGGTGAGGATGCTAAGATGGATTATTCCTTCGTCCCTGATCACATTTATATCCCTCCCCTTGAGGCCACAAGTGTCGGACTTACCGAGGCAGAAGCAAGAGAGAAGTATGGAGATGTGGTTCTTATCCAGGTTCCTTGGGGGCCAAAGCCAGAGGATCCGAAGCCTGAAGAATATTACCCTGGCTTTGAAAATCAAGGTCTTCCCGTATGTGGAAGAATGCATACTCTGAACCTTCTTTTCTACGGGCAAAATAGGAACGGGCTCGTGAAGGCCATCGTAGACCCAAAATCAAGGAAATACGTTGGATTCCATTCTGTGGGCGACGGCGCGAAGACTGCGTTCCAATATCTCTCCTACTTGCTGAAGATCGGTTGGACGGTGGACCAGATGGCGAATTTACATGAGATTTTCCTCAACGCTGAGCACTTTATCCAGTTATCTCGGCTGGTTGCTGGGCAGAAAGAACTGAAGGGATTTGCTGCACAGGTATATTTGGAAGAAGACTACATTTGCCGATAATTTAAGGAAAGAAGAAAGGAATAGAGATGACAAAAAATAAAGAGATCACTGCAGATTATTGGGACAAGAAAATTCAGATTTCCGTTCCAGAAAATACAGTTGTGCCGGTGGTTCCACCTCCTCCACTTCTCAAGGAGCCAGAAGTCGCGGTGAAAAAGGCTCTTGAAAATCCGATTGGTGCGCCACCTCTATTTGAGCTTGCGAAAAAGGCTAAGGGTGGGAAGATTGTTATTGCCCATGATGATTTAACAAGACCAGCTCCACCACGGCGGCTTATGATCCCAATTATTTTAGATATCTTGAACAAAGCAGGGATCAAGGATGAAGATATTTTCCTACTAAGCGCAAATGGCAACCACTGCAAATGGCCGGATACGAGTTTCCATACCTATTTTGGAGAGGAGATCTATCATCGGTTTCGTCCATTGGGGAGTGCTTCCAGACTTCTTAATCATGACTGCCATGATCCTCAAGGGCTCAAATACATGGGTGTCTCTGAGCTCGGAGATTATGTCGAATACAATAGCCTCCTCGAAGAGGCAGCACTCTTCATTTATTGTGGAACAGTGCTACCGTCCAACTGGGGAGGGATGACGGGAACCGGTGTCATCATCGGGTTTGCGAGCTCCCGGAGCATGGTTTCTACCCACGGCGCCCCCGTCGTTTGTCATGAAGAATCTTGCCACGGCGACCACCGGACAATGCTTTACCGAAAACATAAAGAAGCGATTATGAAGCAGATTGAAAAGGCTATTGGGAAGAGGGTCTTTTATGTGGATGCGGTTCTTGGAGCCGGGGCTCAGTTAGCAGGTGTTTTTGCAGGTTACTCCCCTGAGATCAACGAACCCACGTGGCAACTGACCGAGAAGCTCTATACCGTTGAAGTCCCCCAGGCTGATATATTTATCGTCGGTGTTCCGAGGGTGGGCCTTTATGGGGAGACAAGCAACCCGCTCATTAGCCTCGCAGCAGCCTGCACCCCTCCCCGCATGTGGCTCAATAAGCCCATTCTTCGGGAAGGAGGGGTCGTCATTGCATTGACTCGATGCACTGGCCATATCGATGACAATGCCCATGCCTCCTACAGGGAGGTCATCAACCTTTTTAAGAATTGCCATTCTTCCCATGAGTTGCAAAAATATGAGGAGGAATTTCTCTACCGCGAGGATTTGATCTTTAAATACCGACATCGTTATTCCTATGCTCCCATTCATCCTTTCTGGCTTTTCTATGAAAGCCAGTACATTCTGGAGTGTGCCAGCAAGGTCATCTTGGCAGGTGTGCCCACCAGCGAGATCCATCTTGCGCCGCCTCAAATAGAAGGAGAGGGAGGACCGGGGGGTGTACGAGATGTAGGCGCTGTCCCTGCATCGAGTTTTGAGGAGGCCTGGAAGATGGCGGAGAAGATTGTTGGGAAAAATCCAACGGTTGTCGCTTGCCCACAATTCTGGACCACTGTTCGTCCTCATTTATTCGTTAAATAACGAAGTCCCTATTCGCACATGATTGGACAGAGGTAGAAAGATTTTTCCCTGGTTCAAAGCGTCCAAAATGCAACGTCATCCGTTGCATCTTCGCACATTGTTTTCGACTCGTCTGACCAATTGTTCGGCATGATTCACTGCAGTAAGGTCTACCATAGTATCCTTGCGGCCGGTTTTGAAGTCAGCTATAATTCACCAAACTTAATTAAATGGTCATAATATTCTCTGAGTTAGGCAGAAATAAGGACGGAGAGTCGGATGAAAAAGATAGCCATATTGTTCTTAGTTAATCTGTTATTCTCTACTGCGATCGCCCATGGGGAACCTGTCCGGATTGCTTATCTCCAAAGTGACATTCATCAACTCCCCTGCTGGGTGGCTTTGGAAAAAGGGTTCTTTGAGAAAGAGGGAGTGAAGGTGGAAGTGGCTGGTATCTTCAAGGCTGGACCAGAGTTAATGAGCGCCTTTACGGCCGGAGCCCTACTACGCAAAATATAACTTTGGTTGCCTACAGCTTAGGCTTGGGAGCTGGCCGGATTGGAATTTGGGGAACGGAAGCCGAAACGGCAATCCAAAAACTTCTAAAGTTTTCTGAAACGGTTCGGATCATCTCCTTGGTTCCAATCGGTACTCCTGATGAGTATCCCGAAAGACACCGCAAACCCCTCGAAGAGCTGGTTCAATTTCGATAAGAGTCACATTAAATAGAATGAAACGGCAGAAGGCAAAAACAACTTGCAATTTCCTCGAAGATATCCCCAGAATTCGATTGGCGAATTTGCCAACGCCAATCGTTGAGTTACCAAACCTCAGTCGAGTGCTTGGAGGACCAAGCATCTATATAAAAAGAGATGACCTTACCTCCTTAGTTTTGGGAGGGAATAAGGTAAGAAAACTTGAGTTTCTTATTGCAGATGCAATGAATCAAGGCTGTGATACGATCATAACAGCCGGGCGTTCCCAGTCCAATCATGCCTGCATGACAGCAGCGGCAGCTTTGCAATCAGGTATTCATCCAGTTTTGTTGTTGTTTGATGATTATCCTGCCATGGATCTCGGAAATCTCCTAATTGATAGACTCTTGGGAGCTGAATGTCACTTTTTTCTTGGAAAAGAGTATGACAACGTTGAAATTATAATTCAGAAAGTTGCCGATGAGTTGAGATCGGAGGGAAAGCACCCATACATTATCCCAATTGGAGGGGCCAGCCATATTGGATGTTTGGGTTACATCATTGGTGCCCAAGAGATAAAAGAACAGCTTAATTCCATGGGGATTTGTCCTGATGTGATTATCCATGCATCTAGCACGGGTGGAACCTTGGTGGGACTGGAAATTGGCAGAAGACTTTTTAAATTAGATGTTCCAATCATAACAATGAGTGTTTACCGTCGCAGTGAGGAGTTGGCTAGAAGGGTTGTTCAGGAGGCTAAGGAAACCATTGTCTATCTAAACTTAAACTTACGTTTAACACCGTCTGACCTAACCATTTATGATCAATATATTGGTCCTGGTTATGGGATAGTGACGAAAGAAGTTGTCAATACGATTCAGCTCTTTGCAAGAACGGAAGGAATTATACTGGATCCAGTATATTCGGCCAAGGCAGCGTGGGGGTTAGTAGATCTCATTGCTCAAGGTATCTTTAAATCTAATCAAACCGTCCTCTTTATCCACACTGGCGGAATTGCTGGATTATTTGCAAAATCCCCTGAATTAGTGCAAATCATGTTAGGCCGGACGTAACATCTTCCAAGCAGAACAAGTCCGTTCTCTATTGTTTCAAGATTTTTTCAATGTTAGGAAAAACGAGGTGTTGCTCTGTGACTTCTGTCATCAGGCCTGGAGTGATGACTGAAGTGAGTCCCCCATCGATGACGAGTCCATGGCCATTGATACTTTTAGAAGCATCAGAGCAAAGGAAAAGAACAGCGAAGGCCACTTCAGAAGGATCAATAAATCGCCGATGAGGAACGATGGAAAGTATCTTTTTAACAGCTTCTTCCTTGTTCAATTTATGCATATCAGCAATTCTGTTAATGAAAGCCGAGACCATAGGTGTTTCAATCCATGCTGGACATATCGCATTGACAGTAATTCCATAAACGGCTAATTCTGCTGCCCATACTCTAGTTAGTGATAATAACCCGCCTTTACTTGCTGCGTATCCACTATATGCCTCCGCACCCATTATTGCCATCATCGATGAGATATTTATAATTCGACCCCATCGCTGGTTTTTCATATAGGGTGTAACAGCTCGAGCACACAACACTGGGCCGGTTAAATTCACTTCTAATATTTGGTGCCATTTACGAGAATCAACAGCCTCCACAAAGTCCTTATATATAATTCCAGCATTATTAACCAAGATATCCACCTTCCCAAATCGATCCACTCCTTGCCTTACCGCGCCATCTACATCGGACTCAGTAGTCACATCCCCTTTTATCAAAAATATGTTTGGGTGAGAGAGTTCCTTCTCATTTTCAAAGGTGAGATCTGATGCTATCACCTTTGCATCGTTTTCCAAAAATGCCTTAACGATGGCCTGTCCCAAACCTCTTCCCGCACCAGTGACAAAACTCACTTTATCCTTGAGACTCAAAGAATACGACATTTTAATCTCCTCTCAACACAGGGATATTGATATAGCTCATAGTATTATTTTTACTTAATCCATTAACGCCCCACCATTGACATCTAATACCTCCCCAGTAATGAAAGCTGCACCTTCGGATGCCAAAAAAAGTGCTGCATGGGCGATGTCTTCTGGGGATGCCAAACGCCCCAAAGGCGTTAAATTGATGGTTCTCTGAATTACATCGGATCCTAACGATCTGCCCATTTCCGTATCTACGATCCCCGGGGCAATGGAGTTTACAGTGATGCCAAATGGAGCGAGGGATCTTGCAAACTGCTTGGTCAAACACATCACAGCCGCCTTTGAGGCACAATAGTGAATTCCAGAAGCAGGACCACCTTGTTTCCCTGCTATCGAACCGATGTTGATGATTCTTCCCCACTTTTGATCCTTCATGGGATCCATAGCGGCGCTCATGCAAAAATAGACCCCCTTGACATTTACAGTGAAGACCCAATCCCACTCTTCTTCGCTCACTTGCTCTAAAACGGGGGTAAGGTAATTGATCCCAGCGTTGTTGACCAAGATATCCAGCCGTCCAAACGCTTTGATCGTTTCCCTAACCATTCGATCCGTTTCTACTCTTTTGGAAACATTGGCTTCGACAAAAATGGCATTTCCTCCAGCCTCCCGAATCTGACTGACTGTTCTTTCTCCTGACTCCTTCTTTATATCCGCCACAACCACCTTTATCTTTTCAGAGGCAAACCGTTGGGCAATCGATGCTCCGATGCCCTGAGCTGCTCCTGTAACAATTGCGACTCTCCCTTCCATCATTGAGGTCTTCCCAAAAAGATGATGATGACAAACCTATTGAACATCAAATTGGATTTTTAATCGGGACATATAGTCCGGTACCACGACAACTCTTGGGTTTTTACCAACGATCTTTTCAGCCATTGCCCAGGCGTGATCAAAATCCCGTGCTGATGTACAGCCTAGTTTCCTTACGGCCTCAGGATTCACCTCTCCAGCAAATATAACTTTTCCAGCGTGATCCAATAAGTACTGGTCTTCATAAAACACCCAGAAAGAGTGGATAGGATGAACGGCATGACAGTATCGGTATCGATAGAGATAATCCTCCCGGGTCAGGAATTCTTCTTCAAAATCGAACAGGTCCAGTGCCGAATGAACTCTTCCGAATAAGTCCCACACCTCTTGATCCGATGGTCTCCGTCTTGTATCAATTGTACCATTGCATTTGACGACACCGATGAAGACGCCACCGGGTCTCAAAATAGGCTTATTAACCCAAGTTCTCATCACCATGGTCATATAAGTCAGTGCCAAAATAGGATTATGGGTCTCTCCGTATATCTGCCCAATCGGAAGCCCCGCAACCATAATGTCTGCCTGGGGAACAGGAACACGGAAAAGCGTTTCAGCCATGCGCCATTCCAGTTCATTGATCTCGGGGCAGTGCCCCGCAAATACGCTACAAATCTCCTGTTTCGTATTCACAATTGCGTCTGCATAAAGTATTTTCTTCCCTGTAGCCTTCTCAATCTGCGCATGTATGGCCTGTTTGTGTTGCATATATAAACTCTTACGGGGATCTCCATGGCACGAATCAGGATGGGCGATGACCCAAGTGTGAGTGGATCGAATACTGCGGGCACTCCCCAATCCAATAACCACTCCTGTTCCGGTAACCCCACCCCAGTTGATAATACCAATTGTTCCAAGATAGATTAGAAGGTCCGAATCTACCACGGCCTTGTTAAATTCCACATGGTCTCCCAATTCGGACTCACCTAAGTAAACCAAATCCTGTGAACAGTCATGGGTCAATAATTGATTTGGCCAGAATTGCTCAAACAGTTCAGGACCAAAATGGTCGTACAACTCCTTTTTCGTCCTTTTCCATTGCGTTCCAGAAGCACAAAGTAAGGTTACATTCTTCTTGGAGACACCAGCCCTTTGAAGTTCCTCTAAAAGGATTGGAATAAATAGCTTCTTGGGGGCGCCACTCCGAGGAGGAGCATCGAAAGCAATGGTTACCTTAGACCCTTTCTGTACCAGATCGCGAATGGGCGTCATTCCGATGGGGTTTTCGAGGGCTTGGCGAAACGCCTTTTCTGGATTAGGCAATGGTGGTGGATCCTCACAACGGACGATTGCGGTATCTTCGGGCACAGTAATTTCTAGTTTTGATTCACCATAATCCACATTTACATTTTTCTTTCTCATAGGACTTGTCTCTTTTCCTAACTCATCACTATTACTTTATTGGCTTATAAATGCAGTATGCGCACAAAAGATCTTTATCTCCCACATTAGTAATATTGTTTTCCATGATTCCAGGCGTGTAAAAGGCAGTTCCCGAAGAAATTTCCTGTTTGTATGACCTTCCATCGAATTTCCATTCGGCTAATCCCTTCCCCTCTATGACGTAGAAAATTTCATCTTCTCCCTCGGGATGAGAATGCCAACCACGCCCATCGCCCGGTTTGATTCTGCCGAACCCAAAGATGAGTCCCGCCTCCGTATCCGCGGACTCGATGAGCCTATACCATGTCCCTCCACCACCGGCGGGAGTTTTACCCTCTACCTCTCGAAAGTTCATGATCTTTGCATTCTTCACTTCTTATCTCCTCTCTAATAATTATATTCTTAAAAAATTACACTTTGGCCTTATGCTCGTCTGCCCCTAAAGGTTCAGAAGGTTTATAGAAAAAACCTCTGAATCTAATTAAAGGGACTTTTGAAGGATCCTCGTCGTAACGAACCGTTTCGCCCACAAACACTGTATGATCCCCCGTCAGATAATAATGGCGGACTTTACACTCGATATTGGCTGCACAGCCGTTGATCAAGGGCGCTTTTATCTTCTTGGCGGACCGAATAGAGATTTTCTTCTCTTTAAATTTATCGACTTCTCTTCCAGAAATATTGCCGCAGAATATCGCCAAATCCATTTGATCTGGGGAAAGAACGTTAATGGCAAATTCTTTGCTCTTCATGATAAGGTCACGGGTAAAGCGACCCGTCCCGATAGTAATCGAAATCAACGGAGGATCGAAAGAGGATGGTGAGGTCCAGGCCGCTGTCATGACATTCCTAATCTTGCCATGTTTCGCTGTCACTAAACTGATTGGCATACAGAGATTCCCTCTTGCTTCCTTAAAACGTAATCTCTTTTGCATTGTGGACCCCCTCATCTTCATGAAAATTCATGAAGCTCGTGGCAAA
>Ga0315294_10002858_pt1 | contig 18797 bp, 16 predicted proteins | sample YL17G13_40_MG_FD_203626 | JGI IMG/M metagenome (GOLD analysis project Ga0315294, IMG submission 203626) | Sediment microbial communities from Yellowstone Lake, YNP, Wyoming, USA - YL17G13_40 | ecosystem: Environmental > Aquatic > Freshwater > Lake > Sediment | place: USA: Wyoming | collected...
GGGGTGATCCCTCCGTCCGATGACGAAAACCTGGTATCCCTCCTTCATCAGTTGGCGCGCCTTTCTCTGGGCCCGCTTGACCCAGGGGCAGGTCGCATCAACGACGGAAAGGCCTTTCTCTCGCGCTTCCTGCAGCACCTGCGGCGGCACCCCGTGAGTGCGAACTACCAACTTTCCCTCCCATACCCCTTCCAGGCTTCCCACGGGCCGAACACCGTGCTGTCTCAATTCCTCCACCACCCTGGTGTTGTGAACAAGTTCCCCCAGGCTTGCCACGGGACCTTCCCGGGCAGCCTCCCTGGCAATCTCCAACCCCCTCCTTACCCCCGGACAAAAAGCAGCGTGGTTGGCCACCAGCAGCCTGGGTTTTACCCTCTTACCCGGCAACGCCCCTCAACCTTCCAACGCGCGGCGTCTTTTCCATCCTGGCCCGTCCACATTTGGGGCACACCCATTTCTTCTGTTTGTGATGGGTTCTTCTCAAGACTTTCATCTCGACTTTACAACGCTGACAAACCATGTCCTGCCGCCAATGCTCGGCTAGATTGTAAACGTAACCCGTCCTGCCCGCAAGAGCGCCCCTCAAAAAAGGGGAACGAGTTGGCTCAAAAGGCCCCTTTGCCTCGGAGGCCGCCAAAATGATATGAATATGGGGTCAAGGTGGACATCAGCCGGCTGTGGCCGGTGGGTAAATCCCTTGCCTGCGGCATGGTGTCTGGGGCTCGCCCTGAGGCACGGGCAGGGGAAGGATGTCCTCGAAAGAGAAAAGACATGAAGGTAAAAGTCGGCGTAATGGGCGCCAGCGGTGGTGAACTTCCACCTGAAGCCGTAGAGAAGAGCTTCGATTTGGGACGCGCCATCGCTCGTCACGACTGTATCCTGATCACGGGAGCCTGTCCCGGCCTCCCGTATGAATCGGTCAAGGGCGCCAAGGTAGAGGGGGGCTTGGTGGTTGGCATATCGCCCGGTCTCAGCCTGGCTGAGCACGTTGGGAAATATGAGTCCCCGGTGGAGGGACACGACGTGCTGATCTTCACCGGCAGCGGACTGATGGGAAGGGAGATCACCAACATCAGGAGTTGCGACGTGGTGGTGATAGTGGGAGGAAGGTCGGGAACGCTGGGGGAGTTGGCCATAGCCTATGATGAGGACAAGGTCATAGGGGTTCTGGAAGGCACGGGAGGAATCGCCGATCACGTGGATGAAATCCTGAGGTTCTGCGAAAAGGTAACGAAGGCCAAGGTCATATATGATTCCGACCCCGACCGGCTTATCCGCCGGCTGCTCGAGATTGACTGAAGCAGCGCCGACGGGCCGTTACGCGAAGGGTCTTCTCAGGGGACGCTCCTTTACTTGCCTGAAGAAGGGGTCCCCTACAACTCTATGATCTTAATACCCTCGTCTCCCTCGGCCAAAGGAGCGGTGGGTGGCGGCACCTGCGCCGTCTCAGGGGCCGCCGGGGAGGCTTGACTGGCCACCGGCTCTGGGCTGACTTGCCTCAACTGACGCACGCTGGTGGAAATGCACGATTCGCAGATATTGACCCCTTCGCCCGCGACCATCTCCCCGGCCTGGGACTCGCTCCTCCCGCAGAAAGAGCATCTCGCCACCCGCGGTGGCTTGTAGCGAAGGAAAATGAGGGCGAAGAAGAGAATGCCTGCGCCAGCCAGAAGAAGGATGTTCGGACCGAGCACCTGCTGAGTGATGAGGCCCAGGATATGCAGATACCCCAGGATGGCGGCCCCCACGGTCAAAACGCCGGCGGCGATCGTAACCTTGAACAGCAGCGGCCGCAATTGCTCCATGATCGTGGCAAGGTCCTGGGGCGTGCCTGCTGCCTCTCGCATCGGAAAGCCTTCCCCTTCTCTGTCGAGGTGTTGGGCGAGGCTAACGAGAACCTGGTCGAGAACCCCTTCGATCTCGCCCTGTCTCACCATCCGAATGAAGAATGGAGAAAAATCGGCGGGAAAACGGGAAAAAGCCGAGGCCAGGCTCCGCCCGAGTTCGGCGTCCCTTCTCACCGAAGCAAGGATCTGACCAAACCACTCGTTAGGCGTCTGTTCTCTCAGGGTGCTCAGGACGTCCAGGATGTTGACATTTGCCCTCTGCATGGCGGAGAATTGACGGCAAAACTCCGCCTCTTCCCTGCGAGAGACCCTTTGTTGGTTCATGCCCCGCGCCTCACACCTAAACATTACCAGACTCGCCGCGGGTGGTCAAGCCTTGAAGGCCACAGCGGCGGCCCGGCCCGGCCCGGATGGCACTGAACGGCTCGGGGGATGAACGACTGGACTTGCGGCGGAGTTTTGTGCTATGCTTACCTGAAACGGGCGGGTTGCCCGGGAGGAGACAAAGTATGAAGGCGGTCATTCTTGCGGCGGGGAAAGGGGTAAGGATGATGCCCCTTACGGTTTATCGCCCTAAACCGATGATCCCCATCGTCAACATACCCATCCTGAAACACATCGTGGATGGGCTGATCAAGGCTGGCGTGACCGAGATAATGATGGTGACCGGATACCAGGCCCAGATCATTGAGGGATTTTTCGGCACGGGCGAAGATCTTGGCGTGGGCATCCACTACCGCCGGCAGCGCAGGCCTGAGGGCACCGGGAAGGCGACCCTCCTGGCAGAGGATTTTGTCGAGGACGAGCCGTTCGTTCTGGCTTTCGGCGATATAATGACGCCGCAACAGAACTTCAGCGGCGTGGTGGCTGCCCATGCTGCAAACACCGACGCCAACTACGTTTGCACTGCCCGGGTGGAAGATCCTTCCAGAGGCGCCGCTGTCTATGTTGATGATGATCGCATAGTAAGGATAGTCGAGAAGCCTGCGCCGGGAAGTTCCACCAGCGATTTGAACAATGCCGGAATCTTCATTTTCAGCCCAGAAGTCTTCCGGATGCTTCACACGACAAAGAGATCGGAGCGCAACGAGTACGAACTCACCGATGCCATCGCCATGATGATAGAGGCAGGACATCTCGTTAAGCCGTATCTCCTCGAGGGTTACTGGTCCAATGTAGGCCAGCCGACCGAGCTAATGGAACTGAACCGGATCATCCTCGACGAAATCGCCCAGAACCTTGCCAGTTACGGCCACTCTCCCGAGCAGGTCGTTCTGGTGGGAGCGGGAACCGAGATATCGCCTCAGGCTGAGATAAGAGGGCCGGTCATAATCGGAGGGAAATGCCGGATCGGCTCCTCGCTGATCGAAGAGTATTCCTGCCTCGGCGACGGGGTCTCAGTGGAGGACGGCGCGCATCTGAACTGGGTTGAATTGATGCACAAGAGTCGGGTCGGCCGGGGCAGCCGGATTTCCAGCGCCCTCCTGGGTAGCAACGTGACGGTCCGAGAGGACGTGGACATCCGAGGGTCAGAGACGCAGGTCGCAGTGGTCGCTGACTACGAGGTCATCCAGGAGACGATTCACATCCACTAGGGGATACCGCCGCGGCGCCACTCCCCGACCGACGCAGACCTGCGTTCTACAGCCACAAAAGCAATCCGATCGCCTTGTGCTCTCCGGCAGTTGCGCGCAGGAACTAAGCGACCCCCGCCCTTTGTAGTGTCTGCATTATCCTTGCTACCTCCTCCTTCGAAGGCCGCGTCAAAGGGGCGCGCGGCGGCCCCAGCGGGTTCCCTTGAACTTCCGCCATGGCCTTCAAGGTTGCCGCAGGATTTCCCACGATGGCCGTGCGCACCAGGTGAAGCCGCCTCTGCTTCTCCAGCGCATCTTCGAGCCGTCCTGCCTTGAAGTCCTCATAGATTCCCACGCACAGGTCGGGCGCAACGTTAGCGGTCGCCGCTATCGCTCCTGTCGCTCCCTGCAGCAAGGCGGCAAGGATGAGCGTGTCCCGCCCCATAATCAGCGAGAACGACGGTGGGCAGTGGGCAAGGTAGTCCAGCGCCTGGGTCAAATTGCCGGTGCTGTCCTTTATCCCCACCACGTTCTCGTGCTCCCCCGCCAGCCGGGCCGCCGTTCCCGTCTCTATCGCATTGCCCGTTCGTTCCGGGTTGGAGTAGAGGAGGAGGGGCAAGCCTACCTCCCGGGCTATCGCCCTATAGTGCTGATACAACTGCTCCTGCGAGAGTTTCGCAAACCACGGCGTCAATACCGAGATGAAATCCGCCCCCGCCTGCCGAGCCAGTTCGCCCAGTTTGATCGCCTCCCTCGTCGTCTCCGCCGCCGTCCCCGCATACACGCGCACCCTGCCCCGAGCCACTTCCACCGCAATCTCGAAAACCCGCCTCTTCTCATCTCTGGAAAGCGCGTAGAATTCGCCAGCCGTTCCCACCAGGAATACGCCGTGCACGCCCCGCCCTATCAACCGCTCCAGAAGTTGCCGCAATGCTTCCTCATCCAGTTCCTCTGATTCGGTAAAGGGCGTCAGAACTGCTGGAATGATCCCTTCCGGTCTCATCTCTCTCTCCTCCTTGGATCGTTTGCCGGATATTTCGGCGTCTTGCCTTCGAGGACTCGTATGACGTCCTCGGCCACCATTGACATGGTTATCATCGCTTCCTCCGTGTGGGCCGCCATGTGGGCCGTGATTATACAGTTCTCGGCCTGAAAGATAGGCCGGGTGTGGTCGGGCGGCTCTTGGGCGAAGACGTCGAGCCCGGCCCCGTAAATCCTTCCCTCTTCCAATGCCTTTGCCAGCGCATCCTCATCCACTATCCCGCCCCGGGCGGCGTTGATAAGGATGGCACCGGGCTTCATCCGGGCCATTTTCCCGGCATCTATCAAGCCCGTTGTATCCTTCGTCAGGGGAACGTGAATCGAGACGACGTCCGCCTCCGCCAATAGTTTGTCCAGCGGCACGTATTCGCAGGGAAGATACTCCTCGACTTCGGGACTGCGGACGGCATCGTAATAGATTACCCGCATGGCGAATGCCTTCCGGCACATCTCCGCCAGGTTCCGCCCGATCCTCCCCAGCCCGATTATGCCCAGGGTGGAACCATACACCTGCTTCACCAGCATCCGATGCCTTATGTCCCAGTCCCCCGCGCGAACGGCCTTGTCTATTACCGGCATCTTCTTCGCCAGGGCTATGATCATCCCCAGCACGTGTTCAGCCACCGTCCTCGCGTTCGCCTCCGGCGTATAGACCACCCACACCCCACGGCGGGTCGCCTCTTCCACGTCAATGGAGTCCACCCCCACCCCATGCCGGCCGATGACCTTGAGTTTGGGAGCGTTCTCCAGCAGCCGCTTCGTGATCTTTCCGTTTGCCCGGATGATCACGGCGTCCGCATCCTTCGCCACCGAGATGACCGTCTCCTCATCCGGCACCGGGGAGATCACGACCTCCGCCCTCTCCCGCAAATAATCCGTCCCCACCTGGTGCATCTTCTCGAAAAGAACTACCTTCCACTTGTTCGTCATCCGATACCCACCTTTTCCGTATTATAGACGGCCAGAGGGAGGCTTTCAATCGGACTTGCCGGGGCGGACTCTGATGGGCTTGACGGCGAATGCCGGTTGCCCTAGAATCGTGTTGGATGGGGTGTGGTGTGGGCCAGGCCCGAAGGGGGATTACCCAGAAGCAGGGTCATCGAGAGCGCAAGGTCATGCGTGACTTAGCTGAGGAAGCTTCAGACAGACTGTCCAGAACCCGACAGGCCGTGAAGGGTTCCCAGCCGCTTTCCGAGTCCGGGATTTGCTCGATACACTACGCCCACCCGTTTCCTGCCAAGCTTCCAGTTCCGGTCGCACGGTGGGCCATAACGGAGTTCAGCCGGGTTGGGGACATCGTTCTCGACCCCATGGCGGGGTGTGGTACAGTGTTAGTTGAGAGTAGGCTATTGGGTCGCAACGCCGTCGGCGTAGAGATCGACCCGGTGGCGAGGCTGATTGCGAGTGCCAAATCGTCGCAACTCGACCCGCAGAGGCTCGAAACGACGATTGGGAGGATCCGTCGCTGGCTCCAGTGTGAAGCATGCAGCCATCTGCGCGAAGACGGGTTCCCGCGGGAGAGAGCGCTACGGTGGCCTGAGTTCCCCAATAGGGACTACTGGTTCAGAGCCGACGTGATGAACGACCTCGCCGTGCTGAAGCAAAGGCTCGCGCGTGCGAGCCGCGACCCCTCGATCAGACGTGTGCTCTGGCTTGCATACTCATCACTGATCATCAGCGACAAAGCCAGCGTAGGTAACATGCGGGACGTAGCGCACTCGAGAGCGCACTTTGCGGCTCACGATGAGAAGCCGGACGTGTTCACACGAATGGACGCGAAGCTGGCCCGCGTAGCGAGCGCGATCGGAGATTTCGCTGGCAAAGCGGATCCTGCCAGCCGAGCGCTGGTGTTGGCCGGCGACGCTAGACGCTTGCCAGTAGGAGACGAAACGATAGACTTGGTGTGTACGTCTCCGCCCTACCTGGACGGAATCGATTATGGGAGGGCTCTTAAGTTCTCTGCGTTCTGGCTGGCCGATGTGCTCGGGGTGTCGCCGGCTTCTTACCTCGCGAGGACTAAGACCTACATCGGTGCGGCCACTAGCCAACGGGGGAAACAGCCGAGTCCGGCGGATCTGTGCGGATGGGGATCTGTCGTGGCAAATCTGTCCACGGCGAGCCCCGGAAGGGAACGGGTAGTGGCACAGTATGTTCTCGACATGAGTCAGGTCGTGTCTGAAATTGCGCGGGTCCTCAGACCGGGTGGCGCCGCGGTCGTCGTCGTGGGGCGTCCACGAGTTGCTGGTCTCACGCTGGCGAGCGATGCAATGCTCCGGAGGTTAGCACGAAAAGCGGGGCTCTCCTGCGATGGCATGCAGAGGAGGCCCATCGATGAGCGGCGAAGGAGCCTTCCCATGACTGGCTCCGGCCTCGAGGGCAGGATGCGGGAGGAATACGTCCTCGTGCTAAGGAAGCGAAGGATCCCGCATGTGCGAGGGAGAGGGTAAGGTGCCCAGCAGCGAAGCCCATTTTGAGGACTTTGTCGACCCAAGAAGGTGGCGTCGCTTTGAAGACTACGCCAAACTCGTGGCAGGCGAACTAGATGCCGACGTCGCCACGTTGGCGCGCGAGAACGCGCGCATTCGTCAGGAAGCCCGGGATCTGCTCAAACGAGACTTCACAGTGTCGAAGGTAGGCGCAGACGAGTTAGCTTGGGCCGAAGAGAAGTTGTTTTCCGAGGCAGTCTGTGGAATTGACGGAACGCAAGCGGTTTATCCCATGTTGTCGGGGGTGAGGTGTCAGATCGGCGTGGCTGCCGTGTCGTACCACAACAAGAGGACCGAGGGGGTGGTCTTCATCTCCGAGCAGCAGATTTCTGCAGAAGAGACGACGATACTCGGCATCCTCAAGCGGCGAAAAAAGAGCGAGAAACTGGTCTCTCGCATGCTGATACGCGCAATAATGTTCTACATGGAACGTCAACACGCGCTAAGCAGAAGCGAAGAATGGGTCCTTTTCAACGGTCCTTTGGTGCCCTACGAGCTCCGCACCGGGATTGGCAGCTTTCGTGCCCTGGACCCGTGTCTCCACATCTGTGAACAGGTCATCACGAGAAAGACTGCGGCCGGCGTGATCGCCAATTCCAGTGACTACGAGCTACTGAGCCTTGGGCTCGCGCTGGAACCGGGGGAGTACGTGAGGCTCAAGTCGCTCAAGGTGGACCTGGATGAGTACCTGGAAGAATCGGGCCTGAGGGGAAACGACAGGAAAAGGATGGCACAGTTCAACGAACAGTTTGCTACCCAAGTTGACGTCGGTCTATACCGGGCAGGCGGGAAAGCATACATCTTCCATGCGCACACTGACTGCTTCGACGACGCCGCTAGGATCGTAATGCGAGACTCGATGTTCCAGCCGCTGAGGTCCTACCCTCTGCTAATCGACTACGCTGATGCGCTGTGTGCCCGTATGCTGTCAAGTGCAGACTTCAAGCGCATGGTGGACGTGAAGTTGGCCAAGGTCGGCAACCTAGAATTTGAGCAGTCCGAGGGAGAACTAAGGAGGCGATAGAACAATGTTGGGCTACGTCCATTTCGACCGATCAGGAATGAAGAACGAGCGGACGGAAATCCTTGTCCCACGCGACAAGGTCAGCCAGCTTGCTCGAAACAAGTACGTAAAGATTACCGATAGCGGCACCGGCGCGTATCCGTTCCTGGGCCGGATCGTCGAGGGCCCTTTCTTTTCCCCAGAGGAGGTCGCGCGCGACTCCGCGCTCGCGCAGACCTCCATCTTGAAGGGAGACTCGTTTCCCGCAGTGCCCGAGTACTACGCGGTAGGGGGGATAGAAATCCTCGGTCAGCTCGTTGACGGTAACGTGGTAGGGGCGAATATCCGACCTGCCCCGCAATCTAAGGTGGAGGAATTACCGGCTGAAGAACTTCAGGGTCTGCTTAATCTATCCGGTGACCTCTTGGTGGGAGACCTGGATGGCTATCCAAATCTCCGCGTCTGTCTCAGTAGCCGGGACAAGAAAGTGATACCCCGAAACATCGGCATATTTGGAACCGTAGGGTCTGGAAAGACCAACACTGCGCAAGTCATCATTGAAGACGCGTCTCGCGCCGGGTACGCGGTTGTGGTCCTGGACGTCGAAGGGGAGTACGTCGAGATGGATCAGGCCAGCACAGAGCTCGGTGCTGCGCTCAGGAGGTTCGGCCGAAGCCCTGAGGGCTTGGCGCACTTCACAGTATATTATCCTGTCGCCGGCGAGTCGGAGAAAGCGGATGCCACGCCTTTCACACTTCGCTGTGCAGACCTAGATCCTCTGCTTCTATCGGAGTTGATTGAGGCCGAGGAGGCCCAAGAAAGAAGGCTTCTTGGTATTATCGACGAACTGGTAAGAGAGCGGCCAAAGCAAGCGAAGGAGCCCGCCACGTTAAAGGGGCTGGTCGCCGGGGAAGGCGTTGATGATGTTCCTTACACTCTGAATAGCGTAATTGGCAAGACCGCAGCTAAGGCCGCGGAGGCCAAAGGTGCGGATCAGTATTCGTACTATGCGTTGCTGGGGAAATTGGGACGCTTGAATCGGACCGGGGCATTCGACGCGAAAGACTGCAAGCCCATTTCCGCAAAGAGCATCATCCGCGACGGCCACGTCAGCATCATCGACGTAAGCTATTCTAGCGACGTACTAAAGAACTTGGTTATCGCCGACGTGCTTCGCAAGGTGTTCGAATGGAAGAGGGCCCAAGCCGACAACGCTCCAAAGACCCTGATTGTGATCGAAGAGGCTCACTCATTCATCAGCCGTGAAACTATCAAGCGAATGCACGAAACAGTTGAAATGCTCCGAGAGATTGCTCGCCGCGGCAGGAAACGTTGGTTGGGCCTTTGCTTCATCTCACAACAGCCAGCCCACCTCCCCACCGAAATATTTGAGCTTTGCAACACCAGGATTGTTCATAGCGTCAAGAGCCAGGCGAACTTGGGTTCCCTGAAGTTGACAGCTGGCGACGTCGCAGAAGAGATCTGGAACATGGTCCCTTCCTTGGGAATCGGTCAGGCCGTCATAAGCTCCCCACAATTCAGGGATCCCCTGGTAGTTAACGTGCGCCCTGCCCAGACGAAGAGGAAGTTTGTCGAGTGAGGGCGGGGCGGCTGTACCCACAGAACCGCCGCGTCAGCAAAGGACCGCGAGGCTATGACCGACCTTGAACGCTTCAAAGCATGTATGAATTACGGGGCCATTGACCGCCCCTATCTGCCCCGCTTCATGTCCCATCCCTGGCCGGAAACGGAGCAACGCTGGCTCAAGGAGGGTTGGCATCCCGGGGATGACGAGAAGTTCCCCTTCGACCACTGGATCGAGCACTGGAAGTGGTTCTTTCCCAATCCTCCTTTCGAAGAGCAGGTCATCGAGGAGAAGGGCGGCATTCGGCTCCGCATCAACCACGAAGGCATCCTGATGCGCGAGAGGACCGACAACCCGATGTCCTCCATGCCCCAGTTCGTCCGTTTTCCGGTGGAGACCAGGGAGGACTTCCGCCGGTTCTGGAGGGAACGGATGCGCCCCAATATGGAAGGCCGGCTCGGCGAGGATTGGGCGGCCATGCTTGAGGGGATGCGGGATCGGGATGCCCCGCTGTGCATCTTCGCGGACCGCTGGGGAGGGTTCTTTGGCTCGCTGCGGAATATGGTTGGCGTCGAGCGGCTCTGCATGCTCTTCTACGATGACCCGGCCTTCCTGGAGGAGATGATGGAGGCCGAAGCGAACTTCATGATCGCCGTCATGGACAGGATTCTGGACCACGTCACGGTGGACGCCTTCGGCTTTTGGGAGGACATGGCCTACAAGACCGGGCCGCTGGTCGGCCCGCAGATGTTCCGCAAATATGCCCTCCCGCGCTACCGGAGGGTGGTGGAGCACCTCTCGTCGCGTGGGGTGGAGTTCTTTTGGCTCGACAGTGACGGGTCTGTTTGGGACCTCATCCCGATCTGGCTCGATGCCGGCATCACGATTATCGTCCCTTTCGAGGTCCAGGCCGGCATGGACGTGGTGGAGGTGCGGCGGCGCTTTGGGAAGGAACTGCGGATGTGGGGCGGCTTCGACAAGAGAGCCATCGCCCAGGGGCCGAAGGCCATTGATGCCGAGATAGAGCGGCTCCGCCCTCTTGTTTACGAGGGCGGCTACATCGTCGGCGCCGACCACTCGATTCCTCCGGATACCTCCTGGGCGGATTTTCAGTATTACGCAGAGCATCTGCTGGGTATGGTGAAGTAATCTCTCACCGCGTCACGCGGAAGCGGCCGTCCGACGGAATGTAGACAACCCGCTTGGCCCTGAACCTTCTCTCCCTTCCGGAGTTTATCGCTTTGGTGGATGAGTCCAAAAAAATGGTTGGGACGGCGAGGAAGAATGGAGTGGCGTAGGCCAGGGGGTTCCGCCTCGTTCGCCTTGGTGATTCTGGGGCTTCTCTGCCTGGCGGTGGGGGCGGCATCCTATTTCTTCGGACATCAAGTGGTGTCGCGTCAGTTGGGGGAGACCGCAAAGACGGGGCAGGCCGTTCCCGCGAGCCGCCAGCCCCATCCTGAGCCGCCCCCTGCGCCGCAGTCAGCCGCCCGGATCAGTGTGACTTCGCGGCAGCCCGCCCAGCAACCCTCCCAGGAGCCAGCCAGGGAACAACAACAGGGCGAGCAGCCCAAGGCAAGGCAAGGAACCTATGCCATCCAGATTGAAGTCTTCACCTCCGAGGAGCAGGCTCAGAAGGTTGCCGGCCTCCTTGGAAAAAAGGGATACTCCGTGCAGGTGGCGAAGGTAGCCGCAGGAGACCGCCCTCTCTATGCCGTTTGGGCCGGCGTGACCGGGGATAGCGAAGCTGCTCGGAGGCTGCTCGCGAAGTTGCAGAAGGATTACCCCAAGGCTTCCCTCCAGATCATCACTGGCGCGAAGGACTGAATCATCGGTGTCTGGCCGACTTAAGGAGTTTGTCTTTTGCCTTCTCCTCGCGATCATTGTGGGGTTGGTCTGTTGGCTTCTCGTCAGATGAGGGTAGCGGTTCTACCGCCGGTGGCGGTTGACAGGGAGGGCGGGGAAAACCTAGAATACAAATGACCCCTTTGCTGGACGGTGATTGAGTTGGAAGAGAAACTAGACCAACGGTTGCTGGAGATTTTGGCCTGCCCAGCGTGCAAGGGGGAAGTGCGCCAAGTGGGCGACACGATAGTCTGCCTCGGAGAATGTGGTCGGATCTACCCAATCCGGGAAGGCATTCCCATAATGCTAGTGGAGGAGGCTGTCCTTCCTCCAAAACCTTCGGACCAGCCAGAATAGATGGCTGTTTCTTCCCTGTCGGTGTGTGTGATTAACTGGAACACCGCCGACGACCTCGTTAACTGCCTGGGGCGCATATATGCGGAGGCAGCCAACGACCCGGCGGGCTCCGAGCCGGTTGAGGTAGTGGTGGTTGACAACGCCTCCTCCGATGACTCGGTAGCAAGGGTTGCCTCCCGCTTCCCGCAGGCAAAGCTCATCGTCGAGGAGCAAAACGGGGGCTATTCTCGCGCCGCAAATCGGGGTATAGCGGCCACCTGCGGCGACTTCGTGGTGGTGATGAACCCCGACGTTGCCCTTGAGACTGGAAGCCTCGCCACCTTGCGCGATTTTCTCGCTTCGCACCCTGAGGCCGGATCGTGCGGACCGAAACTGCTCAATCCGGATGGGAGCCTTCAACCATCCTGCCGACGCTTTCCCACCCTCGCCACCGGCCTGATGCGCTCCACCATCCTGGGAAGGTTACTGCGCAGCAACCGCGCCACCAGGGACTACCTTATGACCGACTTCCCCCACGACCGGCCGGCGGAGGTGGATTGGCTGTCGGGGGCCTGCCTTGCCCTTCGGCGGGCAGCGCTCGACCAGGTGGGAGGGTTCGACGAGGGCTTCTTCATGTTCTGCGAGGACGTTGACATCTGCCTCCGCCTCAACCAGGCCGGATGGAAGAACTTCTATGTGCCAGCGGCCGCCGCCGTTCATCGCATTGCCTCCAGCACCAGTCAGCGAATGGCCAGGATGACCTACGAGTGGCACAGGAGCATGTTCCGATTCTACCGGAAGCATTATGCTGCCACCCACAGTTGGCCCTGGCGGGCCCTGGCCGTGACCGGGATAGGCACGCGCTGCGCGGTTGGGGTCGCGAAAGCCTGGTGGCATCATCTTTCGGGGGGTAGGATTGCCCACAAAGGCTAAGCCTCGACCCGGCCCCGCCTCCGCAAAGCAGCCCCCTCTCCCTCGGCTGCCGGTGGCGGAGATAAGTCTGGCCTGGACTGTGGCAATTCTGTTGGCCTTGCTCCCTATCCTGGGAGGCAAGCGCGAGAGTCCTCTCGGGCTGATCGCGGAAGGCGGACTCCTTCTGCTCTTTGCCCTCGGGATCGCGTCTGTCTTGCGCCGCAGGAAAATCCCTTTTGAACTCCACTGGCTGGACGTGGCCCTGCTTGCCTGGGTGGCGATAGCGGCGCTGAGCTGCATCCGGTCAGTGAGTTTGGACCGCAGCCTGCTGATGTTCGGGAAGGTTCTCGCCTACGCGGGCGCCTTCTTCCTTGGTCGTTTCTTCGCTGAACGGGAGCCGCTGACAAGGCTGCTGCTGGCAGGCGTGGCCGTGGGCGCGCTGCTCTCTGCCGGCATCGGCCTGCAATCCTACGTGATGAACGTGGCCGTTCTTGCCAACCCGGGCTGGCGCATCTTCGGCCCCTTTATCAACCCAAATGCTTTTGCGGGCTATCTCCTCGTGGCGATTCCGGTTCTGCTTTTTCTTGCTCTTCATGAGCGCAGAGGGATCCTGCGCGCGTGTTTCTTGGTTATGCTTTTGATGGCAGCGGCTGCCCTCCTTCTCACTGGCTCCAAAGGCGGCGTCCTGGCTGGACTTCTTGCCGCAGCCTTTCTCCTGGCCAGGCTGGCTATTCAGGCAAGGCCGTCCCTGGGCCGTGCCCGGTTGCTTGTTCCCCTCTTTGTCGGAGTGGTGATCATCCTGGGGGCATTGGCCTTTGCCGCTCCACCTATGCGGGAGCGCATCGTCTCCGCTGCCACGGAGACCCACTCGGCCGTCTTTCGCGCCTACACCTGGCTGGGCACGCTGAGAACGGCCGCCGCCCGGCCCGTGCTCGGCTGGGGAGTGGGCACGTTCGAGTCCGTGTTCCCGCAATTTGCCATCGCCGGATATACCTGGTCCTCCCACAACGACTACCTGCAGACGGCGGCTGAAACGGGTTTCCTGGGGCTGGCAGCCTACCTGCTCTTCCTCGGTGGCTTTCTCTGGGAGAGCCGTCGCGCCAGTGAGCACGGCCCTAGGCTAAATCTCCCCTTGGCCTCCTCGGTGGCAGTGCTCGGCTTCTGCCTGCACACCCTGGTGGACTCCGACTTCCCCATCCTGGCAACCGGAGCGACCCTCTGGTTGCTGATGGGAGTTGCCAGGACGCCCCTATCCACGAAGATGCCCAAAGAACATCCTCCCCTCTCCCGCAGAGGCGCAATCGCACTCAGTGGCCTGCTCGCGCTCTCCTTTGTCCTCACGGGCTACTGCTTATCTACCAGCTATGCCAGGTCTAAGGGCCGCCTGGGCGAACTGGAACTCAATGGGGGCAGAATCTCGGCGGCCACCCGCTATCTTGATCAGGCCGTCCGATTCGCCCCCCTGGATAGCCACGCCAGGCGAAACCTGGCCGAGGCGCTGTTCCAGGATGGCTTGAGTTGGGGAGGCAAAGATAGCCTGGATCGTGCCGAAAGGGAGGCCGGAACGGCTGCAACTCTTGACCGGATGCGGCCCACAAACTGGTCAGTCTGGGGTAGAATCGTGGCGGTGCGAGGTTTGCGGGACAAAAACCTGGAAAGGCAGGAAGCGGGAGCTGCTCTCTTGAGGCGGTCAGCCCAACTGGCGCCCAATGATCCGCATGGCTGGTTGACGCTGGCCGATTTCCGTTTCCGTCAGTCAACCCAGATGGCCGATTCCAACTCCGGTCTGCACGAGAAATGGAGGGCGGAGGCGCTCTCTTCCCTTAAGCGCATCCAGCAGATAGAAGACAGCCCAGCCGGAAAGGTCAGGGCTATCCCAGACCTGGTTGATCTGGATTTCTCCAGGGCCAGGCTATACCTGGGAAGGGAGGCCCTCGCCACGGGCGACCTCGAGCAGGTAATTGCCAGCTGCAACTTCGCCTTGCAGGAGGTTCAGCGTTATCGCAGTTCCAAGAGTGTGGAGGCATTGCAGACACTGGAAGAGGAACCCTATCGAGGGGTGGAGCGCCTCCAGGCAATGGCCCTCCTCCTCCGCGGCGAGGCCGAGAGGATGATGGGAGATCGGGCACGGGCGACCGAAGACGGGCAAGCCGGCCTGGCAGCCTGGTCAGACGCCGCAGAGCCTTTTCAATCCTTCTTGAAAGGAGATGTCCTGCCGTGAAGAAGGTCCTGGTAATCCACGGGGCAAACCTGAATGTGCTCGGACGGCGTGAGGTGGGAGTCTACGGCCAGCAGACGCTAGAGGAGGTTGATGGCCTCATCGCCGAGGCGGCGAAGTCGCTTGGCCTGGAGGTGAAGTTCTTCCAATCCAACCACGAAGGGGAGATCGTAGAGAAGGTCCACTCCGCCCCGGGGCAGTTCGATGCCATACTCATCAATCCGGCCGCCCACACTCACTACAGCATCGCCATACGAGATGCCCTCGGCGCCGCAGGGCTGCCGGCGGTCGAGGTCCACCTCTCCAACATCCACGCCCGGGAGGAGTTCAGGGCGAGATCCGTTACCGCCGCCGTCTGCCGAGGTCAGATTTGCGGCTTCGGCCCGCTGAGTTACACCTTAGGCCTGCAAGCACTCAAGGCCATCCTTGAGGAGTCGGGGTGAATTTCTCCGCCCGTCTCGAAAAACTTCGCGGGAAGATGGAGGAGAGCCGCCTCGACCTCTTCCTCTGCACCAAGAGGGAGAACATTCTTTACCTTTCTGGCTTCACCGGTTCATCTGCCATCCTCCTCGTGGGTAAGGACGATGCTCTCCTGGTCACGGATGGGAGGTATGAGATTCAGGCCGCCCAGGAGGTAAGAGAAGCCAGGCTGGAATTCGTCAGGGACGAGTTGTTAGCCATCGCCTGCGAAAGGGCGGCGCAGGTTGGCTCGCTCCCAATCGGCTTTGAGGCAGCCTCCATTTCCTATGAAGGCTACAAGACGCTTCTCGACAAGGCAGGCGAAAGCCGGGTGCTCCCTACCTACAAATTGGTGGAAAAACTCCGCATGATTAAGGAAGAGGAGGAGATTGCCTCCATAAGGGCAGCCTGCCGGTGTAGCGATGCTGCCCTTGGCCTTGCCATGGCGGGCGTCGGAGAAGGAATCACCGAGAAGGAACTGGCGACCGAACTCGACTACCGGCTCAACAAATCCGGGGCACGCAAACCTGCCTTCGATACCATAGTGGCCTTCGCCGAGAATGCAGCGCTCCCTCACGCCACCCCCCGGGAACGGCTCCTGGCGCGCGGCGAGGCCATCCTGGTGGACTGCGGCGCCCTCGTGGGGGGATACTGTTCCGACCTCACCAGAACTTTCTTCCTGGGTGACCCGGGGAAGGATGCCGCCCAGGTTTACCAGGCGGTCCTCACCGCTCAAAGGTTGGCGCTCGAAGCGCTCCAGCCGGGCAAGAAAACCTCTGAGGTTGACGGCGTGGCCCGGGCATACTTGGAGGAGGCCGGCCTTGGCAAGGCCTTCGGCCATGGACTGGGCCACGGGGTCGGACTTGAGATTCACGAGGAGCCTCGTCTGAACTGGAAGGACGAGACCCGTTTGGAGGTGGGTATGGTAGCAACCGTGGAGCCAGGCGCCTACCTGCGTGGCCTTTTCGGTGTGCGTATCGAAGATACCGTGGTCGTCAGGGAGGGCAAGCCGGAGGTGCTGACCTCATTCCCAAAGAGTTGGGAGGAGGCCCTCCTTTGAGCGAGCAAAGGCGCATCTGCGCCGTCCTCTTCGATTTCGACGGCACCCTGGCGACGCTGAGCATAGACTTCCCTTTGATGCGCACCAGGGTCCTGGCGGCCATGCAGAAGATGGGCATTCCAATATCCCTCTTGAAGTCCCGTTATGTCCTCGAGACTATTGAAGAGGGCGCCGCACTTCTGAAAGATGGGAACTCCGAAGGCCTCCTCCGCGAACGGGCCAGGAAGATCATGGAGAAAGTGGAAATGGATGCCGTCCCCAAAGCCTCTCTCTTCCCCTGGGTAGCCAAGACGGCCTCGGATCTGGCCGCGGACGGAATCAAGGCCGGCATCGTCACCCGAAATTGCCGCCGTGCGGTGACCGCGGTATTGGGGCCGGCCGCGGCCCTTTTTCAGGCCCTCGTCACCCGTGATGAAACAAGGACAGTGAAGCCCAATCCGAGCCACCTTTGGCAGGCCCTTTCGTTGCTGGGGAACGGGGCGACCGAGCCGAAAAGGGCGATCATGGTGGGAGATCATCCTATGGATATGAAGGGCGCCAAGCAGGCAGGGATGTATGCGCTGGGCGTTATGACCGGGGCGGGCGATAAGGAAAGCCTGGAGAGCGAAGGGGCGGATTCCGTCTGCCCCGACGGCTCCCACGTGCCGAACCTCATTCGAACCTTGAACGGCGCGGACAGGCTGCCGGTGACGGGATGATGGAAGGCCGAAGAATCCCCGGCGGCTTGTTCCTTGCCCTCGAAGGCCCCGAAGGAGGAGGAAAGACCGTCCACTCCCGCCATCTTCAGGAGTGGCTTGCCGGCCTGGGATTCGATACGCTCCTGACCCGAGAGCCGGGGGGAACCCCACTTGGCGAGGAGATCCGTCGCCTTCTGCTTGCCCCCGAACTTCCCGCCCTGGCTCCATCTGCCGAGCTCTTCCTTTTTCTCGCGGCGAGAGCCCAGTTGACGCGCGAGGTTATCGTTCCCGCCCTCGAGGCTGGGCGGCTCGTGATAACGGACCGCTACGCCACCTCTACTCTCGTCTATCAGGGTTACGGCCTTGGCCTTGACCTGACCTCGATTGGGGCGATGAATCGCCTGGCGACCGGCGGGTTGGAGCCCACCTTGACCATCATATTGGATATAGACCCGCTCCGTGGACTGGCCAGGCGGCGCGGCACTCAGTTAGTCACCGACCGCATCGAGGGCCGAGACCTGGACTTTCATTCTCGTGTCAGGCAGGGCTACCTGGCCGAGGCAAGAGCGAACAGCGAGCGTTTCCGGGTGGTTGATGCCTCGCCATCTGAGAACGAGGTGTGGGCAGCCGTGAAGAGAGGGGTTGCATCGTTCCTCTCTCGTCAGTTTCCGGAGACCGCCGCCTTCTTCAAATTCACCTCCAAATAGTGCCCATGAAGGTAAGTGACCTCATGATCGGGCAGCAGTCCGCGCTCCGCGCCTTGGAGGCAGCGCTCAGAAACGGGAGGGTTGCCCATTTCTACGTCTTTGCCGGCCCGGAGGGCACCGGAAAGAGAACCACAGCCGTCGCCTTCGCCAAGGTCTTGCTCTGCGCCGGAAACCAACCTGACCAGGGAAGCGCCGCAGCGGATCTCGAGTTCTGCGGCGCCTGCGCTGCCTGTCGCCAGATCGAGGGAGGCTACTATCCGGATGTTTTGGTGTGGGCGGACCGTCCTCGGCCTACCTGGTGGACTTCCTCACGCGCCAACCGGCTCTACTCCGGGCCCCTGGTCATGGAAGAGGCAAGGCGAATCAGGGAGGAGATGAGCCTGGCCCCGGCCCTCGGAAGCCGGCGGATATTCATCGTTGACCGCGCTGACCAAATGGACGTGGAGCCTGCCAATTGCCTCCTCAAGACGCTCGAAGAACCTCCCGGCCAGAGGACGCTCATCCTCCTGGCGGAGAACACCGCCCGGCTCTTGCCGACCGTCCTTTCCCGGGCGGAGGTCATCCACTTCGGCCTCGCGGAAGAGGAGGCGATCTCACTCTGGCTTGCTGGCATCTTGCCCGGCATCCAGCCGCCCTTGGTAGGCCGAGCGGTCGCCTTCTGCGGCGGCAGGCCCGGCTGGGCACACCTCTTTTCCCTCAATGCGGAGGTGCTTGAGGCAGTCGAAAATGCCGTGGACGCCTTGTTGAAGATTGCCTCCGGCGACCCCTACGCCGTTTTCTGGGCTTCCGGAGCGCTCCTGGCGGCGGCGAAGGAATGGCAGCGCCACGTGGGCGAGGGGATACCCACTGCAGGACAGGGTGGGGAGGGCGAAGAAGGCGCCGGTGAAGAGACGTCCTCAGAACAGCAAATCGTGAGGGAATGCCTGCCCCTGGTCTTAAATGCCGTCCTCTCCTTTCTCCGGCGACGGGCCATGTTGGGGGCCGCTCAATCCGACCTGGCCGCCGAATCAGCGGCTGCTGACCACCTCAACCCTGACTTTTACGGCGGGC
>Ga0315294_10002859_pt1 | contig 18796 bp, 12 predicted proteins | sample YL17G13_40_MG_FD_203626 | JGI IMG/M metagenome (GOLD analysis project Ga0315294, IMG submission 203626) | Sediment microbial communities from Yellowstone Lake, YNP, Wyoming, USA - YL17G13_40 | ecosystem: Environmental > Aquatic > Freshwater > Lake > Sediment | place: USA: Wyoming | collected...
CGAGCCGCGCCGGGCGTCGCGCCCGCTCAGCTCCAAGTACAGCACGGTCGAATCCCTCACCGTGTTCGATAACGTCTTTGTCCCGTGGGAGCGCGTGTTCATGTGCGGCGAATGGCAGGCCGCCGGTTATCTCGCCGAGCTCTTCGCGACCTACCACCGCCACAGCTACTGCGGCTGCAAGCCCGCCATCAGCGACGTGCTGCTCGGCTGCGCGGCGCTGGCGGCCGATTACAACGGCGTCGAAAAAGCCTCGCACATCCGCTCCAAGCTGGTGGAGCTGATAACCGCGGCCGAGATCGTCCACGCCTGCGGCATCGCCTCCTCCGTCAACGGCCGCGCGACGCCCTGCGGCACCTACCTGCCGGACGTCATTTACTCCAACATCGGCAAGTACTATAGCGGCACCACCCTGCACCACGAATACGAGCTCGTCCACGACATCGCCGGCGGCCTGGTCGCCACCATGCCTCCGGAGGAGGATTTCGAGCAGTCCCCCACGGCCGAGTACCTCGAAAAGTACCTGCGCGGGCGCGCCGAAATCAGCACCGCCGACCGCATCCGCTGCTTCCGCCTCATCGAGGACATCACCGCCTCCGCGATGGGCGGCTTGCTGCTGGTGGCGGGGGTGCACGGCGGCGGCTCCCCCGAGGCCGAGAAGATCACCATCCTGCGCCAGTACGACGTCGAGGCCCGCAAGGCCCTGGCCAAGCGGTTGGCGGGCATCGACGGTTAATCGCATGTGGCACAGCCGCCCCGCCTAACGACCGGCGGGCAAGCCCGCCAGGGGCGGGTAAACCTCCAGAGGCGGGTAAACATGCCGTGCCCCTACCTGGCTCTCTGCCAGGCCCCATCACCCCTCCCACTTCCAGGGGGAGGCAGGGTGAGGGTCGATGCGCTGCCACCCTCATCCTTCTTCTCCCTGGCAGGGAGAAGGGTTCGTGCGCGCGCCCCTGCCATCTGCTTCGACGAGTGCGCCGTCTCTCACCCCGCCGCTAAAAACGGAGCTCCTGCCCCCGGCAGGCGATCCGCCGCGCGCGTCGTACCTACCACGGTCGCCCGTGCAGGCGCATATTCATCCACCGGCCCAAGGAGCTTGACCACATGCCCGCCAGGGAGTCAAAGCGCAACCCCAAGGACTACACCGTCCACATGATCGGCAACGCCCACCTCGACCCCGTCTGGCTGTGGCGCTGGCAGGAGGGCTACGACGAGATGGTCTCCACCTCGCGCTCGGCGCTGGAGCGCATGAACGAATACCCCGACTTCGTCTTCTGCCGCTCCTCCGCGGGCGTGCACCTGCCGGTGGAGGAGCACGATCCCGATCTCTTCGCCCAGATCCAGCAGCGCGCCCGCGAGGGCCGCTGGCACATCGTCAACGGGTGGTGGGAGCAGCCCGACTGCAACATTCCCTGCGGCGAATCGTTCGTGCGCCACGGGCTTTACGGCAAGCGCTACTTCGAGGAGCGGTTCGGCGTCGAGGTCACCGCCGGCTACAACGTGGACACCTTCGGCCACTGCGCCACGCTGCCGCAGATCCTCGCCAAGTGTGGGTTCAAATCGTACTGCTTCTTCCGCCCCGGGCGGCACGAGAAGGAGCTGCCGGCGAGCGTCTTCTGGTGGGAGAGCCCCGACGGCACGCGCGTCCTCGCATGCCGCCCGCCGGTCGGCTACGCCTCCGGCCGCGACGACATCGAGGACATCATCACGCGCGCCTACGAGCAGACCCAGCAGCCCCTGCACCACGTCATGTGCTTCTACGGCGTCGGCAACCACGGCGGCGGCCCGACCATCGCCAACATCGAGGCCATCCACCGCGTCAATGCCCGCCCCGACGCGCCGAACGTCATCTGCAGCACCCCCGACGCCTTCTTCGAGGCCATCCTCAAGGAGACCGACGACTTCCCCGTGGTGCGCGACGAGCTGCAGCACCACGCCGTCGGCTGCTACGCCGCGGTGAGCGAAGTCAAGCGCCGCAACCGCCGCAGCGAGATGCTGCTCATGACGGCCGAGAAGTTCGCTTCTATCGCTCACCGCGCGTGCGCCTTGCCGTACCCGCAGCAGGACTTCACCCGCGGCTGGCGGCGCGTGCTCTTCAACCAGTTCCACGACGTCCTCGCCGGCACGAGCATCAAAGAGGCGTACGAGCAGGACGTCTATCCGTGGTATGATGAGAGCGACCGCTTGGCCGGCGCCGCGCTGGACAAGAGCTTGCGCACTATCGGGGCGCGCATCGATACCTCCGGCGATAAGCCCGCGCTCGTCGTGTACAACCCCCTGTCGTGGACGCGCCGCGAGCCGCTGACGGCGCTGGCGCCGGTGGCGCGCGAGCGGCGGGGGAGGTTCCACGTGCGCCTGCTCGACCACCAGGGCGCGGAGATTCCAGCCCAGGTGGGGGCCGTGCATTTCCGCGGCGGCAGGCACTTCGCCGAGGTCACGTTCATGGCGGAGATTCCGGCGCTCGGCTATCGCCTCTATCGCTTCGAGCACGAGCCCCATGCCGCGTTCTCTTCCGAAGTCACCGCCGCCCGCGCCACCATCGAAAACGAGCACTACCGTCTCGCCATAGACCCCGCCACCGGCGGCATCGCCAGCCTCTACGACAAGGCCAACGACATCGAGTTGATCGCCGATGCGTCCAGCCCGCTGGTGGTGATTGACGACCCCAGCGACACCTGGAGCCACGGCGTCGTCTCGTTCCGCGATGAGATCGGGCGTTTCCACTGCGGCGGGCGCGTGGAGATCGTCGAGCGTGGGCCGATCCGGGCGACCCTGCGCATCACCTCGACCTGGGGCGCCTCGACCGTCGTGCAGGAGATAAGCGTGGCCCAGGGCTCGCGGCGCATAGACTGGAAGCTCGACATCGACTGGCACGAGCGGTTGAAGCTGCTCAAGCTGGCGGTGCCGGTCGCCGTGTCAGATCCCGAGGCGACGTTCGAGGTTCCCTATGGCGTGATGGCGCGCGAGGCGAGCGGCGGCGAGGAGCCGCTGCAGCGATGGATGGACGTGACGGGGGATTGCGACGGCGCGCGCTGCGGGGTGGCCCTGCTCAATGACTGCAAGTTCGGCGGCGACATCCTCGGCAGCGAGATGCGGCTGACGCTCTTGCGCAGCCCGGCATATGCTTTCCACGATCCGCGCATGATCGAGCCCGACCTGACCTACGAGTGGACCGACCAGGGCCGGCAGACCGTGCGCTGCGCCCTGCTGCCGCACGCCGGCGGCTGGCAGGACGCGCCGACGGTGCGCGAAGGGTGGGCGCTCAACGCGCCGCTCATGCCGCGCCTCGAGCCCGCGCACAGCGGGGACCTGCCGCCGCTGCAGACCTTCGTCGAAGCCGGACCGGAGAACGTGGTCCTCACCGTGGTCAAGCAATCGGAGGACGGCGAGGACCTCATCCTGCGCCTCTACGAGACCGATGGTCGCGATGGTGAGGTGACGGTCTCCATGCCGCCGGAGAGGTCAAGCTGCGCTTTCTCGCTGGGCGCGTTCGAGATCAAGACCATACGCTGCTCCCGCCGCGACGGCAAGCTCGTCGCCCAGGAAGTGGACATGCTGGAGCGGCCGATCCCGTAGGAGCGCATGCTTGCCCCTTCGCGGAGTTTATCCTGAGCAAAGTCGAAGGGCTCAGGGCAGGTGGCTAGGTCGCGCGCGACCGCCACGGCGGCCGTAGGCCTAGCCGCTCTGAGCTTGCCGAATGGGGCCATGCGCCCCTACCTCCGCGTCGCGTGGTGGAGGTGGCGCGCGCAGGCGGACAGAATAACCCCATCGGCACGCCAGTTCGCCGGGAGGTTTCCATGGGTTCCACGCAGCTTGCGATAGACGGCGGCGCGCCGGTGCGCACGCAGCCCTTCCCCTCGGTCGCGGACGTCTCGGGCCGGCGCCTGGGCGACGAGGAGATCGCCAACCTCACCGAGGTTATCCGCTCGGGCAAGCTTTTCCGCTACGGCGGGCAGTTCGTCGTACGCTTCGAGGAGGAGTTCGCGCGGCGCTACGGCGCCCGGCACGCCATCGCCGCGACCTCCGGCACCGCCGCGCTCCACGTCGCCGTCGGCGCCCTGCGGACCAACCCCGGCGACGAAATCATCACCTCGCCCATCACCGACATGGGCACCATCATCCCCATCCTCTTCCAGAACGCCATCCCGGTTTTCGCCGACCTCGAGCCCGACATGTACTGCATGCAGCCGCAGAGCATCGAGCAGCGCCTGAGCGACCGCACCGCCGCCATCATCGTCGTGCACCTCTTCGGTCAGCCGACGGACATGAACCCCGTTCTCGACATCGCCAACCGCCGTGGCATCCCGGTCATCGAGGACTGCTCCCAGGCCTATCTCACCGAGTATCGCGGCCGGCTCGCCGGCGCCATGGGCGCCCTCGGCTGCTTCAGCATGCAGCAGTCCAAGCACATGACCGCCGGCGACGGCGGAATCGTCATCACCAACGATGACGACCTGGCGATGCGCGCGCGCCTGTTCGCCGACAAAGGCTGGCCGCGCCAGGGCGAGGCGCGCGACTACCTGTTCCTGGGCAACAACTATCGCATGAACGAGCTCACCGGCGCCGTGGCCTGCGCCCAGCTCGGGAAAGTGGAGTCGGTGGTGGCTATGCGACGCGCCGCCGCCCAGAAGCTCACCGACCGCATCGACGCAATCGCGGGCGTCAACCCGCCAAGGGTGCGCGACAACTGCAAGCACTCCTACTGGCAGTACGTGATAACCATCGACGAGGACATCCTGGGCGTGTCGTCGCGCGACTTCACCGCCGTGCTGTCCGCCGAGGGCATACCGGCCGGGGTCGGCTACATCGGGCGCCCGATCTACATGACCCAGATGCTGCGCGAGCGCTCCGCCTACGGCGGCTCCCATTGCCCGTGGGAGTGTCGCTTGGCGGGCCGCGCCATCGAGTACCGCGAGGACGATTGCCCCAATACCCTCGACATCCTGCGCCGCGTCATCGTCATGCCCATCAACGAGAACTACACCGAGCAGGACGTCAACGACATCGCCGAGGCGCTCGACAAGGTCGCGGGGCACTTCCGGCGGAAGCGGCCGTGACGGCATGCCTGGAGGTGGCCCAGCCGCCCCCGGCTGGGAACCAACGCCGCCGCGCCAGGGCCGCCTTGTCCCAACACTGTTCGGTTAGGCGCTTGACTGTCATCCTGAGCAACGCGAAGGATCTTGCCTGGGATGAACTTCCTTCCAAGATTCTTCGCCTGCGGCTCAGAATGACATTGTCGTGGCCTTAAGCGAACAGTGTTGGGCCTTATCCACGTCGCCCCAGGCCCTGTCCGAAACCGTCGAGTTGTCTATCCGAATCGGCATTCTGCGTCGCCTCCTGCCCCTAAGCCCTTCGGGCGGCTAAGCCCTACGGGCCGCCGTGGCGGTCTTCAGACCTAGCCACCGGGGTGGCGGCAAAGCCTAGCCACAAAAGAAAAGGCGGGCTCCCCCGGCGGTCACGCTTTCGCATGAACACCGGAAGAGCCCGCCGTATCTGCGCGATGATGGCAGGCGCTATTCGGTTCTGACCTGAGCAGCCCCTCGGGCGAGCCGCTTAGGCTGGCTCTATTCTATCGCACCCGGGCCAGGTGTCAATACCCTCTTGGCAGCCGTCTCACGACACGAAAGCGATACCAGCCAGGCCGGCAAGCTGGCCCGCTGGAAGTGCCAGAGCGCCGCTTCCTCTCCTTGTCGCTATGCTATTCTGTCTTGGGGTGTCCAGCCTTCGACGTTCGCTTTCTCGGCCAGTGCTCAAGCCGCTCGAACGAGCCCTCCGGCAGCCAGTCTAGGAAGTCAGGAGATTCGCCCGGCTGGTACGTTCCTGATGCTCGCCTGCGATAGCTTACGGCGCCGCTGCGTTTCCTCGCAGAGTAAAGGTGCAGCTCCTCCTTTGCCCTGGTCATTGAGACATACAGCAGTCTATACTGCTCTTCAAGATCCTCACCGGTCGCGGACGGATATGGGAAGCTCCCCTTCTCAAGCCCGACAACGAACACCATGTCCGCTTGCAGACCCTTTGCAGATGCCATAGTCAGGACACGTGCTGCCGGTCGCCCGCCGGCTCGATTTCTGCTCCTACAGTCGTCTACCCACTCCGTGACTTCCGCGCCGCAGGCATCGGTCTCAGCCCACGGCCTCAGTATTCTGGTCGCGACCTCTAGAAACTCGTGAGGGGCAGGCTCAGCTGCAGAGCGGAGCTCTTCAACGTGGGCAAGAAGCGGCGCAAGCACTGCCCCGTTGCTCTGCCGTCTGAGCGCCATGAACAGAGTAGAGCGGCGCTTCTGAACATGACTCCATAGGTGACTGATCTTGCTCAGTATCTCCTCACGCCATTCTGTTACCTTGCCCTTCTTCGGCTGCCCGAGGGGAAGGTCTGGGTTCTCGACCATCCGTTGCAGGCATTCTCGCAGGGCGAAGTTGTCCGTCTCGTCGCCAACCCAACGCATGAGCTCGTTGAGCACATGAAGCCCGCTGCCCTCAACGCGCGTGCGACAGTCGTACGGAATCCCGCGTGCTCTGAGCGCGCGCTTGATTGGCGGTGCGTATTGTGCCCTGGGTATTAGGATCAGCGCGTCTCGCGTGCCCCGAGCCTGAAGAATCGTGTGGGCGATGTGCGACGCTTCCGCGCCGTCACTTGGGACCCTGTGAACTCTGACCAAGGCCTTGACACTGCTCCTCGACCTGATCCGTGGGTCGTTGGAGAAACGAGTGCAGCCATTTACGATCACGGCAGCTGCCGCGTCCAGGACCGGTCGTGGGCAGCGATAGGATTCGTCTAGGCGTGCTACATGGGCGCTCGGCCAGTGGTTACGGAAGTCCCTGACGTATTGCGGCGTTCCTCCCCTCCACGAGTAAATGCTCTGATTATCATCGCCAACCGCATACATCCCCTTCGCGTCCTCACCGGCAAGCAATCTGATGAATCCATACTGCGCAGCATTGATGTCCTGGTACTCGTCCACAAGTAGATGAACTGCGCCCTCCTGGTATGACCGCGCGATCTCTCCGTTCTCTCGGAGAAGATGGCACGCCAGGAAGATCTGGTCGTCATAGTCCAGCGCATTGTGAGCACGCAAGATCTGACGATACGAGTCGCAGACCTTGCACTCATCTCGCGCGTCCGCCCGCTCGCACCGTCCGTTCCGCCTGCACGGCTCCGTCCTCTGCTTGCCAACGTCACGAGGGAGCCCGACGAGCTGTGCGGCGTCCTCGAGGAGTGTGCCGACCAGGTGCTCGGGTACGAGCCGTGGCGTCTCCTTGAATCCCAGAGCCTCGTGGTTACTCCGGATCATCTCGTAGGCGAGGCTATGCATGGTACACATGCGCGGAGGCTGCATTTCGAGCGGTAGATAGACTTCTTGCTGCGCGGGATCGCTCAAACGCTCCCTCATGTTGCGGGCCGCCTCATCAGTGAATGTCATGACCGTGATCTGGTTGGGAGCCACCTGCCGCTGCTCCACCAGCCATTTGACCCGCCGGGCAAGCTGATACGTCTTCCCTGTTCCTGGTCCAGCGAGAAGCAGAATCGGCCCAGGAAAGATCTCCGAGACGTCTTCGCGCTGAGTATCTGCCCCCTGAACTTCGCCCATCGCTCCCCTCCAGCACCACTCAGGCAGCCACAAGATGCCCTACTCTGAGATTGCCCGCACCTTGACGGCAGGACGCATCCTCTTTTGAGATCCGTTCTCTCTCGCAACGCAGAAGCCCTGCCCAACACAGCGAGCGTCTGGAAGCGAGAACGACATAACCGAAACGGTGAGGGGCGTCCGGCCGTCGCCAAGCGCGGACGCGAATCCCATGTGCGTTTGGTGTCACTGCTCCGAATCTCTCCATCGTGGCGTGGTCTCCCACATGTGAATCATCTCCTCATAGCGGGCGATGATCGTCCGCTCGGCTTCGTCTTCTACCAGGCGCAGATAGCGCCGCTGCCGCCGCCTCGCCTCCCGCGGTGTCCTGGCTGACCAGATGGCCCCGTCGGCCTCGCGTATGAAGCCCTCACGCATCATCATCGCTCCGCTCGCGCCACCAGGGCTTCAACCGCATGCTCGCCCTCGCTCTCCAGCGCGCCTTCGATCTCGATGGCTGTCATGCCAGCCTCCCGATAGGCGGCATGCATCTTCTCAGCCAATGTCCAGAACCGCCCCCGACGCGGTACTCGATAGGCGAGTTCAAGGTAGGTTTCCGGCTCCACCTCGCGCAGCGGTCGAGCGGGCACCAAGCGGCGGGAGGGGATTCACGCCGCCGCGCAGAATCTGCGCTTGTATCTCTATTCGCGGTACCGGCCACTTCTGGCTAGGCCCAAAGGCCGCCATCTCCCTCTGGGATGGCGTTGCCACCCCAACGGGATGGCAGAGCCACCGGCCCAAGGGGCCTAGGGACGCGGCGCCGTCCCCGCTGTCGATACCAGGCTAAGCGTTCTGCGCGTCGTGGGCCGAAAAAGGAGAAACGAGCATGACCACTCTCAAGGGTTCGGAGCTGGCGATCAACGGCGGCCAGCCGGTGCGCACCAAGCCCTTCCCCGCCTGGCCGGTGTGGGACGACAGCGACGTGCAGGCGATATCCGACGCCCTGCGCAGCGGCAAGTGGGGCATCGGCGGCGGCGCCGTCGAGCGCTTCGAGCAGGAGTTCGCGGAGTTCCAGCAGGCCAAGTACTGCACGTCCCTGGTCAACGGCACCGCTGCGCTGGAGGTCGCCATCCGCGCCGTCGGCGTCGAGGCCGGCGACGAGATCATCGTGCCGCCCTACACCTTCATCGCCACCGCCAGCGCCTGCCTCATGGTCAACACCGTGCCGGTGTTCGTGGACATCGAGCCCGACACCTACAACCTCGACCCGACCAAGATCGAGGCCGCCATCACCGACCGCACCCGCGCCATCATCGCCGTCCACATCGCCGGCTGCCCCGCCGACATGGACGGCATCATGGCCGTCGCCAAGCGGCACAACCTCAAGGTCATCGAGGACGCCGCCCAGGCCCACGCCGCGGAATGGCGCGGCCGCCGCGTCGGCGCCATCGGCGACGTCGGCACCTTCAGCTTCCAGTCCTCCAAGAACCTCAACTCCGGCGAGGGCGGCGCCACTGTCACCAACGACGAGCAGATCTACCAGCGCTGCTGGTCGCTGCAGAACGTGGGCCGCGCCCGCTCCGGCAAGTGGTACGAGCACCCGCTGCTGGGCTGGAACTACCGCATCACCCAGTTTCAGGGCGCGCTGCTCAGCAGCCAGCTCAAGCGCGTCCCCGCCCAAGTCGCGCGCCGCACCGACAACGCCGCTTACCTCAGCGAGCGGCTGAACGAGATCCCGGGCATTCAGCCCATGCGGGTGGACGAGCGCGTCACCTGCCACGCATATCACCTTTACATCCTGCGCTACGACGCCTCCGAGCTCGGCGGCTTGCCGCGCGAGGATTTCATCAAGGCCATGAACGCCGAGGGCATAACTTGCAGCGCCGGCTATGTGCCCCTCTACAAGGAGCTGGCGTTCCGCAACCCCGATGTCTATAACGCCGCCTTCAAGCTCGCCAGCCGCAAGATGGACTACGACCAGGTGAGCTGCCCGGTGTGCGAGAAGGCCTGCGCCGAAGAGGCGATCTGGCTCTACCAGGCGTGGCTCATCGGCGAGGACCATAGCGACATGGACGACATCGTGGCGGCGATCGAGAAGATCCGCAAGGCGGCGACGTCTGGATAGCACATCACGTCGCGGGCGGCCGAGCGTCGCCGCCCCTCCGCGCACGGCACAACGTATGGCGGTCAAAGCGAAGCGTATCAAGAGCAAGCAGGATCTCGCGCGCGCGGTGGACCTCGCCGCGCGCGTGTTCTCCAGCTACTTCACCGGCGTCCAGCAGTGGGGCGAGGTGCTGCGGCTCGACCCCGGCTACAGCCCCGGCCAGACCTTCGTCGTGGAGCGGGGCGGCGAGTTCGTCAGCCACGTGCGGGTGACGCTGCGCAGCATCCGCCTGGGCGCCCAGGTCGGGCTGCTGGGCGGCATCGGCGATGTCGCCACCCATCCGGCCTATCGCAACAAGGGCTACGGCAGCGCCTGTCTCGAGGAAGCCATCCGCTTCATGGAGGAGGCCGGGTGCTGCCTGTCCGCGCTCGGCACCGGGCGCTTCTCATTCTACGGGCGGCTGGGCTGGGAGATAGCCGTCCCCGGCTGCCGGGTGCAATTGAGCGCCTCCGGGCCGCCGGCCGAGGCGCTCGACGGCTACAGCCGCCGCCGCTTCCAGCTGGACGAAGACCTGCCGGCGGTGATGAGTCTCTACGACACCTACAACGCCGGCCGCCTGCTCAACGTCGCGCGCACCGAGGGCTACTGGCGCCGCCAGATGGAGTTCAGCGTCCAGCCGCCCTTCGACGGCCCGTGGGGGTACGTGAAAGAAGACCCCGAGGGGTTCGTCGTCATCGTTGACGCGCATCGCTCCGTGGTCGCCTACGCCCGCAGCCGCCGCGGCGAGGAACGGCACGAGGTGGTCGAGGCTGCGGCGCGCGACCGGCGCGCGGCGCTGGCGCTGCTGGCCCACCTCGCGGAGCAGTATCGGCATCGCCGCGAGATAGTCCTGGACGAGCCGCCCGACGGGATGCTCGCCGAGGTCGCCCTCACGGCGTGCGGCGGTCAGTGCACCTTCAGCCGCAGCGGCACGATGGTGCGCATCATTGACCTGCGCCGCCTGTTCGAGGCCCTGGCTCCCGAGCTGGCGGCGCGCCTGCGGGCGTCGGAGCTGGCAGGCGCCCGCGGCGCTTTGCGCCTGGTCACCGACATCGGCTCCGTCACCCTCGAATACGAGGGCGGCGAAGTGTCGGTCTCCCGCGGGCGCCGCGCGCCGGGGCTCGAGCTCCCCCAGCGCCGCCTGGTGCAGGTGGTGACCGGCTACCGCTCGCCGGCGTCGGTGCTCGAGGAATTGGGGCGTGGGGGCGATGTGGCGCAGGCGCGGCTGCTGGAAGTGCTGTTCCCCCGGCGCTTTGCCCACATGCGCGCCCTCGACCGTTTCTGAGAGGCGAGAGGATGGATCGCACCCAAGTCCCGTCGGGACCGACCTCACGCATGGCGCGATTCCAGGCCGCTCTGCAAGAGCGCGGCGCGCGCGCCGCGCTCATCTGCGCCCCCAGGCACATCCACTATTTGACCGGCCATGTCCCCGCAGGCCGTTCGCCGGCCTTCGTGCTGGCGCGCATCGGCGAGCAGCCCCTGCTGGTGCTGGGCGACAGCGAGGCGGAGGCGGCGCGCGCGGCGACCGCCGACATCGCCGTGGCTCCCTATGAAGACTACTCGATTCACCGCGTCGTGCTGCGCCGGCGCGAGGCGGCCCAGGCCCTGGCGCAGGCGGTCGCGCGCTACCATCTCGGCAAAGACGGCCCGGTGGCGATCGAGGCCGAGGACCTTCCGGCCTTCGCCGCGCCGCATGTCGCCGGGTTGGACGTCGTGGACATCGCTCCGGCGCTGCGCGCGCTGCGCGCATGCAAGGACCCCGATGAGCAGGACAAGATCCGCCGCGCCGTAGCGGTCACAAACGCCGGTCACGCGGCGGCGCGCGAGGCGGCGGCGCCGGGCGCAGCCGAGATGCAGGTTTACGCCGCCATCCAGCGCGCCTGCGTGCTCGAGGCGGGCGAGCCCATCGCCTTCGATGGCGATTTCCTGTCCGGCGAACGGACTGTGCTCATGGGCGGCGCGCCCACCGATCGCGTGCTGCGCGAGGGCGACCTCTTCATCTGCGATCTGTTTCCGACCGTGGCGGACTACTGGGCCGACACGACGCGCACGTTCGCCGTCGGCGCGGCAAGCGCAGCGCAGCGAGAGCTTTACGAGGTGGTGCGGGGTGCGCTCGAGCGCGGGCGCCGGGCGGTGCGTCCGGGCGCCCTGGCCAGCGAGGTCTATCACGAGATGCGCGCGGCCATCGCCGAGGCGGGCCACGCCGATCGCTTCCCCCATCACGGCGGCCACGGCATCGGCCTCGAGCCGCATGAATCGCCGTGGATCATCCCCGGCGACGACACGGCCCTGCGCCCCGGCATGACCATGACCTTGGAGCCCGGGGTTTACCTGGAAGGCGTTGGCGGGGTGCGCTTGGAAGACAACTACATCATCACCCGTGATGGGGCCGACGTGATCCCGCCGTATCCCTTGGGTCTCGACGGACAGCCGCCGGGTGCGGGCGCGACCTCTCCGTCAGAGGCGGACAAGTGGTGAAGGTTTAACCGCCGCAGGCGGGTCGCGATGATTCCGCGCCGTGTACACACCGCGCGCCCGAACAGGGCCGGCGGAGGGAACGAGGATGAACATTCTGGCGGTCGGGTCCCACCCCGACGACCTGGAAATCCTGTGTGGTGGCACGCTGGCGAAATACGCGGCGCGCGGCGACTCGCTGACCATCGTGTGCGCGGCCAACGGGGACTGTGGGTCGGCGCTGCACACCCGCGATGAGATCGCGGCCATCCGGCGCAAGGAGGCCGAGGCGGCAGCCGCCGTCATCGGCGCCGACTACCACTGCCTGGACTCCCCCGACCTCGAGATTCCGCTCGACATGGAGGCGCGCACGAAGCTGGTCGAGATCATCCGCCGCTGCCGGCCGCACCTGATCCTCACCCACGCGCCCAACGACTACATGCTCGACCACCGCAACGCCGGCGCGCTGGCGGAGATCGCCAGCTTCGATGCCACCATCCCCAACCTCAAGACTGAGTCCCCGGCCTACAACCGCATCGTGCCCGTGTATTACATGGACACCGTCGCCGGCGTCGGGTTCGAGCCCACCGAGTACGTGGACGTGACCGCGCACTTCGAGACCAAGGCGCGCATGCTCGCGTGCCACGAGAGCCAGGTGGCCTGGCTGCGGCATCACGACGCGGTGCAGGTGGACGAGCTGATGGAGGTGGTCACGCGGTTCCGCGGAGTGCAGGCGGGCGTGCGGTACGCGGAGGGCTTCCGCCCCGCCCAGATGTGGGGCAGGCTGGTCACCCAGCGGCTGCTGCCTTAGCTTGGAACCCAGCGGCGGAACCATTGCGGCTGTCGCTATGTCTGAACTGCGCCTCCGGAACAACAATCGCTGCCTGGGCTGCGGCACCGATAACCCCTGCGGCCTCAAGATGAAGATCGAGCGCCGCGGCGACGAATGGGTGTCGGAGATGACGGTGCCGCACGATTTCCAGGGCTGGGCCAACGTCGCCCACGGCGGCTTCCTGTGCACGGTCATGGACGAGGTCATGGCGTGGGCGATGCGTGGATTCGGGTGCATCGCCGTCACCGCGCGCCTGCGGGCGCGCTTCCTCAAGCCGGTGATGACGGGCAGCGAGATCACCGTGCGTGGCCGCGCCACTAAGCGCCGGGGAAAAGTGGCGCACGGCGAGGCGCGGGTGGAGTTGAAAGACGGAACGGTCGCTGCGGACGCGACCGGGGTTTTCATCCTGATGGACAAGGGCGCCGGCGCCTGATCGCAGGCGCGGCGGCGCGCGGGGAGTCCCGTTATGCCCTACTGCCCAAAATGCGGTTATGAGTACCTGCCGGAGGTGAGGCAGTGCCCGGATTGCGGGGAGCAACTGGCGGCGCGCCCCCCGGTCGCACCCGGGGATTCACCGCACGCCGACGAGCCGCTGGCGCCGGTGTACGAGGCGCCGGACGAAGTGATGCTGGTCATGGTGCGCGCGGTGCTGGAGGAAAACGGCATACCCTCGGTGGCGCAGTCGGGGCGGGTGCCGTGGTATGACGACGTGCGCTTCACCGCTGGTGGCTACCACAGCCGGGTGCTGGTATTCGAATCCCAGGCGGGCGAGGCCCGGCGCATCATAGCCGAATACCTGCGCGACGTCCGGACCGGGGAGGCCGAGCGCGAGGCACTGGAAGAAGAGGCGGAAAGTGAAAACCCTTAGCAAATCGCGCCGCGCGCTGCTGATCGCCTGCGCAGTGAGCGCGCTAGTGCTCGGCGCAGCGCGACAAGGTGCGCAGGCGGCCGGGGAAGGCGCCGCGCGACCACCGCGCGCCATCGCCTATGCGATGTGGAACGACGAGCTCCTGTTTCTGGCTGCCAGGGTCGAAGACATCAACATCACGGGAGCCAGCGACACCGCCATGTCCGATGCCTGGCGCGACGATGCTGTGGACTTCTACCTCGACATGACCGGCGCCTCCGGCGGCGCGGTCAACCAGGGATGCGCGCGCCTGGCCGTCAGCGCCGCCGGCGGGTTCACCGCGCTGGTGGGCACCGCCGCGGGCACGTGGCGCGCGCAGCCGGACTGGCTGATGGGGCTCAAGGTCGGCGTCGAGCGCGAGGGCACCCTCAACCGCGCCGACGACATCGACACGGGCTACACCGTTGAAACGGGCATCCCCTGGAAGTTCCTGGGCGGCACGCCCAAGCCCGGGCGTCGCATCGGGTTCAACCTCGTCGTCCACGTGCGCGGGGAAAACGAAGCGTTCGTGAGCTGGTCCTCGCGCGCCCAATCATTGGCCGACCTCGACAGCACGCGCTTGTGGGGCGCTATGGTGCTCAGCCCCGGCAGCAAGGCCGCCGTCGCCGAGAACGATGTGCTCATCTGCCCCTTGACCTACGGCACTCCGATGGTGGACGGCCGGCTCGGCGCGAGCGAGTGGCTGACCGCCAGCGTGGTGCAGCTGGAGAAGCCGGAACCGGAACTGGTGCGCGAGTCTGCGGCCGGCAAGCCGGGCGGCCGTCTGCTTGCCACCTACCGATACGATTACCAGGTGGCGCCGCCGCACGCGGACGACGCCCCGCTGTCCCTGGCGCATCAGCCGCCCGATGGCCCGGGGCCCTGGTTCAGCGCCGACAGTGTCGCGTGGCACATGGGGATGCTGCGCCAGGCTCGCGAGGCCGCCATCGACACCATCCTGCCGGTGTATGGCGGCGACCCGGACGCGCGCCGCCGGTGGTCGCGCCTGGGCCTGCTGCGACTGGTGCAGGCGCTCAAGCAGACCAAGGACGGCCGCATGAGCTATCCCCTGGTCGGGATGTACCTCGACGCCTCCTGCCTGGCTCCTGCCGGCGCTGCCGATCTCACCACCGCGGGGGCCAAGCAGACGCTGTGGGGCCAGGTCCGCGAGTTCTTCGCGGTAGTCCCCGACGAGTTCCGGGCCCAGTTCGACATCGGCGCCGACGGCCCCGCCAATCTGCTGGTGCTGGGGCCGCCGCAGGGGCTGCAGAACTGGGACGGCGCATGTATCGACTTGTGCCGCGACATGTACCAGCGCACCTTCGGCTCCCGCTTGCTCGTGCTCGGCGACGAGGCCTGGCGCGAACGCGCGCCCAACCTCGACGGGTACTGCTCGCTGCAGCCCGGGGTCGGGCTGAGCTACGGCAAGGACGGCCCGCGCCCCGTGGTGCGGCTCAGCCCCGGCTACCTGGGGCCGGACGGCATGCTCGCCCGCCACGGCGGCCAGAGCTACGAGGCCAACTGGATGAGCACGCTGGCGGTGGCGCCGCAGTTCGTGATCGTTGATTCCCTCAACGACTACGCCCGCGCCAGCGAGATCGCCAGCAGCCGCCAGTACGGCGTGCGCTTCCTGGACATAACTCGCCAGTCGGCGCAGGCGCTGGCGGGGCGGCGGCAGTACCGCATCGCCGTACGTCGCGCGACCCTGCCGCCGGTGCTCAATCCCGGATCCACCTACCAGGTGGAGCTGCTGATCGAGAACGAAGGCTTCCAGGATCTGACCGAGGCCGAGAACGTCGAGATCAGCTATGCCCTCGAGAATAAGCAGCACTCCGATCTGCGCCGCACCGGCATCGCCACCCCGCGGCTGTTCGTGCGCGCCGGCCAGCGCGCGCCCATCCTGGTCGAGATATCCACCGTCACCGTTGACGGGCCGCTGCCGGCGGGCGATTACCGCCTGTCCTTTGAGGTCACCAAGAGCACCATCCCCATTCTGCGCAGCAAGTGGTTCGCCAAGCGCCTGTTCGAGTTCTCGCTCCCCGTCCGCCTCGGGCGCGCGCCCGATTACCGCGCCACCGTGCTCAGCACCGGCCTGCCTTCCGCCATGGGCGCCGGCGAGCGGAGGCGCGTGCGCGTGCGACTGCGCAACGACGGCGCCCGCGCGTGGAGCGCCAAGAACACCGCCCTCTCATATCACTGGGTGCGCGTGCCTGGGCCGGGCTCCTCGCTGCGGGTTGAACCCGAGGTCGTCGAGTTCGAAGGCGCGCGCACCAGCCTGCCCAAGGACGTCGCCCCAGGCGCCATGGTCACCATGTACGCCTGGGTGGAGACGCGCAAAGCGGACGGCACGCCGCTGCCCGCATGGACTCCCGACGATGAGTGGCTCTACCAGGCGCAGTGGGACCTGGTGGAAGGCCAGGACCGCTGGTTCTCGCGCAATGGCGGCGATGGCTACGCGGAAGCGATGGCCGTTCTGTCGTCCAACCTCGGGGCGACCGTGGTCAATGCCGACCTGCCGCAAAGCCTGGAGGCGGGCAAGACATATCCGGTGAAGGTGCTGCTGCGCAACGACGGCTCCGCCGCATGGGAGCCCGACCGCTGCGCGTTGACTTATCGCTGGCACTACTGGGACGGCAACGAGGCGGGGTCGGCCGGTTCGGCCACCGCGCTTCCGGCGCCGGTCGCCGCGGGCGAGGCGGCGCTGCTGACGGCGGAGGTCAAAGCCCCCGATTTCCCTGGCTCGTATCGCCTCGCCTGGGACCTTCTCTGCGACGGCCGGCTTGCCTCCGCGCTGCTCGACGCCGGCTCGCGCGACATGCTGGTGCAGCCGGTCATCGTGACGGGCGGCGCGTTCGTGCCGCTCGACCTCGCGCAGCAGGTCAACGTCTTCGCCTCCACCTACGACGGCTACCGCAGCCGCGGCAGCTTCGACGTGGCGGGCTTCAGCTTCCCGGCCGAGTTCGTCCCCCCCGATACCGGCGCCAGGGCCGAGGATTACCCCGCCATCTACTACGGCGGCGAGCGGGGCTGGGACTCGCTCGCGCACGTGCCGCTGCGCTATCCGGCCAAGGATCAGCGCGGCTCTGGCGCCGTCGCGTGCGTCGGCCAGCAAATCCCCCTGCCGCAGGAGCCTTTGCGCGCCGTGTACATCGCGGCCGCGGCATCGGCGCCGGTCGAGGCGGAGTTCCGAATCGCCTATCCCGACGGCGCCGCCGAGACGACGATGCTGCGTGTGCCCGCCTGGACCGACGAGGCGCCCCAGGCCACCATCGCGCTGCGCAGCCCCTACGTGCGGGCAACCGCGGACGACCTGCCTACCCCGGCCCACATCTACCTGCTGCGGATAGGCGACATCACGCGCAGCGGCGCCCCGACTGCCCTCGTCCTTCCCGCCTCCCCGCACATCAAGATCTTCGCCATCACCATCGAGCGCCAGTCCGCGCAGACGACGGGAGGTCAGTGACTTTGCCCCGGACTCTTATCCGCGCCGGCTCCGTCATCACCATGAACGACCGGGCCGAGATCCTCGCGCCCGGTTTCGTCGTGGTCGAGGACTCGCGCATCGCCTCCGTCACCGCCGAGGAGCCGCAGGGGGAATGGGATCGCATCATCGGCGGGCCGGATGCCGCCGTGCTGCCGGGCCTGGTCAACGCCCATACCCACGTCGCCATGACCCTCATGCGCGGCTACGCCGACGACATGGAGCTCATGCCGTGGCTGGAGCAGAAGATCTGGCCCACCGAGTTCAAGCTCAAGCGCGACGACATCTACTGGGGGTCGCTGCTGGGGATGGTGGAGATGCTGCGCGCGGGGGTCACCACCTTCAACGACATGTATTGGTGGTTCGACGCCACCGCGCAGGCGGCGCGGGAGGTGGGCATCCGCGCCAGCCTCTCGGCGGTGCTGCTCGGCTTCATGGACCGGGCCGAGAAAGACCTCGCCGCCGCCGCCGAGTTCGCCGAGAAGTGGCGGGGCGCCGCCGACGGCCGCATCACCGCCATGCTCGGCCCCCATGCCCCCTACACCTGCCCCGACAGCATCATGCGCTCCGCCATCGAGACCGCTCACGACCTGGGTCTGGGCGTTCACATCCACCTCTCCGAGACCGCCTCCGAGGTCAAGGAGAGCGTCGAGAAGATCGGCGCCACCCCCATCCGCCACATGGAGGACATCGGGCTGTTCGAGATCCATCCCGTGCTCGCCGCCCACTGCGTCCACGTCACCGACGACGACATAGATATCCTGGCGCGGCGCAAGGTCGGCGTCAGCCACAACCCCGGCAGCAACATGAAGCTCGCCTCCGGCACCGCGCCCGTGCCCAAGATGCTCAAGGCGGGCGTTATCCTTGGCCTCGGCACCGACGGCGCCGCCAGCAACAACAACCTCGACGTGCTGGAGGAAGCGCGCCTGGCGGCGCTGGTGCACAAGCTCGTCTGCGACGACCCCACCTGCGTCACCGCCTACCAGGCGCTCGAGCTGGCCACCCGCGGCGGCGCCCGCGCCCTCGGGCTGGACGACCGCATCGGGATGCTGGCGCCGGGCATGAAGGCGGATATCATCCTCATCGGGCTCGACCGGCCGCACCTGACGCCGCGGCACAACGTCGTCTCCCACCTGGTTTACAGCGCCCGCGCGTGCGACGTGCAAACCGTCCTCGTCAACGGCGAGATCGTGGTCAACGACGGCAAGGTTACGACCGTGGACGAGCGCGAAGTCATGGCCCGCGCCGCCGAGCGCGTCCGGGGATGGAGCTGAGGGATATTAGCCGCGGATTGGCACGGATGTGGCACAGCCGCCCTCGGCTGTGGGTGCGCGGTCGCCTGACCGCGGAAGCCAGGGAATTGAACCACAGAGCACCCTTCGACTTCCCTCAGAGCCTGCCCTGAGTGCAGCGAAGGGGTAAACTCCGAGGACACAGAG
>Ga0315294_10002861_pt1 | contig 18789 bp, 18 predicted proteins | sample YL17G13_40_MG_FD_203626 | JGI IMG/M metagenome (GOLD analysis project Ga0315294, IMG submission 203626) | Sediment microbial communities from Yellowstone Lake, YNP, Wyoming, USA - YL17G13_40 | ecosystem: Environmental > Aquatic > Freshwater > Lake > Sediment | place: USA: Wyoming | collected...
AGGAGCCAGGTGTCGAAGCGCCAGACGTGAGCGTTCTGAGCGGGGTCGGTGTTGTTGTGCACAGTGAGGTAATACCTGTATCCGCCGGATACGGGCGCATATAGCGCGGTGATCGTCACGTCCACAAGGTGATCCGCGAAGGCGGCCGCGCCCAGCGCGAGCATCAACGCTGTGCACAGAACCAGCCAAGAGGTTTTCATGGGAGATTCTCCTTTTGGGAGGACTCACGGCGTCTCCTGCCCAGGCGGGAAAGGCCGAGTGCGCCGAGTCCCCCGGCGAGCGCGAAGAGCGGGGACGGCTCAGGGATGGGCTGGGGAACCATGCTGCCCCGGTAACCGTAATCGCCAGCCGCAACGCTTGCCGACCCCATGTATTCAATGCTCGGCGGCAGCGAGGGCGCAGTGAACTCGAATCCGGAAAGATTCCGCCCAGGTGGTATCCCCATCCACCAATCGACCGTGCCCTGTCCGATGTACCACATCACGAATGTGGGGTAATTGGCGTAATACGGCCAGCCCGATGGGGATAGTATATGGGAAGCGGGCCCGAGCCGCACATAGAGGTTGCAGACATACGCGTTCTGCGCACCAAGGGTGTTGTTGTAGACCGTGAACCAGTACCGACATCCACCCGGAACGGTATCATAGCCCGCGGTGACGGTGACATCCACAGGTTCATCCCCGAAGGCGGCCGCGCCCGGCGCGAGGATGACCAATAGGCACAGAACAAGCGAGCAGCTTTTCATGCGAGATCCTCCTTTCAGATCAACCGGCGCGCCGCGCAAGGCGAGTGAGCGGCTCCGAAGCCGCTACAGGCTTTGTCCGAAGCCGCGCAACTGCTCGCTTGGGACACCGCAACAACCGGCGCTGGCGAAAGCATCATCCTGATGCAGCCGCGCAGAAGGCGGGCGTTGACGTCAAAGATATAGCAATTGCTCTCCGGAGCCATGCCGTTGTGGACGGTGAGGTAGTACCTGTATCCGCCGGGAACAGGCTGATAAAGGGCGGTAAGCCACGCGTCGTCCTGCGCCGGGGCGGTCCCCTGCAGCATCAGCATCAAACAGCCTGTCACAAACAGCCTTCGCATAACGCCACCTCCCGACGGGGGAATCACATCGTGCCCGCCTTACCCGCGTCTCAGCCGGGGCGTGAGCGCTCCAAGGGCCAGAAGACCGCCTGCTAGTGCAAGGAGCGATCCCGGCTCCGGGATGAGAGTGGGCGAGGCATAGCCGTACCCGCCGCTTCCATAGGACCCGTCGTACCAGTGCAGGAAGTAGTGAAAGCTGAATGCCAGGTCGGCGGTCGTAACGTTAAAGCCGGAGAGGCTGCCGCCGGGGGGTATCCCCTCGAGCCAGTAGGCGGAACTCGGGCCTGTCAGCCAGTAGACGCCGGAGCCATAGAAGCCGGTGTACTCCCAGTTCGGGGGCCACTCCAGATCCCAGCCGTCCAGAAGGCGAGCGCTGACGTCGCATATGTAGCAATTGCTCTGCGGAGTCATGCCGTTGTAGACGGTGAGGTAGTATCTGTATCCGCCGGGCACGGGCTGATAAAGGGCGGTAAGCCATGCCTCCTGCGCCGGGGCGGTGCCCTGCACCAAGAATATCAAGCAGCCTGTTACAAACAGCCTTCGCATAGCGCCACATCCTCGGAACGAATCCTTGCCTCCATCTAACTAAACGCTTTCCGAGGCGCAAACGTTTCGATCCGTGAGGCCATTCCGCGTAGATTCCCGCTGTGATCCGAGGACGGTGTGCAGTGCGTGCCCAAGGTTGGCAAACCTGGGCTAGCAGCCATCGGATAAAGTGGGTCGGAGCGGAAGCTGGGACTGCCCTTTTCTGGCCCTCACCCCCCTCTCCCAAAGTTGGGAGAGGGGGGTGAGGGCTGAGGGACGAATGGCAGAGGAGTTTACCCGGCGGGTGTTAGTCAAGGGCGAAGTCCTGACGGACTGACATGTCCCCAATCGGCTTCAGCGGATTTCGCTCCCGTGTAGCCCAGGAATTTATTCCTGGGTCAAGTGAGGGGCCTCTGAGGGTTCATTCCCGGGTCTACCTGCCCTGCGCTCAGTGGGACGTCAGCAATGGGGGCTACTCCATCTCCTGGGGCATTTCGGCAAGCTTGGCGCCGAGGAGCCGTGTCTTGCCTGCTCGCCAGATCGAGATTCTGATTGCCTGGCGCACCTTGCACTTCTGGATCGCGTTTGTAACGTCCTCGGCCCCGCCGACTTTCTTTCGATTGATCTCGGTTATGATGTCGCCCTGCATGAGTCCGGCTTTCGCCGCCGGGCTGCCCGGCTGTACCTGCCATACCACAGCGCCCTTCTCGGACTTATAGCCGTTCTGCTCGTACCAGGCGGCCAGGTCGCCGGTAAGGTCGGCAACGATCACGCCGAGGTAGGGCCGGACGATCTTCCCCTTCTCGATCAACTGCTTCACGGCGCTCTTGGCGGAGTTGATGGGGATCGCGAACCCGATGCCGATGTTTCCCTGACCGGGCTCGGTCGAGTAAATGGCGGTGTTGATGCCGATGACCTCACCGTTGACGTTGGCGAGTGCGCCGCCGCTGTTCCCGCGGTTGATCGCGGCGTCGGTCTGGATGGCCTCCTCGATCTTCTTGCCTTCCACGACCGGCAGGTTTGTGCGCTTGGTCGCGCTGATGACGCCGACCGTCACCGTGTTCTCAAGGCCGAGAGGATTGCCGATCGCGATGGCCCAGTCGCCCACGCGGACGGTGTCGGAATCGCCCAGCCGTGCGAACGGCAGATTCGTTGCGTTCACCTTAAGGACCGCGACGTCCGTACGGCCGTCCCTGCCGATCAGCCGGGCCTTGAAAGTTCGGCCGTCCTTGAGTGTCACCGTGACTCTATCGGCCCCCGCGATAACGTGGTTGTTCGTCAGGATGTAGCCGTCCTTGCTGATGACAACACCCGAGCCCTTGACCGCCAGGATTTGCTTTCCGGACGGGATAGGCAGCCCGAACATTTCCCCGAACGGATTCGGCGCCTGTCGTTCGGCCACGGTGTCAATGTTCACCACGGCGGGTCCGACTGCGGCAGCGGCATCGGCGATCGGATTCTGACCTTTCGCCACGACCGGCGGCGCAGGACGCCTTGTCAGTGCCTGCATCACGGACTCCTTGCCGCCGACGTTGATGGTGTAACCCATCCGCTGGAGCACGTACGCGCACGCAGCGAACCCCAGCACGAAAACCAGCATGTAGGATATCAACTTCTTCATGTGAAATACCTCGTAACTGCAAGGAAAGCAGTGGCCAGTCATCAGTTATCAGTGATCAGTAGGAGCCTTCACTGGTTACTGACGCCTCCCCTTCCTCGCTCCGTCATCCCGTCTCGACGGCCCTCAGCAGGTCTGCCATCTCGATGGCTGCTTCAGCGGCGTCGAAGCCCTTGTTGCCCACCTTGGTTCCGGCGCGCTCGATCGCCTGCTCGATGGTGTCGGCTGTTATCACACCGAAGATCGTCGGGACGCCGGTCGAGAGCCCTACATGCGCGATCCCCTTCGTCACCTCGGCCGCGATGTACTCGAAATGCGGCGTGGCGCCGCGGATAACCGCGCCCAGGCAGATCACGGCATCGTACTTGCCCGACGAGGCCATCTTCTGAGCGACTACCGGCACCTCGAACGTTCCCGGAACCCAGGCGATGGCGATGTCGTCGCCCTTTGCGCCGTGGCGTGTCAGCGCGTCCAGAGCTCCCTCCAGCAGCTTCTTCGTGATGAACTCGTTGAATCGGCTGACCACTATGCCGAACTTGAATCCATCGGCAAGCAGCTTGCCCTCGAATGTCTTTGCCATTTGGTCCTCCTTATGAGTGATGCGTGACTCGTGACACGTCGAGAACGGCTCGGCAGGAGCCTCGCCCTCCCGGTCACGCATCACGTATTACGCATCACTCCAGCAAATGCCCCAGCTTGTCGCGTTTTGTTTCCAGGTACCGAAGGCTCGCGCTGTTCGGCTTCACTACGAGCGGCACGCGCTCCACTATCTCCAGATCGTAACCCTCAAGGCCTGCGAGCTTCGATGGGCTGTTGGTCATGTATCTTATCTTCCGAACGCCCAGGTCAATGAGCACCTGCGCCCCGATGCCGTAATCTCTGAGGTCGGCAGGATAGCCGAGACGCTCGTTCGCCTCGACGGTATCGAACCCCTCGTCCTGAAGCTCGTAGGCTTTCAGCTTGTTCAGCAGGCCTATGCCGCGCCCCTCCTGGTATATGTAGAGGAGCACTCCTCGGCCCTCTTCGGCTATCACAGCCATAGCCCGCTCGAGCTGCCCGCCGCAGTCGCATCGGAGAGAGTGAAGCACGTCGCCCGTCATACAGCTTGAGTGGATGCGCACCAGCACCGGCTCGCCGTTCGCCACGTCGCCCATGGTAAGCGCGATGTACGGATTGTCCTCCACGTCAGTCTCGTAGGCGAACAGCCGAAATTCGCCGAGTTTTGTCGGCAGATGGGTTTTCGCCACGCAGCGCACCAGCCTCTCCGTGCGCCTGCGGTACTTGATGAGATCGGCGATGGTGGCGATCTTCAGCCCGAATCTCCTTGCCAGCGCCTGAAGCTCCGGCAGGCGGGCCATCGTGCCGTCCTCGCTCATGATCTCGCAGAGCGCGCCGCTCGGGTAAAGCCCGGCGAGACGTGCGAGGTCTACGACCGCCTCGGTGTGCCCGGCGCGCTTCAGAACGCCGCCCTCCCGAGCAGCCAGCGGGAACACGTGACCCGGCTTTGCGAGGTCGGACGGCTTCGTCGCGGGGTCAATGAAAACCTTTATCGTGTGCGCCCGGTCGAACGCCGAGATTCCGGTCGTCGTACCCCGCACGGCATCCGCGCTGATAGTGAACGGGGTGCCCATCTTGGCGGTATTCTTATCCACCATCATCGAGAGGTTGAGTTCCTCGAGGCGCTTTTGGGTGGTGGGGAGGCAGATCAGCCCGCGGCCGTGCTTCGCCATGAAGTTGACCGCCTCCGGACTGACCTTCTCTGCGGCCATGATGAAGTCGCCCTCGTTCTCCCGATCCTCATCGTCCACGACGATGAGCATCTTCCCCTCGCGGATATCCTGTATCGCTTCTTCGATTGAACAGAAGTCAGACATGTTCTCGCTCTAGACTGGAGTATTGGAGTGATGGAGTACTGGAACAATGGGTCCCCAATACTCCAACACTCCAGTACTCCACTACTCCATAAATCCACCCTCGGACAGTTTGCTCACCAATATCTCATCCAAGGCAGCGGACCTTTTGCCCACGAATTTGTGTACGTACTTCCCTATTATATCAGTTTCCAGGTTCACTTTGCTACCCACGGTCGCCTCGCCCAGGGTCGTGTTCGCCAGCGTGTGCGGGATCACGGCCGCGGCGAACCAGTTCGGCCCGAGATCCGCGACCGTCAGGCTGATCCCGTCAACGGCGATCGAGCCCTTCTGCACGATGTACTGCATGATCTCCGGCGGGGCTTCGAAGCGGAGGACGGTCTCTCCGGCTGCCTTGCGAATCTCCCTGACAGTGCCGATGCCATCCACGTGGCCGAGGACCATGTGCCCGCCGAGCCGATCACCGGCGCGCAGAGGCCGCTCCAGGTTCACCGCATCTCCGGGTCTCAATCGCCCGAGCGTGGATCGTTCGACAGTCTCGCGGACGACGTCGAACTTCAGCATCGGCGGCGAGACTTCGACGGCCGTCAGGCACGCGCCGTTGACGCTCACGCTGTCGCCGAGCTTGACGTCGCCCGAAACCTTCGGCGCCTCGACTGTAAGCCGCATTCCGCCCGGCCCAGGCTCGGTCCGAATGACCTTCCCTTTTTCCTCAATTAAACCCGTGAACATTTCGACGATCCCCTGCGGCCCAGATGTGGGAGGGCTCTCCAGAGCGCGATCACCAATACCCGGGGGGCACGTCCTCCTTTACGAATCGGTATCTGCACTCTCTGATCTCTGGCATGGAAGGACCCAGCCACGCCCAATCTATCTCGTTAGCATACGCGGAATTGGCGGTGGAGTGCTCCCATACGTCAGGGCTATCGGCAAGTCCAGCCTCCACCGGATTACTGTGAACGTACGCCAAAATGTCGTCGTAATCTTTCCTGTCCCTTACAAGGTGCTCGTAGAAACCATCCTGCCAAAACGGACCCTTACGTTGAAGTAGCTGGTTCAGCCTGCGAGCCGTGAACTTATCTATGCTCTCCATAACACTGCTCAACTGTCTAGCAGAGCGCAAGCCGATTATAGCATGATAGTGGTCAGGCATGACGACAAACCCCAGGATTCGCCACCAACCTTGTTGTTTTGCCCAGACAAGGCTGGAAACCACGAGTTCAGCACAGTCAGGATGGGCCAACGGCTCACCAACAGTGTGATGAACACACTTGGTGATGAAATAGCTGTGATTGTCTAGAGATACTCTGCCCTTTCGTAAATCCCTACTGTGCGGTAGTTCGGACAGATCGTACATATCCACCCACCGGATGATCGCCGTCTGGAGACGCCTCCCACATCCAGATTCGGTTACCCGATCTCAAACTCCAGCGCGATGTCCTCCCCGAAGCGGCGGATCCTCGGCCTCGAGACGGTCAATGCCTTGCTCATCAGCTCGATGCCGTCGCCCTCGACGGGAGTTTTCGCATCCCGGCCGCCGATTATCTTTGGTGCTAGGAAGATTATACCACGATCTACCAAGCCTGCTTTGAGCATCGAGGCGGCGAGCTCTCCGCCGCCTTCGAGAAGCACACTGTTGATCCCCATCTTCCCCAGTTCGCCCATCAGGTAGCGGAGATCAATCCGGCCATCAATGTCCCGAACCCCCAAAACCCGGACACCCGCACCCCACAGGCGGTCCAGATTCGCCTCCGGTGCGTCGCGCTTCGTGACGATAATCGTGGGGGCTTCCGAGTTCAGCACTTTCGCATCCGAGGGCGTCCGCCCTTCGCTGTCCACCACGACCCTGAGAGGACTTGCATCCGTTCGCCGCGTCTCCGTGTCTCCGCGTCGCCCCGTCGCCCTGTCGCCCTGTCGCCCCATCCGTGCAGTTAGCTCCGGGTCGTCCGCCAGCACAGTGCCGATCCCCACGAGCACTGCGTCGTGCCGGCTTCGAAGCCTGTGGACCTCGCGCCTGGCATTCTCTCCCGTGATCCAGCGGGAATCGCCGGTCCGCGTCGCGATCTTCCCGTCCAGCGTCATCGCGGCCTTCCACAGGACGAAGGGCAACCCGGTCGTAACGCGCTTGATATAAGCCTCGTTCAGCGTCCTGGCCTCGTCTTCCATCAAGCCGACCTGCACGTCTATGCCTGCCGCCCTCAGGATCTCGATCCCGCGCCCGGAGACCGTCGGGTTCGGGTCCACCATCGCTGCGAAGACTCGGCGCACCCCGGACCGGATGACGGCGTCCGTGCAGGGCGGCGTCCTCCCCTGATGGCAGCACGGCTCCAGAGTCACGTACAGATCCGCGTCCCTGGCAAGCACGCCGGCCCGGTCGAGAGCGACGACCTCCGCATGAGGCGCCCCCGCCTTCGCGTGATACCCTTCGCCGACGATACTGCCGTCACGGACAAGAACAGCCCCTACCATCGGGTTGGGGCTGGTTCGTCCGCGCCTTGCGAGCCTCAACGCCCGCTTCATGAAAACGCTATTCGTCATCTGTATCTTCTTCTGTCCGCTTCGCCAGGCGGTGCAGGATCTTCTTCTTTTCCTCGCCGTATCCGAGTCCGATCTCCCGGAGATCGAGCAGCGCCAGAAGCAGCAGGCCGATGGTCAGGCCGAGGCAGACGATCCAGTACGCGAGGGCACCGAAGGGACTATACGCGGCCACCCAGCGGTCACCCACGAGGACCATCACCATTACGGTGATCATCAGGAACGTCGCCGCTACCCGCAGCGCCTTTTGCTTCGGGGTTACGGTCTTCGTGCCTGCTCGCCAGCCCCGAATCTCCAAAGCCAGAAAGGCTACCGCCAGAAGAATCCCGATTGCCAGCAGTACCCGGAGCATAGTACACCCCCATCGTGAATAGCGCCGGCCCAGGTTCCATGCCGATCCGCCGCACTTTGCTCTCGTCCGGCCTGCTGTTTCAACCCTGGGCCTGACAGCACTTCTTCCTCAGCTCGGATATCGCCGCCTCGACGCCGTTCGGCCCTTCGAATACGAAGGAGCCCGCGACGAGCACGTTCGCTCCGGCCGAGATAACCAGATTGCACGTGTCCAGATTGATTCCGCCGTCCACCGCTATGTCTATCTCGCGCCCGGACTTCTGCGCCATGCTTCGGGCGGCGGCTATCTTCGAAAGCATGGAGTGGATGAACTCCTGCCCGCCGAATCCGGGGTTCACGGTCATGATAAGCAGTTCGTCAATGTCGCCAAGCACGTTTTCCACCACGCAGAGCGGAGTGGATGGATTCAGCGCGACGCCCGCCGGCACACCGAGCTCCCTTATCTGCTCGATGGTTCTGTGCAGGTGAACGCAGGCTTCCGCGTGTACGGTGATCGAGTTACATCCCGCCTCCACGAATTCGGAGAGTATTGACTCGGGACACTCGATCATCAGGTGGCCGGCCAGCGGAAGGTCGGTCTTATCCCTGATGCTCCTGACTACCGGAGGGCCGAAGGTGATGTTCGGCACGAACCTGCCGTCCATAATGTCGAGGTGAATGCTGTCGGCAGCCGCGGCGGTGACTCTGCGCACCTCGCGCTCCAGATTGCCGAAATCTGCAGACAGCAGGGAGGGTGAGACCTTTATTGCCATTTGCGTTCCTCCCTGACGAGCTTGTCGTTGATATATATGCGTATGGTGATCTTGTTGCCCACTCCTTCGACTCTCTGCTCTATGGGTTCGCCCGGATGCGCGATTTCCGAGTAGACGATGTTTTCGCCGTAGTCATCCTGAACGACTACTTGCACCCTCTGATCTTGAGGCCCCTTCGGCACTGCGAATTTCACGTCGAATGATCGAGTCTCTCCCGTCGGAGCATAATCCTCCGCATCGGGCGATGCCTCCTGGGGCTCAGGGCCCAGGCTGAAGACCATGTTCACCGCCTGGTTGCGCTCCTGCTCCGTTCCGGCAGATGGCTCTTGTTGCATGATGTTGCCCGCCGGGACCGAGTCGCTGTACTCCTGGGAGACCTCGCCGACATTCAGGCCGGCATCGAAAATCCGCTCCTTGGCTATATCCAGCGTCAGTTTCACTACGTCGGGGGTGGTGGCAAACCTGGAGCCCTTGCTGACCCATAGGCGAACGATTCTCCCCGATTTGATGGTTCGACCGGCGGCCGGGTTCATGTAGTAGATCCTCCCCGCCGGATATTCCTCGTTGAACTGCTCGGATGTGATGGCCAGCCGGAAGTTCTTCTCAGTGGCAACTGCCTGTGCTTCATCCATGGTTTTCCCCACCAGGCCTGGGACTCTTACTTCGCCGGGGCTTGTCAGGGCCCAGATCACCATCGCCGTTGTCAGGATGGTGACGGCGGCTACGACTGCCAGCAGCATCTTCCGCAAGGCGGACAGGAGCGCCGGCTCGACGTTCTCCAGCTCGTCCGCCGGTGCTTCCTCCGGCTCGGCCGCAACCGTTTCCAGCTCGGGCAGCTTCTTCTCCTTGGGCTGCGACCACGCTATCGGCTTGGCGAGGCGCAGTCCGTCTCTTACGGATTGCAGCTCCTTGAACATCGCCTTTGCCGAGCGATACCGGTCCGGCGGAGACTTCTGGAGAGCCTTTGCGATGGCGACTTCCAGGTTCTTGGGTATGCCCGGATTCAGTGTCCGAAGAGACGGCACAGGCTCGCGGGCATGTTTCAGCGCAATGGCTATGGGCGTATCGCCGTCGAACGGGAGCGTGCTCGTGAGAAGCTCGAAGAGTATGATGCCCAGCGAATATACGTCTGCCGCCGGAGACGCGGGCTTTCCCTCCGCTACTTCGGGCGACATGTAGTGTATGGAGCGCATCATGGCGTTTGTTCGCAGAGACTGCGAGGATGCGACCGCGTTGCTCACCCAGAAGTCGGCGAGCTTGATCCGGCCTTCGGGCGTGACCAGGATGTTCCCGGGGCGCAGGTCGCCGTGGACGAACCCACGCCGGTGAGCGAAATCCAGGACGTCGCATATGGCCAGCCCGATATCCACCGCGGTGCTAAGCGAGAACGGGGCGCTTCGCCGAATCCGCTCCTTCAGGTCCACGCCGCGAACATACTCCGTGATCACGTAGTAGTTACCGCCCTCTTCGCCGCTGTCGTACACCTCCACAATGCCGGGGTGCTCGACCCCCGTCATTGCCTGGGCCTCGACCAGCATTCGCTCGGCGAACAAGCGGTTTGAGGCATACTGGGGAAGCAGTACCTTCGCGGCTACCGGGCGGTTGTCAATCTTGTCGTCACACCTGTAAACGGTGAACAGGTTCCCTTCGCCGACCTTCTCCAACACCTCATATCGGTGTTTCAGCACAGTGCCGATCAACGCATTCCTCCCCTCGCCATAAATGACGAGGCTGGACAGTCCGAAGCATGCTGAAGCAGGCTGAGCCGGAAATCCCAAATCCGAAACAGGATGAGCTCGCTTTGGCGTGCCTTCATCCATCTAGCCTGGGGCTTTAACCCCAGGTCACTGTGTTCCGCCCGAGCGAGACCTGATTGCCTGGAAAGCCCGTATCCCGACCGCCGCCACGATCAGGCAGAGCATCACGATGTACGCGGGCGTGAAGTCCACGTCAATCCCGCGAATAAAGTAACGGCTGAGGTATTGAACGGCGACTATGATCAGCCACACCGCCGCTATCACCTCAACCAAGTAGCTCCTTAGAGTATCCATCGTTAACTCACCACGCAGGCACAGGGGTCACGGCAAATCGCGGAAATCCCAAGCACGAATATCGAAACTCGAAACAAATCCAAATGACCGAATGCCCCAAATCTCAAACGATCCGGCGAGGGAGTTTGGAGCATTTCTCGTTCGAATTTGAAGCTTGTTTCGTGCTTCGGATTTCGAATTTCGAGTTTGCGTGTCTCTGCATCTCGGTGGGCTTTCACAAGATTGCCTGTGCCTGGAGCGCCTTCAGCCAGATTTCGGGAGCCACATCGTCCGCGACGAATGCTGACCCGATCGAGCGCACGAGAACGGCGTGAAGCTTCCCGTGGGCCACCTTCTTATCCAGACCCATTGCCGCCACGATTTCGGCGTGACCGATGCCTGGCGGAAGCTTATGCGGAAGGCCGGCCGCCTGCAGGATGCCGACGATCCGATCCACCAGGTCGCCGCTCGCCAGGCCCATTTCCCGCGACGCCAGCGCGGACGTCACCATCCCGACGGCAACCGCCTCTCCGTGCCGGATGCCCCTGTAGGCCGTCAGCGATTCGACCGCGTGCCCCACCGTATGGCCGAAGTTGAGTATCCGGCGCAGGCCCGATTCGCGCTCGTCCTGCCGGACGACATCCGCCTTGATCTCGCACGACCTTGCGATCGTGTGTTCGAGCACCGCCGGGTCCTGGCGCTTGATTGTGCGAAGGTTCGTCTCCAGGAACCCGAAGTACTCACCGTCCCGAATTATACCATGTTTGATGACCTCGGCCAACCCGGATCGGAGCTCGCGGCCGGGCAGCGTCCGGAGGACCGACACGTCAATCAGCACCAGCTTCGGCTGGTGGAACGCGCCGACGAGGTTCTTGCCGCGGGACAGGTTCACGCCCGTCTTGCCGCCCACGCTTGCGTCAACCTGCGCGAGAAGCGAGGTCGGAACCTGAACGAAATCTACCCCCCGCAGATACGTCGCCGCCGCGAACCCGGCCAGATCGCCGACTACTCCGCCTCCCAGGCCGATGACCATGCCGCCGCGGTCCAGCCGCTGGTCGAGCAGCTTCTCGTAGATGCGTGCGACCGTCGAGAGCATCTTGTACCTCTCGCCTGCCGGGATGGTGATCACACGAGCTGATATGCCCGCGTTCGCGAGGCTCTGCACGAGCCGGTCGGCATACAACGCTCCGATCCGGCGGTTCGTCACGACAGCCGCGGCCTTGCCCTCGCAGGCGCAGGAAATCAGCTCACCTGCCCGATCAAGCAGGCTTGTGCCGACGTGTATGTCGTATCCTTTCTCACCAAGTTCTACACGCAGCTTGCTCATGGTTTCTCACCGTAGTTCCGTACCCGGCTCCTTGGCGACACTATAAGTATAAGGGCTCTTCGCCCTGTTGTCTACTATGGTCGCCTGATTCCCGAGGGCATCGCACGCACGCGCGGAACTCCGGGCCGCGAGGCTCCGCAGCGGACGGCGAAAGCGCGAGCAGGAAACCGCGGAGTTCTGCAGAACTCACCTATAAGAGACCGTAACCTGTTTCGAGGGGGTATTGCGATGTCGGATGATCAAGTATCTCGGCTCTCGGGAGAGATCGAACGGCTCTACGCACGGATTTCGGAGCTCGAACGACTTCTTCGCGAACATATGGAGGGTGCGCTGCCAGAAGCGCCCCGCGTGACCCCGGCGCCTGCGCCTCCACCCGTGCCCGAGGCACAGCCTCCGCCTCCCGTCCGGCCTGTGCCGTCTCCCCAACCCGTCGCAGCCGAGGCGCGGAAGTCCGACCTTGAAGTGGAGTTCGGCGGGAACTGGTTGAACAAGATCGGTGCTGTTGCCTTGGTGCTGGCCATGGCATTCTTCCTGAAGTACGCAATCGACAACCGGTGGGTCAACGAGACCGGCAGGGTTATAATCGGTATCGTGGTGGGCCTCGCCTGTGTGTATGGCGGAGAGTACTTCCAGAAGAGGAACCTCCCGCGATACGCGCAGGGCATCTCCGGCGCTGGAATCGCGATACTCTATTTCAGCATATACGCAGCCTTCGCGTTCTATCACTTGATCCCGCAGTCTGCGGCATTCGGATTCATGGTGGTGGTGACGGCCACCGCCATCGCTCTCTCCGTCCGGCACGACGCGGTGGCCATAGCGATACTGGGCATAGTCGGCGCATTCCTCACGCCGGTGCTCCTTCGAGGGGCCGATGGGGACGGCCAGGGGGTCAGACTGTTCACATACATCGCGATCCTCGACCTGGGCATCCTTGGCATCACCTATTACAAGGGCTGGCGCGAACTGAATCTGCTGAGCCTCGCCGGCACGGTGCTCATCTTCGCCGGCTGGTTCGTCGAGAGTTACTCGCCGGAGAAGCTGGGCATCACAATGGCGTTTCTCACGGTTTTCCTCGCGATCTTCGCCGCGCAGTCGTTCGTTCAGAACGTCGTTGCGCGGCGTCCGATGAACAGCGCCGACATATGCATAGCCCTGGCCGCCCCAGCTCTGTATTTCTCCACGGCCTTCGCGCTTCTATCGCCCAAGTATCGAGTCTACCTTGGGGCATTCTCGGCGGTGATGGCCGCGCTGTACCTGCTCTTGGCGCAGAACGTTCGCGTGATCCGGTTTGAAGACAAGCGAGTCCGTATCCTCTTCCTCAGCGTTTCCACGATTTTCCTGACGATCGCCATTCCCATTCAGTTGAGCGGCTACTGGGTGACGATCGGCTGGGCCTTTGAGGCCGCCATACTGTTCGCAATAGGGTTCTACTTGAGCAGCGTGCGGACGCGGTATGCGGCTACCGTGCTCTTCGGGCTCGTGGTCCTGCGCCTGATCACAGTGGATACCTTCGCTGGGCGACTGATTCCTTTCTATAACCTTCGCTTCCTGGCGTTTCTCGCCGCCGTAGCGATGGGCGTGCTCGTCACATGGCTGTATCGCCAATACCGAGAGGCGACGCCCCCGCGGGAGAGATGGGTTCCAGCCTTGCTCATTCTAGTAGCCAACTTTGTGATGATATGGGGCCTGAGTGTGGAGGCGGTCAGTTCGTTCACGGCGGGCCCGTATCCGCTTCCGGTGGAGGCGAGCAAGATCTCGGTGGCTCTCTCTGCGGTGTGGCTTGCATATGCCGTGCTTATTCTCGCGGGTGGGATCATCTGGCGATACAGGCCCGTTCGTATCATGGCTCTCGCATTGATAGGTGTCGTAATCTTGAAATCTTTCGTCGTGGATGTGTGGACCCTCGAAAAGCTTTACCGGATAATCGCTTTCGTCGCGTTGGGGCTGGTGCTTCTGGTGTCCTCCTATGTTTACCAGGCATATCGTGACAAGATACGCATATAGTAGCGGTGGGTGAGCAATGATGAGCAACATGTCAGACAGGTACAGATGGGGTCTCCTGCTAGTGATCGTTCTGTCTCTGGCCCGCCCGTCCCTGGCGGATTTCAGTCGTGCGAGGTGGGCGTACTTCAAGGAGCTCAGGCCCGGCTCAGACATTCGTGCCGACTACGCGGAGTTCAGCCTCGACAAGGAGGTCTACTCCGGGTCGCGAAGGGACCTGGCCGACCTTCGCATCGTCAATGGTCAGGAACGGGAGGTCCCCTTCAAGCTCCTCGAAGAGCGGGGCACTGTCACGGATACGCCGTATGCGCCCGAGCTGCTTAACAAGTCGGCTGTGCCGGGCAAATATGCTTCGTTCATGCTCGACCTCGGCAAACCGGGGAGGGTCAGCAACCGGATAGAGATCTATACCTCCTCCACGAACTTCATGCAGAGGGTGGACGTCGCGGGCAGTCAGGATGGAACGCAATGGGCTACCCTTCGGGACGACGGCCATATCTTCGATTTTTCCCACGAATATCGCGCCCGAAGCACCACGGTCAGCTACCCGGAGAACACGTACCGGTACATCCGGGTGAGGCTATGGAATCTTGACGAGAAACCCATCGCGATAGCCGGCGCGAACGTCTATTGGAGAAAGGTCGAGCCCGCCAAAGAGATGCTTCTGTACAAGGGAAAGGGGTCCGTCACTCAGAACTCGGAGGAGCGAAGCACGGACATCGTGGTTGACATGCGATCCGCAGGCCTGCCCGGGCAGCGTGCGGTCATCGCCTCGCCGGATACGAACTATAACCGCGAGGTTGAGATCGCAGGGAGCAAGGACCGGAAGGAATGGACCGAACTGGGGTCGGGATACATCCTGAAGTACGACATGCCCAAACTCAAGGCGGAGGAATCCGGCGTCGAGTACTCCGAAGCCGGCTGGCGCTACATCCGGGTCAGGATACGGAACTACGATGACCAGCCCATCGGGGTATCGGGTGTCGAAGTCTATGGTATCAGCCGGCGCGTCTTCCTTCCCTACAAGCCGGGCCTCAGCTACCGGCTGTACTATGGAAACGCTGAGGCAGAGATGCCGGTCTACGATTTCCAGCAGACCTTCAAGTATCACCTGTCTCAGCCGGCGGTGACTTTGCAGCTCGGCCGTGAGTCCAAGAACCCCGATTTCTCGATGCCCATTGCGACAAAGCCTTGGCTCGAGGCGAATCCGTGGGTGATCTGGGTCGTGCTGGCCGCGGGAGTGATTCTCCTCGGACTCCTCATCATCCGCCTTGTTCTTCAGACCAAGGCTCAGCCGCCGGGCGAGTCCTCTTAAGCTTGAAAGGGGCGGTTACCTGGCTCGGCCGGGCCGCCCCTTACGGTGCACATCATGCGTTTCCCGGGAACCCCGGGTCACTCTACTTTCCTGTTGCTTCGGCAGCCCGCTGCCGGAGCAGCTAGTGCCCGTGCAACTTGTACGGCCTAGAATCCCAGGAATGAATTCCTGGGCTACCGTCGAGCAAAACCCTCCGGGTTACAGTCGTTTCAGCCCGGCAGGGCTTTGCCCGGGTCTAGCCCAGGTGTTTTCCCGCCGGCGCGGGATCCCGCAGTCGGGACAACCCTGGGCCGGAGTGCGGCGTATTAAGTTGCAGAGGCACTAGCAGCTCCTTCTCCCTCTTGGGGAGAAGGTTGGGATGAGGGTGGGGCTATCGTGCGAGCATTTCACCCTCACCCTAACCCTCTCCCTCAAGGGAGAGGGTTTCGTGGGCGGCCACAGGTGCCGCCCCTACTGGCTGCTGGCGGCTGGCGGCTAACCTATCTCCACTTATGCTCGAACTTCTGCAGGCTGTCGTAGCCGCGCCACATCATCAGGTGATCTACTATCGTTACGGCGGTCATGGCTTCCGCGACCGCGACGATCCTGGCCGTGATAGTCGGATCACGGCGGGTGATCGCACCCAGCGTCGTCTCCTCCATCTTCGCCATGTCAACAGTCGGCTGCGCGATGGAGATAGTCGCGGTCGGCTTCACGGCGATCCGGAGCACCAGGTCCTCACCGTTTGTGATGCCGCCGAGGAATCCGCCGGCCCTGTTCGTCTTGAAGCGCACCCTGCCGTTTTCGAGATAGGGAATATCGTTGCACTCGGAACCCTTCATCCTGGTGGCAGCGAACCCGGCGCCGATCTCCACGCCCTTGACCGCGCCGATGCTCATCAGGCCGTGCGCCAGACACGCGCTGAGCTTGTCGAATACCGGCTCGCCGAGTCCGGCGGGCACGCCGCGCGCGATGACCTCCACGATCCCGCCGGCCGTGTCGCCTTCCTCTTTGATCTCGAGCACGCGGGCGATCATCTTCTCGGCCGCCTCGAGGTCCGGGCAGTTGATGATGTTCTTGCCCTTGTTCGCCTCGATCTCCTCGAAGGTCATCTCCCTCGCGGCGATCCCGGCGCACTCCTTGACGTAGCCCAGAACCTTGATGCTCTCGGTGGCCAGGATCTTCTTCGCAAGCGCGCCCGCCGCCACGCGCATGCAGGTCTCCCGGCCGCTCGCCCGACCCGCGCCGCACCAGTCGGCATATTCCCCGTACTTTACGAAGAAGGTGTACTCCGCATGCCCCGGCCGAATCAGGTCTTTCACCTTGCGATACTGCTCGACGTGAATCTCCTGCCGGTCCACGTTGTAGACGATCATGCCGACCGGAGCGCCCGTGGTCTTCCCGTCCATCACGCCCGCCACGATCTTCACCTGGTCGGTCTCCTGCCTGGGGGAGTCTATCGGCGACGTTCCCGGCCGGCGCTTGTCAAGCTCCACCTGGATGTCGGCGTCGCACAGGTCCATGCCCGCCGGCACGCCGTCAACGATCACCATCAGCGCATCGCCGTACGACTCCCCGCACGCGGTCACTCTGAATGCTCGTCCATATGTGTTGCCTAACAAGGATTTCCTCCTCTGCCTGGATACCAGCTCTTACTCTTACTCATACTCCCCCGGGCGAGGCATGCCTCGCCCCTACATGACGGCTTCGCGATGGGTGGCGATTTCCGAATCGCCACCCGGGGATTTCGGGCAGAGATTCGGAAATCCCTGCCCATCAAGTGCTTCCTCCGTTCCAAATCGCAAATTGCCGCGCCCGAATCTGCAATTTGTCATTTGCGATTTGTAATCTCCATCACCGCTCCCGCGCCCCGCATCAGCTCCACAAAGTTCGGGAACGTAACATTGACCGCCTCGGCGGTTTCAACCTCCGTCCGGCCCTTGCATGCAAGTCCCGCAACCGCCAGTGCCATCACCACTCGATGGTCTCCGCGGCCGTCTAGTCTAGCGGAGTGAAGCGCAGAGCCGGTGATAACCAGGCCGTCCGGGAGCTCCTCGACCTTCCCGCCCATCTTCGAAAGCTCCTCGCGCATCACCCGGATGCGGTCGGTCTCCTTCAGCCGGGCCTGAGGTACGTTCACGAGTCGGGTGACTCCCCGGGCGAAGCATGCCGTCACCGCCATCGCCGGCAGGGCATCCGGCGTGTCGCCGAGGTCGAACTCGCCGCCTCTCAGCTCGCCGCCGGTGATTCGTATCCCCTCCGGAAGCTGCTGGATTTGCGCTCCCATCTCTTCCAGCATGTCCACGACGGCCTTGTCCCCCTGCGAATCCTTCATGTCGAGGCCCAGGAGCGTCAATTCGGAACCCGTGATCGCGGCGGCGCACAGGAAGAAGGTCGCGGACGAGAAGTCGCCCGGAATGCTTTTCTCGAATGACCGATAGCTCTGGCCGCCGGGGATTCGAAAGCTCTCATAGCCTGCTCGCTCGTACCTGATGCCCATGTCGTCAAGCCATCCGAGCGTCATCTCTATGTACGGCTTCTCGATCGCGTTGCTCACCAGGATCTCCGAATCCCCGCCGGCGAGCGGACAGTTGAGCAGCAGGCTCGTGAGATACTGGGAGGTCTTGCTGCCGTCGAGCTCGGTTCGTCCGCCGCGCATGGGGCCTCCGACAACGAGAGGCGGCCTGCCGTCCCCTCGAGTGGAGAAGCCGTGCGCGCCGAGGTTGTTCATGGCTTCAAGCAGCGGGCCCGCGGGCCGGCTTCGGATCTGATGGTCGCCGGTAAAGACGCTGTAGCCCTCGATTAACGCCGCCGTCCCCAGCGCTATGTAAAGCGTGGTGCCGGAGTTCCCCACGTCCACGATATCGTCCGGTACCGCCGGGGTGCCTCCCGTGCCCGTGATAGCCCACTCGCCATCCAGGACGATGGATGCGCCGAACCTCCGGTAGACCTCCACGGCGGCCAGCGTGTCCGAGGAAACCAGCGGATTCGCGACCCGCGAGGTCCCGTGCGCGAGCGAGCCGATCGCCACCGCGCGTATCGTGTGCGATTTCGAGGCCGGAATGCGTACCTGCCCGGACAGCTCCGATTTCTCGACCGCCAGAATCACGTCGCCTGTGCTCCTAAGAATGTATGAAAGACCCCGTTTTCGCGTAGGGACAGTTTAGCGAGATAGGCGCAGAGTGTCAAATCAGATGCGGCCGCCGCATGACGCTGAGCGGTGGTGGAAGTGCGGCAGCAAGGAAGCCAAAAGGGTTTGAGGAGACCGCCAACACGGTTGACCGTCTTGCCTGGCAAACCTATCCGAGTGAGTAGTGGAGCGCCAGCATCAAGAGGAAACCGATGAGGAAGCTCCACGTGGCCCACGTTTCGTATCCGTGGCTGTGGCTTTCGGGGAGC
>Ga0315294_10002865_pt1 | contig 18775 bp, 12 predicted proteins | sample YL17G13_40_MG_FD_203626 | JGI IMG/M metagenome (GOLD analysis project Ga0315294, IMG submission 203626) | Sediment microbial communities from Yellowstone Lake, YNP, Wyoming, USA - YL17G13_40 | ecosystem: Environmental > Aquatic > Freshwater > Lake > Sediment | place: USA: Wyoming | collected...
GAGAAGGATGGCCCGAGCCTCGGCATCGTTTTCTCCGTAGATGCACGAGAATTTGCCTATGACCGCGGCGAATCCCCGGCAGAGGGCGGCAAAATCGATTTTATCCTTATCGTCGGCGCAGGGCAGAGGCGCCAAGATTTCTGCGACGAATCTTTTTAAGCGCTCGATCTCCTCGACATGATCCCGATATTTCTTCGCCTTCTCGGGCGAGCCGTCCTCTTCCTCGGCGGCCCTGCCGCTTTCCTTGGCGCTCTCGGCGAGGATTTCGAGACGGGATATATATCTTTCCCTTCCCCAGCCGATCATGGCGCTTTTCAGGTAGCGGCCGGCCTTGAGCGGAGAAATCGCGGCTGCTCCATTGCTTGAGGGAAGCGAGAGGGCGCCCGCTTCGATGAGCGCGCAGATGTCGGAAACCAGGAAATCATGTTCCATCCAATCGATGAGCCCGGAGAAGACTTTTCCGGGAGAGGTGAAGGCCAGCGGGATGCCCTCGGAATAGGTCGCCTTGAGGCCGTTTTTCGCGGCGAGGGCATACATGATTGAAGGATAGACTGCGCCGGACGGATGGATGATCTCGACTTCATCGAGCGGGATCTTTTCGGCAATGACCATCTGTAATATTTTCCGGGATTCGTTGGTCGGCCCGATGGCCGTGAAAATCTGAAGCGATTTATCCGGGAAAGGCGGCGCGGCTTCTTTAGGCGCGAAAAGCCAGGGGAGGCGGTCGATGTTCGCGGTAGGCGGTGTGCTCGTCGGGGCAAAAGAGCGAGATGGAGAACCCGATATTTTCCAATACCGCCGCGGACGGACGAGCCCAAAAACCGGCTCCTGAGGAATCAAGACGAGATTCTCCCCGGCGAGTTCCTCAAGGAATTGGCGCTCAAGATAATCCAGCGCCTGGTCTTGAAACGATAGATAAAATTCCTGATCTTGCGAGATCCCTTTTTGTTTCCGCCACAGATCAATTTTGCTTAGGGCAATTTCATACAGCCCGGGCATATCGATTTTCTTCTCTTTCCGGATCTCCTCTTCATATCTCTTTAGAAAAAGGATAATCTCCTCCCCTTTCTGTTGAGAGATAAAATGGGAGGGCGAGATATCCGCGCTTTTCAACCCCGCCATTCTCAGAGAAAAAACTGAATTCCGAATAATCCGGACAATTCCCGATGTCGCTTCAACCTTTCCAAAGTAGCGAAGTTTTCCCCCTTCCTTCAATTCCCTAAATATCCTATCAACGAGGAAAAGAGATGCAGTCCGGGAAACGAGCTTGATCCCTTGCCCTGAAAGCTCGGCTCCCGCCACTTCTTGTGCAAGCGACGGAAGCGTCACAAAGTGCAGGTTTGCCCAATTCTCTGTTTGTTGTGCAAGGACATTTCCTATTTGGTGCCCTAACTGATAAGTGGGGACGATGAAATATTTCTTTGCAAGCGGATATTCTCGGAGAAAATCGGCCAAGAAACTAATCGGCATTTTCTTGGATGCTTAAGTCCAACAATTTGTCTAAATATTTTTCTTCATACTTTCAATTTCTATTGTTGCATCCATCAAGAAATAGTTTTTAAAAATTCATCTATCAACAAATTAAAATCTCTTTCCAAATTGAAATCTTCGGGATCGGGGTTTAAGACCAGTCCATCCTCATCTTTCGATATTTCGAATTTTCTATGCTTTTTGAAGGAACTAACTTTCTCATAAAGCTTGTCAGGAGCATCATAAAACCTTACGATAAAAAAAGGATAATTCGAATCTGACCTAAACCAATTAATGGCAATTTGAATTATTACGGGATTATTTCCGATCGTTCCTGATATTGATGCGTTTATAAGTGGATATTCATCCCAATATTTTGTGCTTCTTACCTTGGTTGTCTCTTTCGGTTTGAATATACTCCCCCAATCTTTCCTCTTTTTTAATATTTCCTGCAGTTCACTTTGGGTATATCTAAAGAATTCCGTCATGATTTTCGAAGCTTGCTTATACCTCTTCATTCCTTCAGACAGGAAATCTTTTAATTCATTCTTCATTTTTCATCCCCTCCATCATAATTTTGATCATTGAATTTAAAACATAATTATTACTTATTCGTTTTTTCTCCACATTGATATAGGGATGCTTTAATAATTTTTGCTCTATAGCGCCAAGAAAAGAATACGCCCAAGCTTTCCACGAGACCGGTTCTGCAGAGAAAAGCAGGGATTTTCTGATGCAAATCGCCACATCTTCCCAAGTCAAATATTCGATTTTTGTCGCGCCCGCATCCTTTATATCTAACCATTGGCTAACTTGACTACTGCGCAGAAGAATAAAATCGCGCCACAAAGCATCTTGAGCTCGATATCTTTCTCTCATTCTCCTTGCGGTATTATAAGTTTTCTTAAGATTGGGATCACCGGTTTTAACTTCGACATGAACGTATATCCCGTTATTCCATTTAATAACGAGGTCTCCGCGGTACCCTTTATAAGAAGGCTCTCGTTCGGCAAAGTCCAAAGCTAAAGCATTTCCCTTACTTAGGCCGCCTAATCTAAAAAGAATCCGAGAAAAAAATCCCGTTTTTGACGATACAACAAGATGTTCAAGCCAATCGGACCAGTCTTCTTCCCTGTCCAATCTGAGCGGCCTGAATTTATTCCAATTATGATAAGTCGAATCGCCACCATAATCTTTTAGTCTTATATTCCATTCATCTAAAAGACCGATTATTTCGATTTTTTCCTTCTCATAGCATTTTTCTGATTTTTCGATTAGCTGATCAAAAACGCTCCAATCTTTATCTGAGAAAACGATCTTAAAGGGAGGCTGATAATCCCAATTTCTAAAAACATCCCACTTTGATTTAACCATTTTTAATCCCGGATAATTTTGTTAGGCATATTTATCCACCGCTACCGGACCTCTGTTTTTTCTTTTTTAGCGCTAGTAACCTATTTTTTTTATTATACCACTTGTAAAGTTAGAATTCCAAGCGCAAAAGCCTCGGGAGCCGGAGGGTGAAAACCCAAAGAACTGTGAGGCCGGACCCGATTATATTCTCGGCGCTAGTTCTCTATGAGCACCCTGGCCTCCGACAATGTGTCGTAAATCTCTCCGTTGAGCAACTTGTCCCGCATCTTCCCGATGGACGATCCCACGTATCCGTTTTCCCATGGGCTCCCCGGTTCAATGAACAACGTCCGGATTTGAATCTCAGCCAACCACCCCCTGACCGCTTTGGCTGTGAACTCCGGACCGTTATCAGACCTAATATATTCCGGTGTTCCACGAGTGAGGAATAATTCACACAGCTAATCCAGGACATTCTGAGAACTCATGCCTCTAGCTACATACAAGGCTAAGCACTCCCGGGCGTATTCATCAAGAATGACCAAAATACCCAGCGGTCGTCCATCCGATCTCTTGGTCATGACCATATCATAACTGATCTGCTCCCCGGATTCTGGTCCGAAATGGATGTTAGATTTTTGTGTTAGAATCGGCATCCGGGATTTTCGACGTCTGGGTTTATTACCCTGGTAATTCAAACGGTTTTCAAACTATATTTTTTTGTAGGGTTAGTAGTCAATTCCGCCTTAATTGTTAGCGGAAGGCTCCTGAGTACGCCTTAATGAGTCGATGAGAATCGTCCCCATCTATTATTCCGTAAAATATTAGCGATCCTTCAAGGGCCGATTTGGCTTTTGCAAATTCAGCCATTTGTTCGATTATTGACTCATGTATTTGACCCCAGTACTGCACAATAAACACACTGGCAGGGGTTTTGAACAGTCTCTGAATCTGGTCACCGTTCTTACCCATCTTCTTGGGTGTTAAGACTCCTCTTGTGCCTTTTCCTTTAAAGGCAAATGCAACCGGCAAACGACGGCCTGAGATTCGCAATTTGTTTGTATAAAGGTCATTTCGTTCGCCGCCCCAGTCTCTAAATATCCCGTGCTCTCCTAGAATTCTAGCGATGCCGCATTTGAAACGAGACTCCTGCATCGCTATATAATCCTCGGTTTCGATACGGATTTGAGAAACCCTGCGAAACGAATCGATATCATCAATCGTAATAGCCCGGACTTGAACACGGCCTCTTGGAAGACGTATTACTATGTTTTTTTGTCTGCCTATTTGCGGCCGAATCTTCGTTGGCATGTCGGAAAAAGCAATAGGGTCTTGAACGTATCGAAGTATTTTCTTTTTTTGTGCTGAATAAAAGGAGTCTTTCTCATAAGCCAGCAGACCGGCAACTCTTATAGGCTTAATAATCAGGTTATCTGCGAGGAACTTAGCTTCTTGAAGGACTCGCATCCTTTTGAGACCAGTCGTTTGGGCAATCTCATTAACAGTCTTAATTCGCTTCTTGCCAAGATATATTACTTTAAATACTGCTATTCGCTGTGAGGCATGTCCAAGGACATTGACCGCATGTGCAATCTGGTCGTTGTAATTAGACCGTGGGTCCGATACGATTAACGGCATATCCCTACTTCGGTGAAGGCCGTTTTACTTTTCGCTTACCAGAAAGACGACTGACCACACTTTCGTGCACCCCCAATATCGAGGCTACATCCCTGCCCTTGACCCCGGAAGTAATTAGCTGAAGAATAAGCAGCCGCTTAATAGCCTCGAGTTCATCAACTATGGGGTCTCCCTTTGCCTTTTTTAGATTTTTCTTGATTGCCATCGAATCTACCTCCTTTTGGGATACCTTTTACAAGGTTATTAACCCATGCTTTTTGTCTTCCAACCGTTTTGGCGATCCTATCTTGTGGGACGCCCATAGCCAAAAGCTGGAAGACAAGGATTTTTGTAAGAAGATTTATGGATTCGCTTTTTTCTATTTCTGCTTTATTTGGCATGTTCTCCTCCCTCCTTTCACTCAAGGTTTAAGACTACGTCGATTTGGATCGACCTCCCTCTTATCCCCACAAAATCATGACCGTCGATTTCCTTTTTCAGCATTGCACCTCCGATGCATTAAGGCTGCGTTTTTAAGACTTGTTCGGCCACTTGCGCTCCATGGATTAACGTGGTCAATAGTTATATCACTCCACGTAACAGGCTTCCCACACCAACTACACTTTCGAACCTGGCTTAAATGCCATAAAATGCGTCGCTGTTCCGTACTGAAAAACCGATCTTTGTCCTTCTTAACGAAAAGGTTTTGGAGAAGACCACGCAAAATATCCTCCCTTTTTTGCCTGTGGGATATTTCGTCGGTTGCCTCCAGAACTGTTAATAAATACTCTCGATAAGATTCTTGTTCCGGCTTTGAACCCCTAGCTTTTTTCTGTTGTTCTCGGACCAGATCTACACCTGTAGAAAAAGCAACTAGAAGATCCCACGCGAGTTTGTTTCTTCTCCGGTCCGTTAAAATAAGCTTTTCGTTTTCAAACTTTGACAGCAGCATAACCAAGGAATAAAAATCGGATACTTGATGGAATCTAGTCTGATTGATTTTTGGGAACATTCGCATAACTCGATTAAGCGCTCGGACAGTTTTATCCCTAGCTATCTTTGTCTGATTTGCTGTAAAACCCTTTGACTCCATTATGCGATCCAACGCGATTTTTTTATTTATAGCCTGCCCTTGATAGATTGATAGCATGAGTTCACATATCAGTTCTACGTGTTTCATTCGAGAGATCTGACCTGCACTCAAGATCTTTTTATCGCTAAAATAATTCTCATATCGTGCCGCGAGCTTTCCAGCTGCCCTAAGGAAATCGCTGTTAAAAAATTTGGCATGTCGTTTCTCAGCACCTGTGAGTGCCTTACCAGTTGAGTTTATGCGAACAAAAAGATCGATTACAGCAGCTGGATCAGCCGTGACCTCGATAGTATTTATTTTGTAGCCTGTAAATAAATGTTGTTTCTTATGACGGCATAAATATGACCAATTAACCCAATTTTTTTCGTCCTCTTCCGGTAACTGGACCTTAGCCCAAAATCTTTTGCCACGAATGAATCCGCAGAACATAAGAAAGGACTCAATGCGTTGCTTTCCATCAATTACATCATATATGATCTTACCATTAGCTTCACGCCGGTATAAAAATATCGACGGGATTGGATAATTTCTGATGACGCTATCTATCAATTTGGCTCTATCCCTTTCAGTCCAAACTGAATCGCGCTGGAAACCCGGCGACAGATTAATTTCTTTATCCTCAAAAAGATTAACGATATCCTGTAATGTTTTATCGCCAAATTCGTAGTGCAACTCCGCCATTGCTGTCTTCCTCCTTTTTCTTAATTTGTATGACTCAATGCCGATTTCAATATACTTTCCAGTCTCTGCAGTGCGATAATTACTGCATCTGCAATTTCGGATCTCTTATCTTCATCTTTATACCCACCAATATTAAGAATCTTACTTATCCGACACCCTGCCTGTTCATCAAGCCTTTCCCAATAGAGCCGTTTCCCATATTCCTCCTCAATTTGGTCTTTTTTTGAGAACAATTTATCAAAAAGAGCCTTATTCTCCGCTTTCGTTTTGATTCCTTTATTAATTGAGACTCCTATTTTTACAAGATATTCGAAAACAGTAAGATAGAGAACTATCCCACGCGCCTTATCAATTATCGTTTTTATACCACTGTAAGTTGGGAAGCTGTCATCCTGGAAAAGATTCCGTTCCTTCAGTTTACTCCATAGGTCAAATAAAAAAACAAGCCGAAGTTTAGAGTTCTTCGACATCTTTTCAACATTACTCATAAATAGTTTTTCTTTTTCTCTTACTTTATTAGCTGCAAGCATGCATAAGTCGGGTAACAAACTGGTAGATTCATTCCAATTTAATCGCAGCCAACAATTTCGGCTCGGTTTTTCATCTCGCGGTAGTATCTTTTCATATAGATGACTATGGCCTTGACTATTTAGCCACTCAATTAGATTATCTCTTCTCCATTTCGAAAATTTCAATAGACAGCTTTCGAGTCTAATTTTCTCTAAAATAATTACCTCTTGGCCCTCATATTCCAGCCTCAGCCATCTATCAGCTTTTCCTCCTGGGCTAATGCCCAGTTCTTTACATGCATTCCAGAATGACTTGGGAACATAAAAAGACCTGGTCCCGTGGGGACTCTTTAAGGATATAAATTCAGCTGCAAGTTTATTCCGACAGTCATTAGAAAGGTATTCTAGTCTTTTTTGATAGTCGGGACTTAAAGAATTTGGCGGCAGATACGTAGCCAACTCGCATCCTAAGTCCCACCAGCCTTGATAGTGACACCGTTCGATCCAAAGATATATGCCAAAAGCGTCGACCTGTTTTTTCCCATTTTTGCGAATGAAGCCTTTTATCTGTCTCTTTTGTCTATCTAAAAACATCTTTATTTAATACCGGGATAGCCTATGCTCCAGGTAACATTATGAAAAACTAACCAAGCAAAAGCTCGAGCTCCCCTTCAATATCTTTACTCGAATAACGCATTTTTCGAGCCCACTTATGATCAATCCGCGAATCAAGAAAGCCGTAGGTGAAAGGAAATAACATATCGAAAACTGCTTGAGCTCTATCCGCGGAATTAATGCTTCCCATACCTGTCTTGGCCCAGCAATACAACCAAAGAATGCTCTGGGCCCTAACATTTCCATTTTGGTCCACTCTCCAATTAGATTCTTTGGCCCTTAAAAACTTGGCGTTGTTGATGCTTTCGATTAATCGGTCCGCTTTTTCTATAGGAATTTGAAGCTTGGTTTTAAAAGAATAGGAGTATGCGCCATTCTTCCTTTTATCTTGAGGAGGGATTACTTTTTCTTTCGAGTTTCTTTGGCACTCTGACAATAAGTAATCTAAACGTTTATGAAAATGCTGGTCAAGAGAATTTGGAGGAATATAGGATCCCAGGGCGAATCCGATTTCCCACCATTTCTTATAAAGGCAATATTCAATCCATTGATATATTCCGAACGGAGAGACTTCTTTACGATATTTTCCCCGCAAAAACTGCAATATCTTTCTTCTCTGAATATCCTCATCCATTTTATGCTCTTATTTCAGCAATCAATGGCCGACTCTTGAACTCTCCGGGGCTTATCATTGCCAATTGGTTATGGATGATCTGGCGCGCTTCTAAGGCCAGATCCACGCACACTTTGATCTCATCATATGTGATTGTGTCCAAATCTTTATGCGGGAAAATTAATTTCATGAGACCTGATGCAGTTTTTTGCACGGAATCCTGGTTTCGGCTGGTCTCACCGCTGAAATCTACCTTAGCCGCTACTATAGTTTGAGTCGGTTTCTCTCTCAATCTCTTCAATATTTCGGCAAAATAATCCGTCATAAAGCCAAAGCCTTTTGCATATTTCTCTTTCTTGACTTTGCTGAACTCCCAGCCAGGGATATAGGCGTGTAATCTGTCCAAAAAAGCTGTGTCCGTATTTATTTCTGGCGGCAAAACCGAAAACAAGTGCGGATAGCGCTCAGACGGTTTTGAACTTAATCCGTCAGTTTCTATCTCTATGTTTCCAGCTAGGACAATACTTGCCGCCGACGTAAATTCTTGATCTCCCCTACTGAATTGCCCGGTCTGCATGTAATCTTTAAGGATATTGATCGTCGCATCGGCATCAGCAAAACGAGTGCGCCCTATTTCATCAAAGTAGACAACATCCCTCTGGCCGATAATGCCTAGTCGTCTCAATCCCTTGTGATAGAACAACGTCGCCGGCGTTGTCGACCCGCCCGAAATTACGAATGACCTTGAGGAAGTATTTCGATAGGTATATGTTTTTCCAGTCTCTCTCGGGCCCAATTCGATACAGTTATAATTCTTCTCCACAAACGGCACTAAACGTAATAGGTAAAGCAGCTTTTGGCGCGTGGTATATTGGGCTGGATCGAAGCCGATCGTGTTCATCAAAAGGTCGATCCATTCTTCGACGGAGAACAGCTTTCGTTTTTCTATATAATCATCAAGACTTACACGAGTAATCTGAAATGGTTTGAATGCTGTCATGACAAAAGGATAAATCCTGCTGCCGATTTTATAATTGTTATCGTATTCGATCGTACAAGTCCCCCAGGCTCCCCCCGCCAACAAACTATCTCCGTGTTCAACCAGGATGTTTCTCGTTACCCGAACAGTATTTTCTCCGATCGCCGGCACATTAACCCAGTAATGATCCTTCGAGGCATCAAGTCTGACTTGAACCATTCCGAGCAGGTTATAAACTCCCTTTTCCTTTATTCGGCTCTTAATAAGCTCTTTTTCCGAACTATCAACCCAGTTTTCCGTAAGTATTCTGTCGATTTTAGACTGGCCAGCGATTGGGTTTTCGGGATCAACATATCTCGCCACCAAATATTCCATTACAAATCGGGGAAATTCTTTGTAAGCATCATTCCAGCGCGTTAAGCTCTTGAGGATAATTCGATCAGGCACGTCAGACTGGACCTTTTTATCCAGGTTCGTGTAATGATAAGTTTCTTTTTTCTCGTCGTTCATGATTATCTACCTATTATCATTTCTCATCAAAAACATCCAAAGCACTCGTATCAATCTCGATCTTAGCGCCTTCTTCTTTCACGGGGACAGATATCTGCCGCTTTACAACGGTTTTTTCTCTTCCCGATGCAGAATACTGAGCGACGATCGAGATCAGCTTAGCTTTTGGATTGGCTTCGGTCTGAAATTTCCATTGGAATGGAGAACCGCTGGGTAATTTTAGCGATTCTTGCTCTATCAAACGACCAGCGAGCCGGGCTTCAAGTGCGACCCTGATTTCTTCCGTCCCCGCGTTCCTAATATTAACCGTAATCGTCGCGAATTCACCCGCTACGTATTCATCGAGAGGGCTTATCAACATTTCAAGTTCCACTCTTTTTTCTACACGTTTTTTCAAACGAATAGCCGGCACCGCCATCTCAGCCATAGAAAGGCCTCCGTGGGAATAGCGCGACAGCTTTCCCTTAGGATTTTGTCTTTCAAACCAATCATACCCGATGGAAACGGTCCAACGCTTCCCCAAGCCATAATCGACGAAGAGGCCTCTATCATACTCTTCGTTTAGTATATATCTGTAGGTGATGTTTTCGTCCTCGATGTGTTTGATTTTCGTCTCTATTCGATTTCCTCTATTTTTCTTCAGTTCAATAAATCCGTGGTCGCTCGTGACAACGACGAGGTCTTCAGGGCCGATTCTTGATTCTAGCTCAGGGAAGACTATTTTTTCGAACTTTTCTTTGACAATCTCATTAACCCTCAACAAATTTCCAGTTTCACTATGGATCCAAGTATCACAGACATTAAAAATCATACAGCGGAATTGCGCGTTGCCAAAATCCACTTCTTGATCTTCCTTGTCCTCGACTCTTGTGACGATTTTAACTTTCTTCTTCGATTCGTCCCTTCCCAACATCAAGTATCTTGAGAGCAGGATGTTGTGATCGCTGGTTGGATTGTTGTTGTAGTCTTTCCAATATGCAGGCAACTTTCCCGCTAAGAACGCTACTCTTGACACATCTGTATAAGAAGGCAGGGTAGCTAAGTATGTCAATTGATCTGAATCGGTTTCAAACAGCCCTCGCAATTTTGGCCAAATGATCCGATCCCAGGTATCGAGCCTCACACCGTCAAGAATGATTATCCATACGACAGGTTTTATATAAGAACCCGCCTGTATCAGATTTCGCAATATATTAGTGTTCAACCGCTCAAAGCGTCCATATGCCTGAAAATCGTCTCTTATGGCATTCGCTAAGTACTTATCATAAGCCGTTATTTTCTCTTCAATCCGGTGTTGGAGATCAACGGCATAATTTTTTATAATTTCTCTACATATTTCTTTATTCATTCGGCGGGCTATTTCGTTTATCTCCGCTAATTCGAACTCCAGGAGATGAATGTTTGATTGTCGATAGATATTGATCAAGTCTAAAAGTTTTCCCGAAGCGGCTGGCGCCGCTGACAAGCAAGATTCTATCCAGCCGATACGTCGCAGAAGGCTCCTATAATCAATCGCCTTTTGTTTGAAAACGGTTTCTGAATATATTGCATCAGATTTCTTCTCTGCTTCATGCCATTTTCTAAGTATCGTTTTCCCTTCCGCATTTAGCACTAGATCGGAAATCGCTTTTTCCGCAACGGCGCAGACGACAGCGGGCAAGACTTCCTCATCTAAGGCTCCAAGGGAATCTTCATGGGACCCGAACTTAGCATCTTTCATAAGCTTGTTAAGTTCGTTCTTATGTATTAAGGACTTTTCAACCTCACAAGCTACTTCTCTGTGTATTTGGTAGTCGCTTTTGAACATTTTGAGCACAGCGGGGGCGCTTTCTCCGAGACCCTGGATATCTAAATCTATGAGTCCAAGCAATTGAATCCGTTCAAGGCCATTAGGGATGGCATACCTAGTAGAAACGAGCCCAAAATATAGAAACCTTGATAGAGAAGTCTTATCCATCTCACACCATTTTGTGATTGTGTTTGTTGGTTCAGGACCTTGGATAATGGCCTTGAGCACGGCAAGTTGGGCTTCATTAAGGTCTGTTTCCAATACAGTTTGGATAAAGAAGAGAAGACGGGGCTGTTGATCGACTGGAAGTGCGGCTATCCTCTCCATGTCTATCGCCGAACAGCTTGTGGATAAGGCAATGACCAGAGAATCGAATTTATCTAAAAAGCGACCTTTTCCTAAGGCTTTTTGGTACTTTCTTATATTCTGGACAAACTTGCCTATATCCTCCGTCCAGAGCGATAGGACGGGTTCTTCAAATACGCCCGTCGGCAAAGGATCCTTGACATAGCCCTCCAATAGGCCCGGAGGACTGCAATCGATGATTCGCGTGGCTTCATCAATGAGGTCAGGGATATAACTTATATCGATGACGGAATCACCTCGGTCGTCGCTCTTATTTCCCTGCGCAACCAATAATAAGCGCTCATCATCAATCCTGCGGCTCTGTAAGAATGACCTCAGCTCTAAATCGTTTAGGCGATAAAAGAACACGTTCCAGAGGCGATTCTCCGCATCCATAAATGGGTTGTCCGGGGAAATCAAAGATTTTGGATCCAAAGCTACGACTAATCGCGTCGCCTCTGGTAAATCGGCGAGGTTCTCGCCTAGAAGATCTAGAAAACCCTTTTTTATCATTTCATTGTAGATCTCAAAAAAGAGATTTTTGCCTCATGTCTTTAGTTGATTCTGACTTTTGCTGGATCATTACTTTTGCGTACCGAATGCGATCCCATGCATCTTTGCCGCCTTCCCGTTGTTTCCATTCCGGGTCGGGATCCATTGTTCTCTCAATATCAAAAATCTTTTTCCATTCTTCTCGTTTTGTCAAAACCTCTATCCATTCAAATTTTTTCTCGAGAGGCGGCTCCATCTCCAGCCTCCCATTGAGAAATAGATCGCATTCGCGGAACTTACGGCCCTCATCTTGTCCCTTGAGAATCTGGCGTTCGTAATCGTCAGGTATCCTATAAGTCCCTTCGTCACTCGAAACAAAGAAATCCTCTAACAACTCCTGCAGCCCTCGGTCCTCACGGTATCCTCCTTTGAGTGTCTCTTGTTTCCAAAGGGGGTCAATCTCATCGAGTCTCTTCGGCTTTTTTCCCAAGAGCTCTGTAAGCCATAATATTGCCGACGATTCGTCTCTGACAATAATGGCTCCCTTTTGATCCCCGCCTTTAATAAACCAATTCCCATTAATCTCTATTATGCGGCCTTTTCTCCGCGCTCCTGTCAAAACATCAGCCACATAGCCCGCACTCAGTCCGCGCATAGAATAACCCTGATCGATGACCCTGCGCTGCAAGGCCCGCGTGATGGCTTCTATCGTCCGTTCATTAGAAGGAGCATCTGGTGGCAAATATTGGAGATACATCATTATCTGCTGAAAAACAAATCCTTCAATGTCCGGAATCTTTTTGAGTTCTCCGTTTTGGACCAGAGGAATCTTAGGCTTGTGAAGGTTCAACAGGACGTCCTTGGAAATTACTTTTTCTTCTCCCTTTTCACCCTTGATTCCTTTAAAGCTTCTTTGAATCTTGTCGAATTCTTTACCCCCATAGATTACAAACCCAGCCTGATGCGCCGCTTCCTGTATGGCTTCCCACACCTTATCATCTGAATTCGAAAATATCACCGTCGCCCAACGATTTGGCTTGAGCACGCGAGACATTTCTTGGAACGATTCCAACATCAATTTCTGATAATCTTCGAGGGTTTTCCCCCCTTCCGAAGGTTTTCGGCTTTTATTCCAGACAGCTTCTTTTGACTCATCCGTAAATTCGCCGAGCCATGATTCCCAAAGAAAAGAGCAATCAGCGTAAAAAATATTAGATCCAAACGGTGGATCTGTAAAAATATAATCTACTGATAGATCATCAATATTGCCCAAGTTCCCCGCATGCAGCTTAGAAGTTATTACATAATTTCCAGATGGGATGCATTCAGACAATTTTATGCTCTTTTCAATTCTTGGAGAAAGTAATCTCATTATATTTGATTCTTCAATAAAGGATCCGACGTACAATGTCCCCATTAATATACTCGCTGTAAAACTTGGCTTATGCCTATTCATTTTTGATGCCGCTTGCATGGTACCCGTAATTGCAAACTGGACCATGCTTTTTATCCGTCCATTTCTTATTTTTCGCGCCTCGTCCCACAACCTGGCCAAGGCCCAAAGGTTGCGTTTAGTGTAAAAATCACAAGCTCGTAATATGCCAGCGTCTCTATGGACGCCTCGCCACATTTCTCTCGTTTCTTCAAAAGGATTCTTTGGATACCAATATGGAATCTCTTTGTTTTCAATTTCGTGAAGACGTGCTAGCTCGAACTCCGTGATACGATGTTCGCCACGGTGTTTCTTTTTAGTTTTCGGGTCAATATATATATGATTGACGACAACTGGTTCGGTCCGAAGCAACCGTAATTCGATTTTTCGCCAGGTCTCCCCACAATAAGGACATTCAAATTTCTCTTTGACTTCCCCCGAATCCTGGTCGATGGCTGCGTCCCATAGGACAATCTCCTTTTGACAGCCGTCCGGGCTTATCGGATGCTTGGAAGGATCTCTCTTCTTAGGCTGGCATCTGTAAACGTCGCTCCATATCGTGTACTGAATCGAGGCGGGAATTCTTTCGCCCGTTTTAGGATCCTCATGGTATGTTTCATATAGCCACTTGAATTCATCGTTTACGGAGGCTTTGATTTTATCGAACTCGTTCCTCAGTTTTTCTGCATCACAAGCGGTACAATAATTCCTGGCGATATGCACGGCCGCCGGAGACAGATCATTCATTATGGCCCTTCTTGGCCCTGATAGGGATAGCAGCGCAGCGACGCCCGTCATCCCAGATCCGCAGAAGGGGTCCAAGATAAGGTCGTCGGGACCCGTATAGTGCTCGATGAACGGAATGATACCCTGATAAGGGACTTTCGTATGGTATGAATGAGCATTGTAAATCGGCGTATTTTTCCCGGCCCTGACCGGCTGATCGAATGGCTTTTTCTCGTAAGAATCAGTCTCCGCGTCATAAGGGATGACCCGGCTCTCAACAAATTCTTGAATATTTTTCTTTTTTTCGTCTTGCACAGATTCCCCGTACTATTTGAAAGATAGAATGACTTTCTTTCCTTTTTTCCCTTTTTCTCTGAAATCCTTTTCTAGGAGTTTCTTCATCTCGGCCAGGAACATGTCCAATTCTTCTGGCCCTATCGCAGCAAATTGCTGGGTTATTTGATCCAATGCGTAGGATCGAACGACCTGAGTTTGTGCTTTTTCCAGGATCTTCCTTATGGTTTCGAGCATTGCTGGAGAAAGGTTTTTTGCGATCTCGGAAAGCTTGGTTAGCTGGATGAGACGCATCAGAGTCTTAATATCATCATCCTTTTCACTCTCCCGGATAGCTTTTTCCAGCTGGTTCCTCAAAATACGCACTCTGTTTTCAAAGGCCGATCTAATACCTTGGTCAATTTCATCGGTCTCTTTTTGGGGTGAGACATAAGATAATTCCCCATGCCGTTTTGACCCTCCGGATATTTCAGCTTCGACATCCTGAGCAATCTTTTCTAGTTGATCGGCAAGATCGTGTCCTTGAGGAGGGCCGAGCATCTCTAATTTGTTCAATTTACCAAGCCCCGATATAAGACCATGGCAAATCTCCAGAGTTCCTTTGATCTTCTTCAATTCATCTAAGGTCCTTTTGGCATGAACTTCCTTGGCATTATTGAACTTATTTATGAACTTTTCGCTTTCTGAAATGATCGTAGCCACTAAGGTTGGATTTCCGATTAGGGAGCTAACGGTGTAGCGTGGAAGAAGAAGCTCTTTTTGCGTCCGCAACTCACTACTTTCTCCAATATCAGCAGTAGAGACTTGTCTGAAGACATCAATGATCTGGTGGGTTTTAGACGACAACTCCTTCAAAGCAGACAAGCGTTCAAAGGATTCTTTGAATTTTGTTAGGTCCTGCCCAACCAATTTGATTTTTTCCGAAAACATTTCGAGGTCTATAGAGGAAAAGAGAGCCTCATAATTTTTCAGCAATTGTGTGTCCGGTTCGAGGATTTGATCGTTGATGTTTATAGCCAAATTGTTCATGCCTTCAATCGAGCTTCTTAATAGAGGCAGTTGTATTTTAAAGTGTTTTAAAAAAGATTCAATTTGGTTGTCTATTTCCTGAGGGCTAGTCGTAATCTTTGCGTCGGGGTAGATCAATTTGGCAAAGGGTTGAACGGCATTCCAGTCTGGCCCAGATACTGAAACCAGACTATCAAAATTTTTTTCGAGATCAGATTGCCATTTAAGTTCGATAACATTTGCCCGCGTAATCCGATTTATGGCTAAACGCTGTCCGTTCAGCATTGAAATATTATGTTGAGGATTGAGCTGAACCTCGACGGGAGATGGGGAGTTTCGATAACGTACATAGATGAGTAATAAGGAGGCGAAGAGATATGCCGGTATTCCATTAGGGCATCCAGCCATCTCTTTGAGGAGCGGCCACAGGGGAACTGCGGGGTTCTTCTGAAGCTTTTGATCAAGTTCGTGAAAAAGAACGGAGTTCTGAGGCGCCAGCCGCTTCGGATCGTCAGGCTGAGCTAACCCCAAACCAACGGCCTTCTGGTCAAGAGTGCTCTTGACGGCTTTGCTTATATCACCTTGAATCAAGCCTTGGATCAAGTTCCTGGCATCAGCTTGGACTATAGGTTTCTCTATCTTATCAATAGAGAATCGTTTCTCAAACTCAGAATAAGCTTTTTGAAGTGTAGGGCGGAGAATCGTTGTATGCCGTTGGTCTTGAGTAGGCTTGCTGAATGCGCTTAGAACGTCCAAATTGATTTGATCTCTTGTAATAGCTCGCCCTTTTTGAAACGGTTCCAGCTGGCTTTGGATCAATTTCGTTAAGGCGTCACCGAACCGCTTTTCCGCAAAAGCACGAAATTCAATGGCTTCTGGCCCTTTTTTGTTAACAGGATCAAAATCCTCTATCATCTTTTCGGCCGCTAAATAGACGGCACACATTTCCTTAATATTTTCACTCAGGGGATTTGCTTCAAGAACGACAATCCTTGGGTCTTTGAGATCGTTGGGGATAGTTGAATTTCGGTTCAGCAAGTAGATCAGTCTGAAGTGAATATACGGATCCTGGATTGCCCCCCCAAAATCTGGCCTCCATGAATTCGTGACGACTACCTCTCCCTTATAGGTAACCTGATTAGCCACGACTTCGTCTTCCCATGATTTATCCAGAGAAAGTCCGCTGAATTGAGCCTTCTGCCCTTTGGTTTGCGATATTGGCGCGAACAATAACCGTTCCCAAAGTTTGAACAGAACTGTCTCTTGTGCTAGGAGTTCTTTTTTCAATCCTTCCAGTATGAGTTGAGGGGTCGGACCCGTTTGTTTGGGAATGAATCTGGCGCCCCTCTCGGGATGATTGACATCATATTCGAGCTGGGGAATCAACTGGCTCATCTCTCCGAGAACCATTGTGATATGCTGTTCGCCAGTAATCGCGCCGGTGGTTGTCAAGGTTGCTTCGGCCAGTTCGGCCGGAGTCATAGGCACGGCCTGTTCCCCGGATATTACATACTGGAGATAAAGGATATTCAAAACGGATTCAGCAAGGCACTTATCTCCCTCGTCACTTGGGAAAGTTTTGGGCAGATAAGCTAGAGACTCCAAATACCTTTGCCGGACAGAGGCAAATCTGGGCGAGGCTAAGCTATTCTGATAGTTCAGGCTATGGCTATAGACCTCCGCTGCCGTGATCGGTCTGTCTGATTTGAGCGCATCTGCCGATTTCATCACATCGTAAAAAATATTCAAGCCAAGCCGGACTCCGGGCATATTCTGTACGCTGCTCGTGAAGCGCCGGACAATCTCGTAAGAAAACGGATGAAAAGGAAACGTCTCCAGAAAAGACGATTCCGTCTCCGATTTAAAGCAGGCAAATTCATTATAGAAATCGTGGTAATAGAGTTTTGCCTCAACTTCCATATTTGGCTTGTATTTCCTAACGCGATGGGCGCAGATGACATGATAATCCCTTTCGGCCCCTGATCCCGCCAAAAGCGGGAGACTCCGAAACCTTCCTTGGAGTTGGGTGGGGAGATCTGTTTGCGAGGCGATTACAGTATAAATCTCGCTGCTATATTGCTTGGGCAGGATTTCCGTTAGGGCTTGTAGGACATTCGAGTCGAACATGCCTTGCTGTGACGTGATTGGCCGCTGTGAAAGCCAGCTCTCATATTCATCGATAATAAATAGGAGCCCATTGTACCCCGTCTTTTCGTTAACGATCTGGCGGTATAAATAAAGTAATCTGTCATTAATATTGTATTTAATTTCCAACGCGATATTTGATTTTTTAAAATATTTCCGAACGAGGTCGCTGAACCGCTGGGGATCGTTTTTGCGCAGATCTTGCGGCTTAGAGCCCGCTGATTGCTGAATATAGAGACCAATAGCGCCCTGGAGGGATTGATCGAATTTATCGAATAGTCCCAACATCTCTGCGACAGGCGTGATATTAATCTTGTCCTTGAGACCCAGTTGCTCGATGGAGACATCAATCTCTTTTTCCAATTGGTCAAGAAGAGAGATAGGTTTATCCTGGGCTATAGCCGTTTTTCCTCTAAGACCTGCGATGACCGGGAAAAGCCGGCGCTTTTTGAATTGAAATTGATAATTTTTCACATCCATATCGTGCACGCAATTCCAGACTTGATCGGAATTGTCGCTCAATAGGCAAGCTAGTGTTGCAAGGAAGTGAGATTTTCCCACACCATATTCCGCGGTGAGCCAAAATCCTCTCCCCATGGGTTCTGAAAAGGCGACGAGTATCTCCTCGAATGCCAATTTCAGCGTTTTGGCAAAGTAATACAACCTGACTGTATCTTGTCGATTCTCATCTATAATCGATTCCTCGAGGTTAATAGTGTCCAGCACATAATCCAATGTTTTCCCTTTTCTAACAGAAGGAACTCGCTCCACGATCCGGTTAAGGGGTTTGCGATTATTCATCTTATGCTCCTGAATCATCGATAACACAATTAGGATCTCCAAGCTGGAGCCCGATTCTTTCGAGCAGAGACATAGTATCATTCTTGATCCAGCGATCCGCCTTTATGGGTAGTGTTGCTGAGGTCCTTTTAGGGAATACCAAGACGACCATGGATCTTGGGCTGATCGCATATTTCAGCAAAGCCGTTAGTTCGCAATGAAATCTAGCCTGGATTTCCACGGACAACAATCTTGTTAAAGTTGGGCCGAACGAGACCGGTCCCAGCTCGTCAATCGCAACGATAAATTATCCCACCAAGGTAC
>Ga0315294_10002866_pt1 | contig 18774 bp, 18 predicted proteins | sample YL17G13_40_MG_FD_203626 | JGI IMG/M metagenome (GOLD analysis project Ga0315294, IMG submission 203626) | Sediment microbial communities from Yellowstone Lake, YNP, Wyoming, USA - YL17G13_40 | ecosystem: Environmental > Aquatic > Freshwater > Lake > Sediment | place: USA: Wyoming | collected...
TGCTCAACAAATTTTCAGCTTGTTGTAAGAAACTTTCAAAACCATCGCTGGGTGTTTTTGAGTGGTCCAGTGAGCGGATAACTGCCTTCAGGGCCGTCTCAATGGCTAAATCAAATGTTGTAACGGCCATAATCCTATCGACGTTGGACTCTGAAAAAGATTGAATTTCAGCTCGTTGATATAGTTGTTTAATTAAGACCAATTTTTTTAGGGTAACTTGATCAAGACAAGATTGAACAGACATGCTCACCCCCATCACTGTCGCCTGATCGAATTACATTAATAAAGTAATAATAATCTAATAGGTTTATTTTGAATCCAGCAGTCAATCCTTTTTTGCCCCGTGAATCTCGCAGGTTTCGCTGTTAACCTCGCAGGCCCGGCAGATTTCGCGCTCCTCGTCCAGGTGGCGTGTGGCCGTGGCCAGCACGCTGGCGTTGACCAGGTTTCCCGCCAGGAATACGGCTGCTGCAATCTCATCCTCGGAGATGTCCATCTTGGAGGCCAAATGGATATGCAGCTTCAGGCAGTGGCTGCAGCGCATCGCTGCCGAGACGGCAATGGAGATCAGCTCGATGGTCTTCATATCCAGGGTCGAGCTCCTCAAGATGGCGTTGTTGTGTAGCACCTTGGTGATGAGTATCTCAGGATTGTCCCTCATGAACGAAAAGACATAAGGGAGCTCCCCGTAGGTGCTCTCTACTGCTCTTAAAATATCCTCTGCCGCCTTATCCTTGCCCTTGGTCAGAATGGCATCCAGATCATCTTCGAAGCTCATGATCTCACCAGGGCCAAAGACCTATGAGTCCCTGGCCCTAACAGTCCCGGGCCCTAGAAGACAAACCCGGTCTCAGAGGCAGGCAATATCCTCACAAGTATATATTCTTTCATCCTGGACGGCTTTATGGTGGCGATCTCCCCCAGCTTCACGCCCTCGTCGAACGTCACCGCTTTTACGGCATCCCTGTAGCCCTGGTAAGGCAGCTTCACCCGAAGACCATTGAGGTTGAGCGCGATGGGAAGCGGCGAGTAAGAGTACTCCACCTCCGGCACCTGCTCCCGAACGGCATCCATCACCCTGGGCGGCGAGGTCGTGAGCGGGTCCTTGGATATCTCGTTCCTTGTTCTGTCCAGGGCTCTGCCCACGGCATCGATGATACTGTCCAGAGTGCCTATCTCCGTCGCCTTCCTGGCCCGATGGGCCACGCGCCCAATGGAAGGCACATACTCGAAGGCATAGGGCAGATCTTCCTTTGGTATCTTTGGCCCGCCCGTGACCACCACAGGCACGCTGATGTTCCGGTAGAGGCTCTCCTTCTTGCGGATGCACTCTGCGAAGTTGCCGAAGATGAACACGGCAGCATCGTGCTCGTTTATCAGGGCCGATTCGTACTCATTGATCTGAGCAATCTCCCGACCGACTCCGCGGGCCAGGCCCATCATGTTCGACTTGGCTCCGTTCCGACGCAGATATTCAGCTATATCGCACGCCGTGTGCGGCAGATGATGAATGGCCAGGGTGGGAGTCACCACCGCCACCTCTGTGCCCGCCAGCGGAGCCCGCACCAGCTCGCCCCTTAGCTCCTTGATCAGGCTCTCCAGGGCGGGCATGTCTTCGGTGGGAACCAGCAGTAAGAGGATGACTTCGCTCTGAGTCACGTTCTTTTGCAGAACGTAGCCGCCCAGGTCTTCCACCAGCTCTATGACCAGGTCATGCTTATACACCCCGCCGGTGAACATCACAGGCTCAAGCATTTTCCATCTCCCTGATCTTCTGTTTCATCTCTGCGATCATCTCAGGCTTCAAGGTCTCCTCAGCGGCGATGAAGAAGAAGCTGTCTTTGGTCATTTCATTCCTTCGGTTGCGAAAGCCCTCTGGCGCCACTCTCAGCAGAGCATCCGTAAGGTCCTGCAGGAACTCCGCCTCCAGGTCCGCCACTGTAAGCCCGGAGGGTGGTGTATCCGAGGCTATGACCACAATATCCCTCGACGGCTGCTCCACTCGCTCCCGGCCATACTGGGCCCACAAGACCTTGAGGAGGTCAGACATGTGCTCTTCATCGTTTATCTTGATCTGGTAGCCGCCCTCCACTTTCAGCACATCGCCCACGTCTTTGACCGTCAGGGGCGGAATACCGCTTCTCAAGAGCCCGTAAACGGCGAAGACCGGCTTCATGATGTCAATGTAAACGTACAACCTGCCGATGGACCGGATGAGGCCGAGGTCCTGGAGGATGTCCATGATGATCTCCCGGTACTTCTTAGCCCCGAACTCCTCCTGCCCGGTGACCTCTATCTTAAAGACCTCCATGGGGTCCATCTTCAGCCCTCCAGCAATCCTGAGACCAGGAGCGCGGCACCCACAGCGCCGATGAACTGGGCGTACTTGGGCACAGTGACCTTGGTCTGGAGGAGCTGCTCCATGGCCCGGGGAAGGCCCTCGATGAGCGAGGTTCCGCCCACCATGATCACGGGCTCCTTCACCTCTATCTCCTGCAGCTGCTGCTCATAGACCTGCTCCGCAACGCTGTGGCAGGCGGCCATGGCCACATCCTCCGGCTTACAGCCCATGGACAGGCTGTTGACCAGGCTCTGCGTGCCGAAGACGATGCAGTAGCTGTTCATGGCCACATTCTTGTAGTTCCCTTTCAGCGCCAGCTTGCCCAGCTCCGTGATCTCGACTCCCAGGCGCTTCGCCGCCAGCTCCAGGAACCGGCCCGAGGCTCCGGCACAGATGCCCCCCATGGTGAAGCCCCCAGGTATGCCGTCCTGCACCGATATGGCCTTGTTGTCCATGCCGCCGATATCGATAACCGTCGCGGGGCCCTTCTGGGCGTCGGCTAAAAAGACCGCGCCTTTGGAGTTGACGGTGATCTCCTCCTGGATCAGCCTGGCGTTGACATGCTTGCCTACCAAAAAACGACCATAGCCGGTCACTCCCACTGCCTGGATCTCCTCTTTCTTGATGCCTGCCTCCTGCAGCGCAGCTGCAAAGGCATCATCAGCGCTCTTCAGGACCTCCGTGGTGGGCACCCAGCCCGTGCCTATCACCTGGTTGTCCCTCATCACCACGGCTTTGGTGGTAGTAGACCCTGAGTCGATTCCGGCAGTGAGGCCCTTCTGGTTCTCTCGCGCCAGCAGACCTCTGTACTTAACCGTCGTGACCAGGGCCTCCATCCTGGTCAGCAGCGTCTCTGCGGTAGTCCTCTCCGTGAAGGAGTAGCTCAAGACGGGAATCCTGGAGTGCTCATGAATGAATTTTCGTATCTCCGATCGGATGATGGCCGCCTCGGCACAGCGAAAGCAGGTCATGACGATGACCGCATCGGCAAGGTCCGGATTCTCCACAATCCTGACGGCGCGAGCCATGGCCAGGTTCAGGTCTCCGCTGGCCACGGATACCCCGAACTTCTTCTCCACGCTCAGGATGTCCTCCAGGGATACCTCCGGATAGATGATCTTAGCACCCACCTTCTCTGCAGCGCGATCGATCTCCTTTTGAATGCCGCTGTACTCCGCTCCGCAGGACAGTTGTGCTACGCGGATCACTTCAACTCCCCCAGAAAGGCTTTGATCTTCTGCACAAAGGCTTTAGCCTCGGCGTCGTCTGTGGGATAGCTCAGGTCCAGGACAGGCACTCCCTTGGTTCTGATCAGCAGCCTCACCAGCTCATTGGTGCGAGAGCAGCCTGCACAGCCTGTCAGCCATCCTGGGTCTTCCACGATGATGGCCGCCTCTGCCTCCTCGATCAGAGGCCCTATCAGAGCCATCCGGCCTCTTACTCCGGAGGGCACATCCACGGCCGCATAGCGCAGCCCTTTCTTCGGCTCCTCAGGGGTGACGTTCAAAGGCGGTGACTCGATCTCATCTGCAGTGGCCAGCTTCCTCACTGATTCTGGAACTACGAGCGCCTTGTGGCCCATCCTCTCCACAAGGTCCGAGAGTATCATGCTTGTCGGAGGATAAACGATAACTTTAGCCATGGAATACCTCAGGATAAATCCTCTTTCACAATCTCTTCCAGCCTCTTGGGCTTAAGAGGTTTCTTCTTCTCAGGGATGGGAGGAGCCTCTCCTTTTGATGCCAGCGCCCTGGAAATCATGGGCAGCATCTTGGATTCCGACTCGATCATGTAAAAGCCTGGCCGGGCTCCGCCGCCTCTGCGGCCCCTGCACCGCCTCGGGTCGCCGGGCGGAAATCCTCTCTCCTTGATAAAGATCCCTGAGGGATCGAGAGCCCTGATCTCCTTCACCAGCGAGTTTATCACTTCCTCTTCGCCGCTCACCACGACTCCAAAGCAGGTCTCCTTGATGTTGACATCGTATTTTGAACCGTAAATCTTCATGGCAATATCCGAGGGAAGAATATCCGATTCAGAGGAGGTTATCACGTACTTCGTGACCTTCACGTCCGCACCTCCAGAACGTAAATCGTCTCCCCTTCCGTCACATCTCGCAGCTTCTCCGGTTCGAGCACCCGGCCAATGATGTTCGTCGCCTCAAACTTCTCGCCCGAAGGCCCGTAGCGTCTGTCTTCTGCGAGCTTCACTCCCACGTACCCGATCTTCTTGGCCACCTGATTGGAGACGCCGATAGAGCCCGCAGGCACGGGACCGGTGGGCTTGTTCTCGGGCAGCAGTTCCTTGTAGCTGGTAGCCTCGATCTCAGGCTTGAAGAGCAGGGTGTTCTCGTAGACAAAATAGACAGGCAAAGGGCCGACGGGCCTCTCTTTGAGGCCGGTGACATGCCGGAAGTAATCCAGGGATTTGGGAGCCTGATCATAATAAAGCTCGATGGCGACCAGACGGCTGGCGGGAATGCAGGTGAGCTTTACTTTCTTTTCTTTCAGGATCTGCATGGTCGTCCCCGGCTCCTGCCTCACCACCACCGCGTCCTCGCCCGTTGTGCCTTCTACATGGACATCTATTCCTCGCTCTTTCATGAGCTGGATGGCAGCTTCCAGCCCGGATCCCATGAGCATGATGCGCCCGGGCTTCACCCGCACCGTCAGCAGATGGCCCAGCCCTGCCAGCTTCACCATGTCCATCCCTGCCGTTACCCGCGCCACCACAGAATGGCCGGGATTTGAGGTTCGATCGGACTTGTAGATGAATATCTTGCCCAGGCCCCGCCCGCTGGTTCGAACGGTCACCGTCCCTTCCAGGCGCGGCTCACGATGCTCAAAGGTTATGGGCTCAGTCAATAGCTGATCCGATGAGATGTAAGAGCTGGAGACGGAATCGACCTTGAAGGTCCCGTCCCTGGTCAGGGCCAGGAAAAACTCCGCCCCAAAAGGTGCATCCTCGATAAGCTCGGCCCGGATCTCCGTGAATATCTCCATGCCGTCTTCTAAAGAAAGAGCCAGATCTCTGGTGGCCAGCTTCTCCGTAAGATCCTCCCATTCCACGATGGGCTCGAGGCCCAGAATCCTGTCGCCCTTGTCCAGCCGATCCAGGGTGTTCTTGCCGCCCACAACATGGGCGAACACTCCGCCTTCGGCCGGGGTGCCGTAGGCGGCCGTATGCCTCCTGCGCACGAAGATCAGATGGGTCTTCCCCGCTTCAAACCCGGCTGCCCCCAGCGCCACCTCCCAGCGGTTGTACTCATGGGCCTCCCGGCCGAAGGAGAGCGCAGATACAAAGGGCCCAAAGGCTATGCCGTCTGCCGAGGCCCATCTCACCTCGGATCCATCGATCTTGCCCACGCTCTCATGCCAGACCTTCTGCAGATCCGTTTCCAGAAGCTCGATCCTGAGTTTTCCTTTGGTCGTGTTGAGCCAGTAGGAGTTGGTCTGGCGAGCCTTCTCGCCCCTCCCTTTGACCACCCCCACAATGGCCCCTTCGGCAAGAACGGCGCCTGCTTTTCCCAGCGCATCGGCCAAAGTGCTGCCCGCCGCCAGCTCGACCACTTTGCCGTTGACAAGGACTCTCAAATTAACTCCCCAGCATCTCCTTCTCTTCGTCTTCTGTGATCTTGGCCAGGACTTCAGCGGGATTGCCTGCATAGACCGCTCTTCCATTGCGCATGAGCATCGCCCGGTCGCAAGCATTCTTCACAAAGTCCATGTCGTGGCTCACGATGACGAAGGTCTCGCCCAGCTCCTCGCGGGCATTGAGAATGGATTTTGTTACCTCGATCTTGGTGATGGCGTCCATGGTCCCGGTGGGCTCGTCCAGGATGACAATGCTTGGCTCTTTTATCAAGACCTGAGCCATGGCCACCCGGTGACGCTCTCCTTCCGATAGCTCGTCCGGCATCTTGGAGAGCACTGTCTCCGCCTGCTCCTCCGTGAATCCCACGGTCTCCAGGGTGTGGATGGCCTTCCTCTCTGCCAGCTCGAAGGGCAGGGACAGGCCGATGGACTCAGTCAGATTCTCGATGACGCTTCTCGAGGGATAAAGGGTATACTCCTGATGGAGAATGCCGATGTACTTGGTGGCGCGCCCACGACCATTGGACCCTAAAACGGTCATATCCACCCAATCGTCTCCCACCCGCACCGAGATGCTGCCGCTGGTGGGGGTGATAATGCCGCTCAATATCTTGGACAGAGTGGTCTTGCCTCCACCCGAAACGCCGACCAGGCCGAAGATCTCGCCTTCCTTCACATCCAGGCTCACGTTGTCCACGGCCTTGACCACGCCCCGATCAATGCTGATGTACCTCTTGGATATATTGCTGGCCTTGATTATAGGTGCCCCTACCTTGACCTCTTCCCGCTTGCCCAGCTCTCCGGCCATGGACAGGAACTGCGCGGCGATCTCTTTGGGCACCCCTTCGGCCCTGATCTCTCCCTGATCCAGGAGTATGGCCCTATCGGCCAGCTCGACCATCACATCTTCCCAGTGGCTGGTGATGACCAGGGTCATATTGAAGTCCTCGACGGCGCGCTTGATGGACTCATGCACCACCCTGGCAGTAGCCGGATCAAGAGTTCCTGTAGGCTCGTCGGCCAGCAGGACCATGGGCGACTTGGCAAGCTGGCGGGCGAGCACCACCCGCTGCTTCTCTCCACCCGAAAGCTCTCTGGCCACGTGCATCAGCCTGTGGGATAGGTTGACCTCGTCCAGCAGATCTGCGGCGCGATGGACGCTCATGGATTCTCCTGTCTCCTCCACGGCTCGCATGACGTTCACTATCACCCTCTCGTCGCCATAGAGAGCAAAGGTCCTCTGCAGCATGATGGCGATCCTTCTCACGATGTCACGCCTCAAAGGATCGTTTATGTCCAAAGCCACAAAATCAGCATCAAAAGGCTTTAGAACTCCTCCGCACCGGCACTTTTCTCCAGCGCGGCTGGGCACTTCCACGTGTCTGCACTTATTGCATCTGGATACGTGAAAGATCACACTTCCGCTGATGCCAGGGAAGGATTCCACTCCGCGCAAGACATGCATCAGGACGCTCTTGCCCGAGCCGCTCCTGCCCAAAATGCCTACCGACTCGCCCTCCTCTATGGCCAGATTTATGTTGCGCAGAGCAACAACCTCACCGAATCGAACTGTCAGATCCCGAATCTCGATAAAAGGTGCCAAACTATCATGCCCCATAAACTCATTGTAATGTCAGCTTCATCCGATACCAATCCCATCCTTGCCACAATGCTACTTAAGTTTATCCGAAGCTTTGAATGGGTTCAGCCGATAACGATTGTTACAGGCTTTTCTCCTAAAAAGATCCTCGAAATCAGAGACTAGAGAAGTTCCTTTTGGGAGATCGCCTCTTTGGCCCTCTGCGAAGAATGCGAGGTCGAGGATGATTCAGTATCCCGATATCTTTCCTGTGACTTTCTCAATCTCGACTTTGATGATGGCGGTGCGCCCAAGTGTAGCCTCAGGATAAGCGCGCCTTCAACCATGGCCAGTCTGCAGACGGACGATAGGCGAATTATCGAATTGCACCACTTAGCCCTGGGACTCTAAATAGCTATTACTCGGGACTTTGATTTGGGTCCCGATACTTTTTATTCCTGGCCAAGGCCAAAAGGGATGTAAAATTTTTTAAGCAAATAAAGGAGAGACAGTTAGCATGAAAGTCAAGGCCAGCGAGGCCATCGGCATGGCTATGCGTGCCGCAGGCGCAAAGGTAGCGACCTGTGTGCCGGGCCTGGGGGCCACGGAGATATTTTCCGACTATTGTTCCCAGCCCTCTCAAGAACCGATCTTCTCTTTTCATGAGGAAGTGGCCTACACCGTTGCCCACGGGGCGGCCCTGGCAGGCAGAAGGGCCTTCGCCTCCCTGAAGACGCATGGATTCATCAAGGCAGGAAACAGCATCATCGACTCGCTCTACTCAGGGACTGTTGCCGGTTTTGTCTGCGTGGTGGTGGACGATCGCCAGGGAATACAATCGGACAGCATAGTTGATACAGCGGCCTTTGTAAAAGGCATAGGCATTCCACATAAGGCAGCGGACGTGGAAAATGTCTACCGGGATGTCCTTAAGGGTTTCGAGCTTTCGGAAAGGCTCCGCCTTCCTTTCGCTCTCATCATCGATGCGAGCGATTTGGATATTAATTCCGTTGTTTCTGCAGAGAGAAAGCTTAGCACCGCTCTCCATCAGTACCGTAGAGACATAGCTCAGCATGTTCTCTGCCCACCCTTCTGCAGATACCAGAGGAAGGTTTTACTCTGCAAAATCCAGGGAGGCGACTGGACAAGCATCCCGAAACCCGCCCTTTTGCCCATCCCTGCATCGCTGCCCGAGAGATGGAAGCCAGTCGCTGAGAGGTATGCCCGGCTCTTCGAGGCCTTCAAATCCGTAAAAGGCCCCATCGTGGCAGGCGATACAGGGATATCTACCCTCTTTGCACTCCCGCCTTACGACTGCATCGATGTTACGACTTACATGGGCGGCAGCTTGCCTTTGGCCATCGGTGCGTATCTGGCAGGATGCAGACCTGCCTGGGCGGTCACAGGAGACTTCTCCTTCCTTGCCGCCGGCCATCTTGGGCTGATGGAGGCGGCTTTGCGGAAAATTCCTCTCAAGGTTCTGGTGCTCTGCAACGGAAAGGCGGAGACTACAGGCGGCCAGAGGATTCCCGACGGAGCTCTGGAGTGCGTAGTCAAAGGCTATACGGATCGTGTGACCTATATTCATGATCCTCAGAATAGTGACGAGATCGAAGATGTTCTGGGAAAAGCCGCCCACGCCGATGAGCTGAGCCTGGTGATTGCGGATCTCCGCTAGAGCAAAAGCGCATTTCGGTAAACTGCGGGCCATGTTCCTGTTATTGGATCGCCATAAATGGGCAGGAATATGGACGAGTTCTCTTCTCATATTTTGCTATTATCACCGATATTTTTGGTTTTTCTATCCCTTTTCGCATCAGCGACAATTCCGTCGCTCAATAGCTCAGTATGTACTCTCAGGTGCCTTCTTCCTTCCAGGCGGGAGACGATGGCATTGGGAATGCTGGCGTATCCTACCTGGCTGGTGGAGCCGTCTTACGGCAAAACAACTCTTGCAATTTATTTAGGTTAATTGATATTATTATTGTTATTATTATCATTATTATTCTAAAAGGCCATTCCTAGATTCACAGGAGGGACAATCTTGGGATCTTCAGCATTCGCTTTAAGGTTTTCCTTCGGTCGTATGTATCGCTAAAGGCCTCTATGCCCTTCGGACTACCTATCAAAGCCAGAATATCGCCTCCTTTTATCAGCGTGTTCGAACCCGGTACTGCGACTGTCTCTGCCATCCTCTTCAGGGCAACTACTCTGCAGCCGAACCTTCCCGGCAGATTCAGCTCTCCTAGTGTCCATCCTGCCAGACGCGATCTTTTCCCCACATTAAAGACCTTGAGTTCCAGATCGTCATAGAGCAGATTCAGCTCCTCCTCTTCATCCTGGATGATCTTGGCCAGCATGTGGCTGGCAACGATAGGCACGGATGCCACATAGTCCGCTCCCGCCTGATAGATCTTCTCTGCCGACTTGACCCGGTTTGCCCTGACCACCACGAAGGCATCTCGATTCAGATTCTTGGCCAGAAGGGTGGCATAAACGGCATCAGAATCTTGATTGAGCAAGATCAAGACACCCACCGCCTTCTTGATGCCTGCTCCTATCAGGTTGCCCTCCAGAGTGGCATCGCCGGTGATATACTCAAAGGGAATCGCCTCCAGATCGCGCCTATCCACAATCAGAGGGCTTATTCCACAATCTCCCAGGACCCTCGCCACTCGCCTTCCTACGTCCCCGTACCCCAGGATTATGAAAGGTCCCTCTTTTCGAGTGCCGAAGGTGAGATCTCTTATCTGCGAGAGCTGCTCGATATTTCCCACGGCCATCAGCACTGAGTTCGATCGCACCACCTCTTCTGGCCCGGGATCGGGAACGAAAACCCCCCTCTGCCATATGCCGACGACGGCTGCGCCCGTCTCCTCGATCACCTTCTCCTCCAGCTTCTGTCCAATCAGCCCTGCGCCAGGGTAAATAGGCAGCTCCACCAGCTTGAGATCGCCGAAGAGCTGGATGGCACCAGGGAACACGCACCTCCTCGGCGGCGAAGTGATCTGGGCTATGAAGGTGCCAAGCAGAGTCTTTGGTGAGATTATGCGTGATGCTCCGGCATAGCTCAGGAATCTGGATCTGGTGAGGTCGCCTACCAGCGCTATTATCTCGATATCCGAGCTCTCCCGCAAGGTCAGAATTACTTCCGCATTCAGCTCGTCATTCTCGTTGGCTATGAAGAGCCGGGCAGAGCCGATGCTTGCTCTGGATAGCACTTCCCTCTCGGAGGGGTCTCCTAAAATCACGGGATACTCTTGATAGATACCTCTGGCGACCTCCTCCGACCTTTCGATGATCAAGAAGGGAATTTTGAGCAGGGAGAACCTCTCTGCCAGCGTCTCCACGATGGGATTGTATCCTGAAATTATTATATGACCAGCCATCTTCGCAGGCGCTGAGCTGGGGACGGCTCTGATCATGTGCTCTAGCCGGGGAGTGATGATTAAAGGCATGATCACCGCCCAGAGTATGGCTACTCCCGAGAGGGCCACGAAGATGCTGAAGAAGCGGCCAACCTGGCTGTAGAACACAATATCTCCATAGCCCAGAGTGGTTATGGTGACCACAACCCAGTAGAAAGCAGTGATCGGGTTTACATTCTCATATTGGCCCTCATAATTCATCAGAGATACAAAGATGGTGCTGTAGAGGGCTAAGAGCAGGAATATTCCCAGGATCAGCTTGATGCCTTTGCGCATTCTCAATCACCTTAAGATCTGAGGTATAAAATTAAAAAGATTCCGCAGTGCCCGTGAGATCCACAAACTCGCAAATCCTCCTCTCCAGGCGCTCCTTCAGATCGTCGTCCGAGCCTGCCAGGGCGACCACGGCACCATCCCAGTGGCCACCGTCAAGTCCAGCCTGGGCAAACTTTAGCGAATATTTCTCGAAGCTGCCTTGGGGTACTGTATTTGAGCCCATCATACACCACCAGAGAACAACCCAGCCTTCATCTTTTGCTCTGCAAAGTAGCTTTTCAGCCAGCGTCATGTCTGCCGAATCGAGGTAGGGAGGATCGATGAGCAGCAGCCCGGGAGGCGAATGGTCCAGAAGGGATCTGACTCCAAGAAAGCCATCTCCCAGATGAAAAGCTACCTGGGAATATCCGCGCCAGGCTTCGGCAACCTCGGCATCGATGTCCCAGACCTCGGCCTGAAGCTTCGATCTGCGCCTTTGGGCGGCCTGCAAGACCAGGCAGGCCGAGCCCGGATAGCGCCTCAGGCCGCCTGGGTTAAATTCGGCCATGATGTTAAAATAGCAAAAATTTTTAAGGAAGGGAAGAATCGGCCAGCACTTACCGATTCCGCTCTCCCAATCACCAGGCGTGCTCAGGGCATACTTGGGGCGTCCCACATGGGTTTCCGCATAAGCCAAGCTGCTATCGGGGATGAAGAGATAGTCAGCTACCTCCAGCAGAAGGAAATGCTTCCAGACGTCGCCTGCATTGCCCGCATGCACTCTGTGATCGTAATTAGGCATATGCAGCGCAAGTTCGTTACTCTTGGTACATCTTCTTGGCGATGTTGAAGGCCTGGGCCGGTGTGGCCACGGCTATCTTTTGGGAATCATCGAAGGACGCCTTGGAGGCGGCAGCCGCGGATGCAGCCGTTCTCAGGAGCTTCTTGTCCACTTCATTGGTCAGCCAGCGAGCGCCTCCAATGCCCACCAGGACGGCACCAGCAATGGCAGAGATGGAGACCGAGATCACCTCTGTTCCCGCCCCGGCAACTGCCCCGTAAACGATGGCGTTGCTGAAGGCTCCGTAAAGGCCCCAGGAGATGAATGCGGCCGCGCCTCCCAGAAGAACGTTGCCTGCAAAACCAGGGCGGATTATGGTCACATCCCCAGCGCTCTCCTCGCGTGGCTTGATGAAGCCGTTGTCGCTCACCAGGGCGTTGATGATGCCTCCTACAGCGCCGCTCAACATGATTATGCCGATGGACACCAACATTGACGTTATCTATCCCTCCTCTATTTCCCCTCTGATTCAGGTGATTTGCATCCATCCACTCTGCAGTTGAACAGACCCGAATCTTATTATGTCTTACTAAGTTTATTAAGAATGATTACTCACAATACTATTTGAACTTTGTGCTTGATTCGAGGCTTAATCTGATTCGAACAGCCGACAAAGATTCTACATGCGCTTAATATTATATAATTAAAGAATTCTTCAAGCCGCGCTAGCTCAAAAGAGATTTATTCTCAACCCCTTCACTTCAAACCGTAAAATCACAAATTGGGAGCACTCGTTTGAAGATTATCCTTATGGGCAACCCCAATGTGGGCAAGAGCGTGATCTTTTCCCGGCTCACTGGCATCGAGGTGGTCTGTGCCAACTATCCGGGAACTACGGTGGGGTACACGGAAGGACGAATGAAGCTGGGAGAAATGATGGCCACGCTGGTGGATGCTCCCGGCGTCTACTCTCTTGACCCCACCTCCAAGGTGGAAGAGGTCACCTGCGAGATCATCGCCAAGGATGCTGACGTGGTAGTAAACGTAATCGATGCCACCAACCTGGAGCGCAACCTCAATCTTACACTGCAGATCCTGGGAAGGGGGGTGCCCACGGTCGTTGCCCTTAATTTATGGGATGTTGCTGTGCGCAAAGGGGTCCAGATCGACATCAAGGCGCTGGAGAACGAGCTGGGCGTGCCCGTCGTGGCCACAGTGGCTGTGAGCGGTCAGGGCATCCACGAGCTGGTGCAGGCCATAGCCCAGGCCAGAATTCCTCCGCCCGTGCGCTTTGAATCATCAGACCAGCGATGGGCCCGCATTGGGGAGATTGCCAGCAAAACTCAGAAGGTGCTACACCGACACCCATCCCTGCTCGACAAGCTGGAGGACCTCTCCATCCAGCCCCTGACCGGGATACCCATGGCCTTTCTGATTCTCTACCTCTCCTTCAGCCTGGTTATAGAGCTGGGGGAGCTTTTGCAGCAAAAGGTCACCGATCCGATCTTCGCCGCCTACTCTCTGTTCATTACTTCGGTGGTGGAGAGCCATACTTCCGGCCTGTGGCGGAACATTCTGGTCGGCACATCGCCAGAGCTGCTCAAGTCCTTTGGCATCCTCACTACCGGCCTCTACATTCCCCTGGGTGTGGTCCTGCCCTTCCTCATTCCCTTTTACCTGGTGCTGGGGATTCTAGAGGATATCGGCTACCTGCCCAGGCTCAGCGTTCTCCTGGATGCCCTGATGCACAGGATCGGGCTGCATGGCGCGGCCATTCTGCCCTGCGTGCTGGGCATGGGCTGCAGCGTGCCGGCGGTTATGTCGGTCAGAATTCTGGAATCGCCCAAGCAGAGGTATCTGGCAGCGACTCTCATGACCATGGCCATTCCCTGCGCCTCCCAGAGCGCCATGGTCTTTGGCATGCTGGCTCCCTACGGCCTGAAGTATATCGTCATGGTTTACCTGGCCCTCTTCACCACCTTTGTGGTCACAGGGTACATGCTGCACAGGATCATCGGCGGCGAGTCGCCGGAGATCTTTCTGGAGATTCCGCCTTACCGCATGCCCAATTTGAGCTCGCTCTTCAAGAAGACCTTCATCAGGATCAGGGAGTTTCTGAAAGAGGCAGTGCCTTACATCGCATTGGGCATGATCATCATGAACTTCTTTTACTTGTCGGGCTTGATGCAGTACATCGGCCAGATCCTGCGGCCGGTGGTGTCCGGGATGCTTGGCCTGCCCAGTGACGCAGCCACGGCGCTGATTATTGGTTTTCTGAGGAAGGATGTAGGGATCGGCATGTTCGCCCCCCTGGATATGACGCCTGAGCAGCTGGTGATCGCCTCTGTGGTGCTGGCCATGTATTTTCCCTGCGTAGCCACCTTCATGGTGATGCTGAAGGAGCTGGGGATCTGGGGAACGATTAAATCCGTGGGTTTAAGGATGGTAGCGGCGCTGATTGTGGGCACTGCCCTGCACCGTTTGCTCATGTAGCCGATGACGGGTGCGTTTGTTTCCGGCACATATCAGCTCTCTTTACCGCTTAATTAAAATATCTTAAGATGATAATAAAACCTTGAGATCCAGAACGGATCTTTCTCCTTCCAAGTTGTGATTGAATCATGGCTAAAAAAACCGAAGAAATGGCTCCCTCCAGGGCTATCCCGCGCGAGTCGGACAACCCCATCGTCGAAGAGTTCAAGGAAGGAAGAAAATAAAATAGGAATTTTCAGCGGCAGCCGCAACCGCAGCCCTTGGGGCCTGGGTTGCCCAGGTACTTGGCCGGATTCTCCTCGAAGGCCTTCTTGCATCCCGGGGCACAGAAGTAGTAAGTGTTGCCTTTATAATCAGTCTTGAGCTTGGCCGTCTTCTCATCGACGGTCATATTGCATACCGGATCTATAGCCATTTTTCAACCTCCAACCTCTCTATTTAATCTGGCCGGGGGTATATACCTTTTGAGAAGGAGAGAGAACGAGACCACGGTTACAGAGCTGAGGGCCATGGCCAGGCCGGCCAGCTCCGGCCGGAAGGTTATGCCAAAGACTGGATAGAGCACTCCTGCAGCCACAGGAACCAGCCCGGCGTTGTAGGCAAAAGCCCAGAAGATGTTCAGCTTGATTCTCGATATCACCTTGCGGCTGAGCTGGATGGATGCCACGACATCCAGCAGGTCATCTCTTATTAATACTATCTCTCCTGCCTCAATGGCCACATCCGTGCCGCTGCCGATGGCGATGCCTACATCCGCCTGCGCCAGCGCCGGCGCATCGTTGATGCCGTCGCCCACGAAGGCCACCTTGCTTCCGCTCTGCTGCAGCCTTTTAACCTCGCTCGCCTTCTCTTCGGGCAGGACCTCCGAGAGAATCCGTTCAATGCCGAGCTGGCCAGCGATCGCGGCGGCGCTGCGGGCATTGTCTCCGGTGATCATAACCACGTCTAGATTCATCTTCTTCAGCTCGGCCACCGCTCCTGGAGCCGAGTCCTTCAGCCTGTCGGCTACGGCCAGAACTCCACAAGCTCTGCCCTCCAGGGCCACCAGCACGGCGGTCTTTCCCTGCTCTTCATAGCTCACAGCTCTGGAGAGAAGCTCCTCGGGAATGTCGATGCCTTTCTCTCTGAAGAGCATCCTGTTTCCCGCCAAGACGCTCCTTCCATCAAGCCGGGCCACCACCCCTTTTCCTGCCAGGGCCTCGAACTTTTCGGCCTTGGCAAGGCCGATCCCATCAGCCTCGGCCCTTCTCATCACGGCCTCGGCCAGGGGATGCTCTGAGTTCTTCTCCGCGGACGCCGTCAGCCTCAAGAGCTCCTTTTCATCCATGCCGAAGGACGCCATATCTGTGACCTCCGGGCGGCCCACGGTCAGGGTGCCGGTCTTGTCGAAAGCAACGGCATTGAGCTTCTCTGAAGCTTCCAGGGCCTCGCCGCTTTTGATGAGGATGCCAAGCTCCGCGCCCCGGCCAATGCCTACCGTAACCGCCGTGGGTGTGGCCAGGCCCAGGGCGCAAGGGCATGCTACTACCAATACGGATATGAGGGCCGTCAGCGAAAAAAGAAGCGTGTTGTGGGCGATGAAGTACCAGTAAACGAAAGCGGCAAAGGCGATAGTGAGAATGGTGGGGATGAAGTAGCCGACCGCCCGGTCGGCAATCCTCTGGATGGGCGGCCTCGACCCCTGCGCCTCCTCCACCAGGGAGATGATCTGCGCCAGGACTGTATCTCTGCCCACCTTGGTGGCCCTGAATCTGAGAACCCCGTTCTTGTTGAGGGTGCCTCCCACCACGTTTTGGCCTTCTTCCTTGCGGGCAGGAACCGGCTCCCCGGTGATCATGGACTCATCGACGTAGCTTTGTCCCTCGATGACCAGGCCGTCCACAGGAATCTTCTCTCCCGGCTTTACTAAAATCAGATCATCAAGCTGCACCTCTTCCACGGCCACCTCAAACTCATGCCCGTCTTTTTGGATCGTCGCTCTCTTGGGCTGCAAGGCTGCTAGCTTCTTGATGGCCTCAGAGGTGCGGCCTTTGGCTTTGGTCTCCAGATAACGACCGAGCGTCAGAAAAGAGGCGAGCATGACCGCCGTCTCGTAGAACATGAAGTCCGGGGTGAGCACAATCCCGAAGGTTCCAAGGATGCTGGAGCCAAAAGCCACGCCGATGCCTAATGCGTACATCACATCCATGTCCAGGCTCCGGTTGCGAAGCGCCCTTCCGGCAGCGTTGAAGATGGGAGAGCTGACGTAAACGAAGACAGGTGCGGATACCGCCAGCATGAAAAAGTTCATGAAATTCAGGGGCATGTCCATGGGAATGATGTAGTGCAGAGGCAGGTACATCAGAGCCATCAGGAAGAGGCTGGTGGCAAAGCCGATGATGATGCGCCGCTTCTTGTCTGCCAGGCCCTTCTCCAGCGCCTCCTTCTCCCTGTCCGCCACCGCCTCCTCACCGGCCACTCTCAGGAACTGATAGCCCGTGTCCTCGATGGCCTTCTTCATCTCTTCCAAGGTGACCATCCTGGGATTGAAGGTGATATACGCCTTCTCAGCTGCCAGGTTTACCCTGACGTCGACGACACCGTCCAATTTCTTGAGAGCGATCTCAAGAGCGCCCACGCACATGGCGCAGACCATGCCGCCTATCTTCAATACCACCTTCTCATCGATTACATCGTAGCCTGTATCTCGGATCGCCTTTTCCAGGTCGGAGAGCTTGAGTCTCTCGGGATCGTACTCTACGGATGCGATCTCTGTCCCCAGGTTGACCTGGGCCAGGACGACGCCATCCAGGCTCGTGAGGGCCTTCTCGATGGCCGCAGTGCAGGCGGCACAGACCATGCCCGACACCTTCAGCTCTGCCCTCTTATTCTCAGTCATGGCTCCCTTTTTGGTTTGAATTTTCTAGATTCTACCTAGCAAAGCTGCAGACGGCGAGAGTAGCTATATAAACCGTTCAAATCTGTCTTTGCCTGCCTTGCAGATGGGGCAGATCTCCGGGGGCCCCTCCCGGCCGCAGAGGTAGCCGCAGACCAGACACCTCCAAATGGGCACGGCCAGATTCAAAGGACCCGCCGTCAGGCTTGCGCCCAAAGCTTCAGGCTGTCGCCTCTTCTCCAATGCGGGCGGCCTTCTTTCCGGAATGGAGCCGAGCCTCTTTTCGCCTTTCAGAACTGCTCCCGAGACATAAAGCGCACAATAGCAGGCTCCGTATTCAACGACATCCGCGTCTCTGTAGTAGCAGGGGCAGATGATATCCAGGTCTTGCTCTTTGTCATCTGCGGCCAGCCGGCAGGGGCAAGCTCTGTAATTATATCTTCTCTCGTTTACTATCAGGCCTCTCACCAGGCCTTTGGTGAACTCCGCGTCGGGATTGAAGCTGTAGCCTCCCTGCTTCGCCTCCCTCTCCAGGCGAGCATAGAGCTTAGCCACCTCTTCTTCAGTCGGCTCTTGGAGATTCTCAATCATCCATCAAGTGCCTCCTTGATCTCCTTCTCTCTGAATCCCACAATGCTTTCTTCTCCAATCACCAGCGTCGGAAAAGATACGCTGGAATTGAAGCGCTTGACCTCTTCGACTGCCCTGGATCTCTCCTCTCCCTTCAGCAAATCCACATAGATGTAGTCGAAGGTGACGCCCAGGCTTGATAGAAGTTCCCTGGTCTTCTTGCACCAGATGCAGGTGCTTAATGCATAGAGGGTGATCTTGCCCATATCCTTTCCTGAGACGTGCTCAAAATCCATTAAACCACCGACTTTCAGATGATATGTCTCCAGCGGATAAATAAGTTCTCGGACGGAACACTGGATAACCAATATAGGTAGTGTAACTTATTTTCTGTAAAATGATATTTAGGCCCTGTATCCATTATAGCTATGGAATCAAGGAGGACACAGGAGTTACTTGTATTTAGAATCCAAATTATCGCAACAATAACCTAGTTAGAGATGCCTCCTGGCATCTCATCCATTTTATATTTCCATGTAAAAATTGTTAGTGTTTTATTTAAATAATCGAAATACTCATCTATCCTACTTTTGAGTTCATCTTTCGAAGCTACGCGGATTCCGCGCAGCATGCTTCTGGCCGTTTTGCTGAAAAGGCTTTCAATAATATTCAGCCATGATGCATGTTTTGGCGTAAAAACAAAGTGAAATCTATTTGGAACAGAAGCTAAATAATTTGTCGTTTCTTTTGAAGTATGAACCCTGAGATTATCAAGAATAATAGTAATCTTGATCTGGGACGGATATACATCATCTAAATATTTTAAAAATTCAACGAATTCTTTGCTTCGATGGTTATCAAA
>Ga0315294_10002868_pt1 | contig 18756 bp, 14 predicted proteins | sample YL17G13_40_MG_FD_203626 | JGI IMG/M metagenome (GOLD analysis project Ga0315294, IMG submission 203626) | Sediment microbial communities from Yellowstone Lake, YNP, Wyoming, USA - YL17G13_40 | ecosystem: Environmental > Aquatic > Freshwater > Lake > Sediment | place: USA: Wyoming | collected...
AGGCCGTAGCGAGCGGCCGTCCTTCCAAAATCGTCCCGGAACTCGGCCCGCAGGGGCGTGGCCGGGCTGAACCTCCAGCTCAGGGGATTGATGTAGCCGCCGTGGTATTGAACCCGGTAATCGAGGTGGGGGCCGGTGCTCTCTCCGGACGAGCCGACAAAGCCGATGACCTGCCCGCTCCCGACGCGGGCGCCGGCCCGGATGCCGGCGGCCGCGCTTTTCAGGTGGAGATACATCGTTACGTAGGCGCCGGCATGGCGGATTTTGACCATGCGGCCCGCGGCGCCGTTCACCCCCGCGAACAGGACCGTTCCGTCCGCGGTGGCCTGAACCGGCGTCCCGATCGGCGCGGCGTAGTCGACGCCGTAATGGGGCCGGAGGACGCGGCGGATGGGGTGGAGCCGGCTCGAACTGAATCGTGAGCTGACCCGGGGCGTAAACTTGAAGGGGGATCGCAGGAATTCTTTGCGGAGGGAGCCGCCGGCGGAGTCGAAATAATCGGCCGTCTTGGTGTCGGGGTAGGCGTAGCGGACCGCGCAGAAATCCTTGCCCCGGTTCGTGAAGCGCGCGGCCAGGATGTTCCCGTAGCCGAAAAAGCGGCCGTCGATATAGCGCTTCTCGTAGAGGATGAAGAAGGGGTCCCCGGAACGGAGGTCCGTATAGAAGTCGATGTCCCAGCCGAAGATCTCGGCCAGCCCCAAGGCCAAAGGAAGCTGCTCTCCGCTCTTCTCGACGGCCGAGATGAGGTTGTCCTCGATCGTCCCCCAGACGAAGGCCTTCCGAACTAGATAGGGGCGGGAGCGGACTTCGGCCTTGTACCGTCCGTCCTCTGACAGGACCCGCAGGAAGCGGAGCTCATCGATGTCATATTCGAACCCGATCATGCGCAAATCCGGTCCCGGATAGAAGCGGAGGGTCCGGCCGGCCTGGAGCCTGGCCAGGTCGTGGACCGGCTTGACGTCCTCCCGGAGTCGGGCGATCTCGGAGGGGCTGAAGCCGTGGCGGGACAGGATATCGGCCAGGGTCGAGCCCGGCCGGATCCATTCGGCGTGCGGGCGCGGAAGAGGGGCGGGCGAGGCTTTCGGGCGGGGAACGGCGGCCTCGGTCCGGATTCGCGGGCCCGGCCTGAACAGGTAAACGGCGGCGAGGACGAGGAGAGCGGCCAGGCCGAGGATGAGGGCGAGAAGCCGGCGGGGGACCCTGCGGGCGATCATGATCGGGCCGGAGCCTGGACCTCGCTCAGTCCGCCTTCTTGAGAGAGACTTCTTTCTTCGCGGAACGACGAAAAGCTTTGGGAGCGAACCTCCTGGCCAGGGCGGTGACCGGCCCGGACAGGACATTGACGGTGAAGAACGAAACCAGGAAGATCTTCGGATAAAAAATGAGGGCGCTGATCAGGATGGCGATGAGAAGGGCCGTCCGGAGGTCGATCCGCTTGCGGAGGTTGAAGCTCAGGAAATTCCGGTAGGGGATGGTGCTGACCATGCAGAAGGCCAGGAACAGGGCGAGCAGGGCGACCAGGAGCACGGAGCGCCGATCGTCGAGGGGCTGGGGGTGGAAAAAGACGATCGAGGACAGGAACATCGACGAGGACGGAATGGTCAAGCCCGTGTAAAAGCGGCGGTCGGGCTGGGCCGCCGAGCGGACGTTGTAGCGGGCCAGCCGCAGGACGCCGGCCGCCAGGTAGACGAACGAGAAAAAAAGGCCGGCCGTCCGCGCTCCCTGCAATGCCCAAAAGTAGAGGAGGATGGCCGGCGCGGCGCCGAAGGAGACGGCGTCGGCCAGCGAATCGAGCTCCCGGCCGAAGTCGGAGTGGGTCTGGGACGATCGGGCCACGATGCCGTCCAGGGCGTCCATGGTCGCCGCGCAGATGACCCAAAAGCCGGCCCATGCGTAGCGCCCGCGAAAGCTCGAGAACAAGCTCAGGAAGCCGAAGAAGAGATTCCCCAAGGAACAAAAGCTCGGGAGGAGATAGATGTCGCGATAGCTCGTCCTGACCCTGTCCCGAACCTTCATTCTGACATTCATGAATTCTCCTCGGCGATGACGGTCATCCCGCCTTTGACCTTGGCGCCGGGTTCGACGCGGACTCGACAGGACGGGGGCAGGGTCAGTTCGACCCGCGAGCCGAAATACATGAGCCCGATCTTGTCCCCGCGTTCGACGCGCTGGCCCGCCCGGACGAAGACCTTGATGCGGCGGGCGGCCACGCCCACAATCTGCTTGATTTGAACGGTCGTACTCGGGCCGTCCAGGACGATGGCATTGGACTCGTTGACGCGGCCCGCTTCTTTCCGATAGGCCGGCAGGAATTGTCCCGGCGTGTAGCGGGTTTCGCGGACGGCGCCGGCGAGCGGAGCTCTCGTCAGATGGACGTCCAGGAGCGACAGGAAGATCGTGATCCGGGTGAGGGGGGACAGCCCGGGAAGCTCGGGAAGGCCTTCGAGACTTTCCACCGCCAGGACCTTTCCGTCGGCCGGCGAGACGATGAGCCCCGGACCGGCCGGAACGGCGCGGCGCGGATCCCTGAAGAAAAATCCGAACGCGAGCGCGAGGAGGAGGAAGGGGACGGCCGGCGCCCACCAGCCCAGCGCGAGAAAGGCGATGCCGAGCCCGAGAGCGGGCAGCAGAAATTTAAGGCCGTCTTTGGCGATTGTCATCCGCTCCCCACTATAGGAGGCTTCTCTTTGAAAATCAACCTCTCAGCGGTTCGCCCAGGCGTAGCCGGTGAGAAAAGCCAGGCGGGCGACGTCGGCCAGCATATCCGGGTTGATCCGGTAAATCGAATCCCCCGGGAGATGATAGGCGAGATGGGGTCCGTTCGAGAAGAAGGAAACGCAGGGGACGCCCTTGAGGAAAAAGGGCGCGAAGTCGGAGCTCCGGACGCCGACGTGGCCGATCGTGCCCGTGCGCCGGAGGGTGCGGACGAAAACGTCCGCCTCCTCGAGCATCCCCTTGAAGTTCGCGGCGTCGGCCGTGAACATGACGCTCGATCCGTCGCCCTCGCCGACCATGTCGAAATTGAACATGCCGTCCGCCTTGGCGAAGGCCGGCGGCAGGTGATCGGCGAAATAGTGGGATCCCTGCAGCCCCATCTCCTCGCCTCCGAACAGGACGAACACGACGGAGCGGCGCGGCTTGCGGCCGAGCCGGGCGAAGGCCCGGGCCATCTCCATGACGACGGCGCTCCCGCTGGCGTTGTCGTCGGCGCCGGGGAAGAGGATCCCGCAGTGGAGTCCGGTGTGGTCGAAATGGCCGCCGACGACAAGGCATTCGCCGCGGAGGCGCGGGTCGGAGCCCTCGACATAACCGGCCACGTTGTATCCGACCGCGGAGGCGTCGTGTCGGGCCGTCACCGCCAAGGCGATTTTAGCGCTGAGCGGGAAGGACAGGGGCCGCTGGAAGGTCGTCAGGGCTTTGCGAAGGTCGGCCGAGGTCGTCCTTTTCTCCTTGAAAAGAATGTCGGCCGCCTTCTCGCTGACCTGGGCCGGGAGGAACCCGGACAACCGGTCGCCGTTGGGATTCGAGGCCGGCTCGGCGTAGATGTAGATGAGCCCGGCCGCGCCCTTGTCCCGGGCCGTCGCCATCCGGGTCCGGTGCTGGTCATGGGACTCGAACCGCTCGGAGCCGTCGGGCGTACCCCGGAAACAGAGGACGAACTTGCCCTTGACGTCGATCCCGGCGTAGTCGTCATAGTTGAGCTCGGGGGCGGAGATTCCCCAGCCGGCGAAGACGACCTCGGCCGTGACCGTGCCGCCGTCCGTGAAGAAGAGGGGCAGGAAATCCTTCAGAAGCTCGAGCTTGATTTCCTTGAGGATCGGGCTCCCGTCGGGCGCCGGTTTCTCTTCGGGAACGAGGAAAGCCATCTCGGCCTTTTCGACCTGGGTGTAAGGTGAAGGATAAGGCTGGAGGTAGCCTGTCTTGGGATCGATCGGCCGGAGCCCCCATTCCCGGAACTTTCCGGCGGCCCACTTGGCGGCCGCGGTGTAGCCGGGATGTCCGGTCAGGCGGCCGGCGAATTCGTTCGAGACCATCGCCCGGCACAGCTCGTAAGGATTGGCGGGCCGGATCGAATCCAGGGCTTTCCGGACGTCTGGGGAGAGCGGCTTTTGGGCGGCCGGGGCCGCGGACAGGATGCTGCCGACGGCCAGGAGAAGGGCGAAGAGTCGAACACGCGACATGGTTGAACCTCCTTATAAGTTTATTTCTTCAGGCTTCTCCTGCGGGCGATTTCCTTGCGGACGGCCTTGTGGAGCACCAGAAGGTAATAGAGGGCCAGGAGGAGGATGATCGTGAGAAAACGCAGGACCCCGCCTTTGGCGAGCGAGACGAAAGCGTAGCCCAGGACGCCCAGGAGAAGTAAGAGATGGGCGAAGGCGAAAATCCAATCGGTCATCGATGTCCAGCCCGGCCGGCCGAGGACCGCGGCTGCGGTCCGGAGCCGGTCACTTCGATTCGACGCGGCGGATCGAGAGGATGGTCACGGTCTCCCGGGGCGCGTCGTCGTAGCCTTGGCTGGTCCCGGTCCGGACGCCGGCGATGGCATCCACCACATCGAGCCCCTGAACGACCTTGCCGAAAATGCAATAGCCGAAGCCGTCCGGCGTGTTGTTGCGGTAATTCAGGGAATCGTTATTGACGTGGTTGATGAAGAATTGGGAGGTCGCCGAATCGACGATATTGGTCCGAGCCATGGCGATCGTGCCCCTCAGGTTCTTGAGGCCGTTGGCGGCCTCGTTCTTGATCGGGGCCTTGGTCGCCTTTTCCTTGAAGTCGGGAGTCAATCCGCCGCCCTGAATCATGAAGCCCTTGATGACCCGGTGGAAGATCGTCCCGTCATAGAACTGGGCGTCCACGTAGGCCAGGAAATTCTTGACCGTGATCGGCGCCTTGGCCGCGTCGAGCTCGATCGTGATGTCGCCCTTGCTCGTCTTCAGAAGGATGCGGGGATTCTGGGGGCCGGTCTGGGCCGAAACGACGCCGAGCGCCGCGAAGAAACCGATCAGGATTAAGCCGGTTAAAATTCTCATGGTGTCTGCCTCCTCAATCCGATGGCGGATTCAAAGAGGCAAGGGTATCAGAAACCCGTTCGGCGCGCAACCGGCTCCAGGCCGGTCGATTTCGTCAGATAGATCTCATTATTACCCGGCGTGAGGTCTTGCCAGACAACATAGATATTCGAGCCGGAGGCGGCAACGGTTGGATAGACTGAGCTGCCGGAGTTGTTTGTAAGCCTCTTTTCGACCCAGGTTTCTCCGGACAAGAAGCCTGCCGATGATAACAACAGGATCAGAACCCCGACAATAATCATTTTTTCAGGTTTCATACCCTCTCCTCTTTGTTGCGGCCGCCATCGGTTTCCACTCCGATCTCACGTCTCGCGACCCCGGCCTCAATAAGCCTTTTTGCGACTGAGATCAATCCTCCTAAAAAATGCGTCCCGCTCCCGTTCCAGGTCCTTATTTCTTCTCCGGCCGGTTCTTCCACTTTTCGTACTGGAGGTCCCACCAGTTGGCCTGGTCCAGGTGCTTGCCGTTGATGAAGATGTGCTTGACGTCGGCCCGGGCGTCGAGCGGGTCGCCCGTCGTCAGGAATAGGTCGGCGTCCTTGCCGGGCTCGAGGCTCCCCAGTCGCTCCGCGACGCCCAGGATGCGGGCGGCGTCTATCGTCAGAGCCCTGAGCGCGGCATCCCGGTCCAGGCCGAAGGCGACGGCCTTGGCGGCGTGGTAGGTGATGTCCTTGCCCGAAGCCGGGTCCTCGCCCGACGAGAAACAGAGGGGAACGCCGGCCTTGGCCAGCTCGACGACGTTCCGATAGGGAGCGTCGTAGCCGTCCTCGGGCTCGGACGGACCCTGGTAAAGGCTGTCGATAATGACCGGGATTCCGGCCGCCTTGATCTTGTCGGCGACCTTATAGCCTTGGACGCAACCGCGCAGGACGGCCTTGAGCTTTTCCTCCCTGATGAATTTGAGGGCGAGCTCGATGTCCTTGGCTTTCTCGACGGAGACGATGACGGGAAGGGTCCCGTCCAGGACCGCGGCCAGGGCATCGAATTTGGGATTGGCGGCGGGCGGCCGGACGGCCGGGTTCGCGGCCGCGAGCTTCTTGATCTCGAGATAGCGCCGGGCTTCCTTGAGATAGTCCTTGATCTTGTCGACGAGCTTCGAGGTCACTTCGTCCCCGGTCTCCTTCTGGACGCCGCCTCCCTCGCGGGACGGCCGCGGCGTCATCGGGAAATTGATCAAGGACATCGCCACCGGCTTGACGGCCATTTCGGGGAACGTCCAACCGTCCATCTTGACCAGCGCGGCCAGGCCGGGGAAGGTTCCGCCGGACGGCGCGACCAGGGCCGCCGTCGTCCCGTTGACGCGGCCCGTTCCGAAGTGGACCGAATGGGGATTGATGGCCCATCCGGCCTGCAGCTCGGGATTCTCCTTGCCCAGGTCGCGGACGTCGGCGGTCGAGGCGATCGCCCCGATCTCGACCAGCCCGTAGTGCGAGAAAGCGTCGATGATGCCGGGATAGGCGGTGAGCCCCGCGGCGTCGAGGACCGGCGTCCCTTCCGGAACGGACAGGCCTTTGCCTAAGGCTTTGATCTTGCCGTCCTCGATCAGGATATCGCCCTTGTCGATGACGGGACCGGCCATCGGGACGATGGCCGCGTTTTTAATGAGAAACCGGGCCGGCTCGGCCGACCGGAGGGTCGGGCCGAACGACAGCCCGAAGGCGATGACTGCGAGCGCGATGGACTTCTTCATGGTCAAACCTCCCCTCCGACTTTCTTATCCTTGGCGGCCTTGGCTTCGGCCTCCTTCTTCTTTTCCTCCTCGGCTTTCTTGCGCTCCTCCAGGTACTTGGCGCGGTCGAAGAGTATCTTCCCGTCGACGACGGTCATTTCGCAGACCGTGTAGGGATCGAGGGGATGGCGGCTGAACACGGCCATGTCGGCGTCTTTGCCCGCCTCGAGCGTCCCGGTCCACTTGTCGATGCCGCAGATGACGGCCGGGTTGAGGGTCAGGGTCTTGATCGCCTCGGCCTCGCTGAGGCCTCCGAAGCGCACGGTCTTGGCCGCGTCGTTGAAGAGATGGCGCATCCTCTCGGCGTCGTCGGAATTGATGGCGACCAGGACGCCGCGCTTGGCCATCAGGGCCGCGGCGTGAGGGTTGGTGTTGTAGGCCTCCCATTTATACGCCCAGAAGTCGGCGAAGGTCGAGACGGCGACGCCGTAGGCCTTGAGCTCGTCCGCGATCCGGTAGCCTTCCAGGCCGTGCTCGAAGCAAACGAGCTTGACGCCGTAATCCTTGCAGAGCTTCATGATCGAGAGCATCTCCTCCGACTGGTAGGCGTGGCAGCGGATCCAAAGCTTGCCTTTCAGGATGTCGGCAACGCCCTCGAGCCGGTAGTCCTTCTTGGGCGGGAGCGGCGGCGGCTGCTTGGCCTTGGCGGCCGACTTGACTTTCCGTTCATACTCGTCCCAGGCCTTCAGGTAATCCCTGGCCAGGTCGAACTGTTTGCGGATCGAGGCTTCGACGCCCATCCGGCTCCGGGGATAGCGGGTCCGGCCGGGCATCATGGCGTTCGTCTGCTTGGGATTTTCGCCCAACGCCCACTTGCTCGTCAGGGGAGCGCCCTGGAAAACGAGGGCGGAGGCCTTGGCCCCCCAACGCAGCTTGAGGACGACGCCGCGGCCGGCGATCGGATTGGCCGAGCCGTGCATGGTGTGGATGGAGGTGACGCCGCCGGTCAGGGCGTAGTAGATGTTGATGTCCTGGGGGTTGATGATGTCGCGGACGTCGACCTCGGCCGTGATCAGGTCGCCCATCTCGTTGACGTCGCCCTCGAGGGCGATGTGGGAGTGGGAATCGATGATCCCGGGCATGACCCATTTGCCGCCGAGGTCGACGACCTCGATGCCGGGGCCGGCCGGGAGGCCGGGTCCGATCCGGACGATCTTTCCGTCCCGGATCAGGATATCGCCGTCGAGGTTGGGGCCGGCGACCGGGATGATGTGTCCGTTCTTGAGGAGAAGGTCCTTGGGCGCGGCGGGGAGACTGGTCAGCAGTCCCGCCGCGGCCAGGGCCAGGAGGGTCGAGACGAAGATCTTGGTTTTCATGCTGGTCCTCCTAAGCGGGAATCCGTTTCGCGCTGAATTCGATCGAGCCGGACGTGCCCTGGACGATCGTGCCGCGCATGGCGTCGCCCTCGACCTCGCCCGAGATGAAGAGGTCGATCTGCTGTCCGCCGACGGAGAGGCTGATCTCGCAGCTGAATTGATTCCCTGAAACCGTGCCGCCCGTGAAGTCGAACATCCCGAACGGCGTCGCCAGCTTGCCCGAAACGACGCCCTCCTCCTGAGTGAGTTCCAGGCTCAGCTTGGGGGCGCCCTCGGCCGTGACGTCCCACTTCCCGCTGACGTTGACGGTCGGCTTGGCGCCGGCCTCGGCCTCCTTGAACTCAACCTTCGTCCCGTCGCTGAAGACCATCCGGATCTTGGCGTCCTTGGCCAGAAGATCGCCCTCGGCCAGGACCAGGTTGGCGATCTTGCCCGGAACGACGGACCCCAGGGCTCCTTCGAGCCCGAAGAAGGCGGCCGGCGTCGCGGTCAGGGCGGCCAGCGCCTTGTCCTTGGGGAGCCCGGCCTCGACGGCCTTGAGAACTCCTTCCATGAAGCTCTTGGGATCGTCGGTCCCGAAGGATGAGAAAGCGAACGGGACGCCCGCTTCGGCCAGCCGGGCCGGGTTGCGGGGGTAGATTTCCTTTTCGGCCTTCTCCCGTTCCGCCTTCCCGCGCTGGGAGTAGAGGCTGGTGCCGGGGACTTTAAAGGCGACCGTGCACAGGACGCGGGCCCGGGCTTGCTTGAGCTCGGGGATGACTTCGGAGGCCTCGCCGCCGAGGTCGCAGATGAAGAAATCGAGCTTGAACTCGGCCGCCAGGTCCAGGCTGCGCCGGATGTCGTGCTGGTTGCGGCAGAAAAAGACGACGGGCTTGGCGCCGGAGGCAAAGGGCCCCATGATGTCGAACCTGGCGCTGTAGGCCGGCCGGAGGTTGCCCTTCATCTCCTTCCGCCAGCGGTTGGATTGGAGGCCGTAGTAAGCGACGTCCGAGAATTCCTGGCGGAGGAAGGCGACCGTCCCCATCAGCGAGGAGGGATAGACGGGAAAGGAAGACGCCAGGAGACCTACCCCGAGCGCGCAATCCTTGAGGACGAGGGACTTGGCCTTGTCGGGGTCGCTCAGGGCGAAGAAGGACGCCTGCCCGGTCAGGATGCCCTTGTCGGGCAGGGCCAGCGCGGCCAGGATACCGAGCTTGTGGTATTTTTCAAGGGTCGCCTTGCCGAGGCTGATAAGATCGAAGGCGCGGACCTCGGGGCTGATCCCTCTGTCTTTGTCGCTGAACTCGCCGCTGTAGTATTTGGCCTGATCGAATTTTTCCTCGGGGAACTTGATCAGGGCCTGCCCGGCCGCGTCGATCAGCCCGGGATAGACGGTGAGTTTGGCTCCGTCGATGACCTCGGCGTCGGGAGGAATGGCGATACCCGCGCCGACGGCTTCGACGAGGCCGTCGCGGATGACGACGTTCGCTTTCGTTAAGGGCGCGCCCGAGGGCATGACGACGGCGCAGTCCTTGACGGCCCAGACGCGGTGGAGGTTGTCCTCCGCGCCGAGACGGGACGGCGGCGCCGTCAGGCACAGGGCGGCGGCCGCGATGAGAATCGGCTTGAGACGGGATTTGATCATGGGGCCTCCTGAGCAGAGTCGTATTTCAAGGCGGGAAAAAACATCATATCTTTCTTTAATACGAAAATAAAGATAAGAGGGTTCCCGATTTGGGGGGAATTCCGGGACATGAACCGAATCAAGAGATTCGGTATCGTGTCCCAGGAATTCCGGCTCTCAGCCAAATCGAACCAACGCGGCTTGTTGTCCTAAGGAAAGTTTAGTAAAATGCTCACATACGAAGAATCTCGAGGGAGGCAATCATGACCAGGAAGAGGCGTTTTCTTCTTCTAGGGATGGCCGTCCTGTTCGCTCTTTATCCCGCGGCCGGGCTCCGGGCCCAGGGCCATTTCGAGGTCGGATTCCACTACGGGCATTGGACCTTGGATCTCATGAAATCCGCCATCGAGGGGGCCATCAGCGACGCCATCAAGACCGATCTCAGGGAAAAATTCCTGGAGGAGACCCATAAAGACCATCCCCATCGCCAGCAGACGTCCTATACCCAGGACCTCACCTTCAATTCGGGGGGCGATAACTGGGGGTTCGACGTCCGCTGGTTTCCGGCCGGCAACGACACCGCCTTCAGCGTGGGCCTGGCCCTGGAAAAAGTCAACATGCGGGTGTCCTTGACCGATATTTCAATCAAGATGGGACTCGAGGATGACGTCACCCACAAGACCGGCGACATGATAGGGAGCGCGAAAGGGGACTTGCGGCTCAAGCCCCTGGCCTTTCTGGCCAACGCCCGCTGGGAGTTCTCGCCCGGTTCCAAAGTCCGGCCTTTCATCGTTTTCGGCCTGGGCTTGACCGGAGGCTCGACCCTGGAAAAGGCCCTCTTTTCCTATGAGTATGTGGGCGACTATAACCCTCCCGGAGAGGTCCCCGAGCACTATGCCGGGTCGGAATCGAAGACCGGCAAGGAGCTCAAGGATCAAGCCGAGGCCGAGGGCGAGGATTTTTCCATCCCGTCGGTCCTCCCCTTCGTCCAGCTCGAGTTCGGAATAGCGGCGGCCGTCCATAAAAACGTCGTCCTCCTCGTCAACGCCGGGATCCTGGACGGGTTCGTCCTGCGGGCCGGAGTCGGGGTCCGGATCTAATCGAATAAAATGCCGGTAAATTTAGGCGTCGGTTTATTTTTTTTCCGGGGCCATATTTAAGTAATGGGGGGGGCTTGCCGCGCCGATTTCGGGCTTTCTCTTTTTTCCGGATTCGCTTAAGATAAAGCTTCCGGAATAAGGAGGCACCGATGAAAGCGAAGCGTCTTCGTATCCTGATACTGAGCCTGATCCTGATCCTCGCTCCGGCCGTCTCGAGTCCCGTCGAGGCCGGGCACGGCCGCGACGGGACCGCCCAGGATCAGAAATCCCAGCCGAGCGACGAGCGGGTGATTCTGAATGCCATGCATGGGATCTCGAGCCATGCGCTCCTCGGCTATGTCCAGGAACTCGTCTCCGAGAAATTCGGAGGCCGGTTGACCGGGACGAAAGAATACAACGACTGCACCGAATGGGTCGCCGGGCTGTTCAAGTCTTGGGGGATCAAGCCCGCGGGAGAGAACGGGACTTATTTCCAGTCGTTCCCCAACCCTTATACCCTCATTTTCCCCGACGGGGAGGTGTCCATAACACTCCCCCAGGCTAAATCCAAGGATGTCATCGTTAAACCCTATAAGTTCGAGGACGAGTTCCTCCCGGGAGGAACTTCGGGGACCGGACAGGTGACGGCCGAGGTCGTCTATGTCGGCTACGGAATCACGGCTCCGGAGCTGAACTACGACGATTACCGGGGGGTCGACGTCAAGGGCAAGATCGTCCTTATGGAAAGGGAAGTCCCTGTGTCGCCGGGCAAGGACGCGGCGCTTTTCCAAAAATGGCGTCCTTATTCCTTCCATCAGTACAAGCTCCAAAACGCCGCTGGCCACGGCGCCAAGGGGATGCTCTACAACTACGGCCCGATCGGGAATCCCAACAACGCTTACATCGAGGGCTTCGTCTACGCCCACGTCGGCGACGCCGCGGTCAAGGACATCTTCGCCGGGACGGGACGGAAGCATGCCGAGGTCGTCGGTCTCATTGAAAAAAGCTTCAAGCCGCAATCGTTCGCCACGGGAAAGCTCTTCACGATTCGGTCCAAAACGGAGCACCATCCGGAAGGCGTGGGGCGGAACGTGCTGGCCATGATCGAGGGATCGGATCCCAACCTCAAGGACGAGTTCATCATCCTCGGCGGGCACCTCGACCATTTAGGGAGGGCCTGGGTCCTCATGCCCGGCGCCAACGACAACGCGGCGGCCGTGGCCGTGACGCTGGGAGTCGCGGACGCGATGGCCAAGTGCGCGGTCAAGCCCAAGCGCTCGATCCTCTTTCTCCTATTTGGGGCCGAGGAGCAGGCCGTGGCCGGCTCCAATTACTACGTCAACACGAATCCGCTGGTCCCTCTCGACAAGACCGTCTGCTATATCAACATGGAGGCCGCCGGCTCGGGGGACAAGATGCATGTAACGGCCGGGGATAATTTCCCCGCGTTAAAGGGCTTTCTGGACAAGGCCAATCAAACCTATGTCCATCGGGTCATGACGAGCAGTTTCTTCGCCAACCTGGGGCGTCCCCGCCAGGACGTCACCTGGTTCCTCTGGAAGGGAGTGCCCGGGGTCACGGTCGGGGCCTCCGGGTTCGATCCGGGCCGGCCGACCTACCACAACAGCTACGACAACCTGGACCTGATCACGCCCGAGATCATGGAGGACCTGGCCCAGCTTTTGTTCACGGCGATCATGGACATGAGCGACGAGCCGGTCCTCGACTTCCGGCGGAAGTGAGATAGACTGTCCTGCCCCTTGAACGCGGTAACCATCCGCTGACGGCGGCCCACCCCGCACTGGGCCGCCGTTAGCGCAGGATTACGATCTCGGCGCCGAAAATCGCCACGACCGCCGTCTCCCCAACGTAGGTCCCGATCTTCTGATGGACGTGGCCGTGGAACACGTATTTGGGCTGCCTGTCCTCGACGTATTTCAGCAGAGCGCTGCTCCCTTGGTGGGCGGCGTCGTCCCGGTCGGTCTTCTTGAACAGGGGAGCATGGCAGATGAAGATATCGACTTGGGGGAATTTGGACAGGGTCTCGGCCGCGTTCAGGTCATCCCATTGAAAGTGGCCGGACGGCTTGTATTCGGGGACGCCCTGCCATCCTCCGATGAACCAGCTTCGGCATTGGGCGAGCCGGAAGTGAACGTCCGTGACGAAAGGGGGGAAGGGCTTGACCGAATCGTGGTTTCCCTTGACGGCGAAGATCGGCTTGCGGAACCTCTCGTGGACGTCTTCGAGTATGCGATCCTCGACGTCGCCGCAGGACAGGATGAAATCGAGGGGCGGGTTGATCGGGTCGGTGAACCGGGCGTTGGGATAATCGGCGAGGATGAGGACTTTGCTGGGCAGCGGCTTCATGGGTTTCAGAGATGGAGCTCGACGACGTCCTCGTCGGCCAGGACGTGGTCGCGCTGAACCCTCAGCCCCTCGATCTGGCCCCCCCGGCTCCAGATCCGGGCGAAGTTGAGGTTGAGGGCGAAATCCTTGTGGACGGCCCGGGCCATGTCCATGACGGTGCTCCCGATCTTGAGCGTGAAGGGCGAGGTCAGGTCCGCTTTTTTCCCGGGCGCCTTGCTGTAGACCCTGACGATCTTGAGGAGATCGAAGACGGCCTTCCTGAGCGCTTCGACGCCTTCGCCCGAGGCCGTCGAGATCGCCGTCATCCCGAACCGGCCCGCGAACAGAACTTTGATCTCGTCGAGGACGGAGGCCGCACCCTGGGCGTCAAGCTTGGTGCCGACGAGGAGAGCGTGCTTCAGGAAGGGACATTTCTCGGGCGGGATCGTCCGGGATTGGAGGACGAGCTCGATCCTTTTCTCCTTGAGCGCGGCCAGGACGCCCTCGAGGGACGAGGCCGCTTCGGGGTCGCCCAAATCGACGGCGACCAGGACCGTGTCCGCGGTCTTGATGATCTCGGGGAGCCGGTTCTCCATGAAGTCGGAAGCGATCGGCGGCGTATCGATGAGCTGGACCTGGATGTTCTCAAAGGGCATCATGAATGGCGCGGCCGTCCGCGTCGTGTAGGGGTAATCGGCAACCTCGACCTCATGGCCGGTCAGGGCCCGGATGATCGATGATTTTCCGCCGTTGGGAGGGCCGATCACGGCGACCTGGCCGGCTCCGGACTTTTCGACTCTGCCGATCGGGCCGTGCTTGGCTCCGGCCGGCTTCCGTTCGGATTCCTGGCGGAGCTTGGCGATTTTGGATTTGAACTGGGCTTGGAGCTTTTCGGTCCCCTTGTGCTTGGGGATGATGGCCAGGAGCTCCTCGCAGATCGCGATCTTTTCCTGGGCGGTTCGGGCGGTCTTGAGCCTGCGCTCGACCTCGAAATATTGTGGTGGCAGGTTGGCCGGCATGGAAGCCCATCCATCCGTCAAAATTATACAAAAAAAAATGGCCGGAATCAAAGCCGAGAGTGAGAAAAAACCGACGCGGAGCCGTCATTAAGTTGAAAAAAGACGTTTCAGGCCCGAGTTTATGGAAAAAAAATCCCAAGCCGAGCGGCGTTCCAAGCAGATGAATTTGAATATAATATTGATATTAAAGAAATTATATATTTCCTAAAGGAGCCGCTAGAGGAGCTAAATTTTGCTTCGAAAAGGGTCCAAATCCCAAAAAAAACTTTACTTTTTTGGGGATATTTTCTATAATAAAAGCGTCATTTTTTCTCCGAAAGGTCGTTGCGACCGAAAAAGTTTAGAATACTCTCATACAGGGACAAAGAACGAAGACCATGACGGACAAAACCTATACTGCGGATAGCATCAAGGTCTTAAAGGGTTTGGAGGCCGTCCGGAAGCGTCCGGCCATGTACATCGGGAGCACCAGCCCCGAAGGACTCCAACATCTCGTCTATGAGGTCGTCGACAACTCCATCGACGAAGCCCTGGCCGGTTTCTGCACTCAAGTCGATGTGTTTATTCACGTCGACGACTCGGTCACGGTCATCGACAACGGCCGCGGCATCCCGGTCACCCAGCACAAGAAGGAGAAGAAGTCGGCGGCCGAGGTCGTCATGACCATGCTCCACGCCGGCGGCAAGTTCGACGACAAGACCTACAAGGTTTCGGGAGGGCTCCACGGCGTCGGCGTCTCGGTCGTCAACGCCCTTTCCCGGCGCCTCGACCTCGAGATCAAGCGCGACGGCGGCATCTACACCCAGAGCTACGAGCGGGGCCGGCCGACGGGCCGCCTCAAGCAGATCGGCAAGACGAAGAAGACCGGGACTAAGGTCACCTTCTGGCCCGACGAGGAGATCTTCGAGACAACCGAGTTCAATTTCGAGGTCCTGACCCAGCGGATGCGGGAGATGTCCTTCCTCAATAAGGGCCTCAAGATCACGATCGTCGACGAGCGCGTCAATAAGAGCCACGAGTTCCAGTATAAGGGCGGTATCCTCGAGTTCGTCCAGTACCTCAACCAGAACAAGACGGTCCTCAACCCGCGCCCGATCGCGTTCGAGAGCCAGAAGGACGACATCATGGTCGAGCTCTCCTTCCAGTACAACACGGGCTACGCCGAGACGATCTTCACCTTCGTCAACAACATCAACACGACCGAGGGCGGGACCCACCTGATCGGGTTCAAATCGGCCCTGACCCGCTGCCTCAACAACTACGCCGTCACCCACAACCTTTATAAAGACCTCGGCCCGGGCGGGCTGTCCGGCGACGACGCCCGGGAGGGGCTGTGCGCCGTCCTCAGCGTCAAGATGCGCGACCCTCAGTTCGAGGGCCAGACCAAGACGAAGCTGGGGAACTCCGAGGTCAAGGGGATCGTCGAGAGCCTGGTCAACGACAAGCTCTCGGCCTACCTCGAGGAGAATCCGACCAACGCCCGCCGGATCGTCCAGAAGGCCCTCGACGCGGCCCGGGCCCGCGAGTCCGCCCGCAAGGCCCGCGAGCTGGCCCGCCGCAAGAGCGTCCTCGAGTCGAGCTCGCTTCCCGGCAAGCTCGCCGACTGCCAGGAGCGGGACCCGGCTTTGGCCGAGATCTTCATCGTCGAGGGCGATTCGGCCGGCGGTTCGGCCAAGCAGGGCCGGGACCGGCGCTTCCAGGCCATCCTCCCCCTCAAGGGCAAGATCCTCAACGTCTGGAAGGCCCGCCAGGACAAGATCCTCCATAACGAAGAAATCGGGATGATGGTCGCCGCCCTGGGGACGAGCGTCGGAGAGGCCGAGGAGGAGTCGAGCCTGGACAAGCTCCGTTACCACAAGGTCATCATCATGACCGACGCCGACGTCGACGGCTCCCATATCCGGACCCTGCTGATGACCTTCTTCTACCGGAACATGAAATCCCTGATCGAACAGGGCTTTCTCTACATCGCCCAGCCGCCCCTCTACAAGATCAGCCGGGGCAAGGAGGTCGAGTACCTCAAGGAGGAGCGGAAGTACGAGCAGTGGCTGGTCCGAAAGATCGCCGAGGAGTTCAAGGTCCGGGTTCAAGGCCGCAAGGAGGTCTACGAGGGCGAGCGGTTCCGGAAGCTCTTCCTGCGGCTTATGCAAAAGCGCCAGTACAACCAGCTCCTGGAGCGGAAGAACTACCCCCTGTTCCTGATCGAGCTTCTCATCAAGGAGGGGGTCGTCGACATCGAGTTCCTCCAGGGCAAGAGGAATATGAAGAGGATCCAGTCTCTCATGCAGGAGAAAGGCCTGGAGGTCGAACTCGTCCAGGACGAGGAATACGACACGAACGAAATCAATTTCAAGTACCAGATCAACGGCGTCGCCAACACGGGCCGGATCGGCCACGAGTTCGTCGAGTCGGCCGAGTACAAGAACTTGGTCAAGATCTACAAGGACCTCGAAAGCTTCCGGCCTCCCTACGAGGTCATCGGAGGCCAGGAAACGGTTGTGATCGAGAATGAGGTCAAGCTCGTGGATCACCTCCACGACAAGGCCAAGAAAGGGGTCGCCATCCAGCGCTACAAGGGCCTGGGCGAGATGGCCCCCGAACAGCTCTGGCAGACGACCATGAACCCGGCCAACCGGGCCCTGCTTAAAGTCTCGATCCATGACGCCGTCGAGGCCGACAAGGTCTTCAACATCCTGATGGGCGACGATGTCGAGAGCCGCAAAAAGTTCATCGAAGACAACGCCCTCAAGGCCCAGAACCTGGACATCTGATCCGCGCCGAGCAATCCTGAAAGCGGGTGGCTTCCATGACCAAGGACAAGGACAAAGGCAAGGGGAAGGCCCCCGAGCCGGAGAAGGAGCCGGTCAAGGACAAACCCAAAGAGGAACGGAAGGATCTCCCGCCCGCCGCCGCGGACCTCACGGTCGTCAGCCTCGAAGACGAGATGAAGAGGTCCTACCTTGATTACGCCATGAGCGTCATCATCGGCCGGGCCATCCCCGACATCAAGGACGGCCTCAAGCCCGTCCACCGCCGCGTCCTCTACGCTATGTATGAATCGGGCACGGGCTGGAATAAGCCCTACAAGAAATCGGCCCGCATCGTCGGCGACGTCATCGGGAAGTACCACCCCCACGGCGACGCCGCCGTCTACGACACCCTGGTCCGGCTGGCCCAGGACTTCTCGATGCGCTACGTCCTCGTCGACGGCCAGGGGAACTTCGGCTCCGTCGACGGCGATCCGCCGGCGGCCATGCGCTACACCGAAGTCCGGATGAAGAAGCTGGCCGGCGAGCTCCTGGCCGACATCGAGAAGGACACGGTCAACTTCGTCCCCAACTACGACGAGAGCCTCGAGATGCCCGAGGTCCTCCCGGCCAAGTTCCCCAACCTCCTCGTCAACGGTGGGAGCGGGATCGCGGTCGGGATGGCCAGCAACATCCCGCCCCACAACCTGGGCGAGGTCATCGGCGGCGTCGTCCATCTCATCCAGCACCCCAAGGCGACCCTCAAGGAGATCATGCAGTTCGTGTCCGGCCCCGATTTTCCGACCGGCGGCATCATCTACGGCCGCAAAGGGATCCTGGACGCCTACAAGGAAGGCCGCGGCGTCATCCACGTCCGGGCCAAGACCATCATCGAGAGGGGCGGCAAAGGGGAGCGGGACGCCATCGTCGTGACCGAGATTCCCTACCAGGTCAACAAGTCCCGCCTCCTGGAGAGCATCGCCGACCTGGTCAATACCAAGAAGGTCGAGGGGATCGCCGACATCCGGGACGAATCGGACCGGGAGGGGATGCGGATCGTCCTCGAGGTCAAGAGGGGAGATCTTCCCGAGGTCATCCTCAATTCCCTCTTCAAGCACACCCAGCTCCAGACCTCGTTCGGGATCATCATGCTGGCCATCGTCGAGAAGCAGCCCAAGCTCCTCGGTCTTGTCGACGTGATGAAATACTTCATCTCCCACCGCCAGGACGTCGTCCGGCGCCGGACCCGGTTCGAGCTCAAGCGGGCCGAGGCCCGGGCCCATATCCTGGAAGGCCTGGTCATCTGCCTCGATCACCTCGACGCCATCATCAAGCTCATCCGGGCGTCGGCCAACGTCGAGGAGGCCCGCCAGGGGCTGCTGACCCGCTTCCGGATGAGCCAGATCCAGGCCCAGGCCGTCCTGGACATGCCTCTCCAGCGGCTGACCAAGCTCGAGCGGGAGAAGATCGTCCGCGAGTACGAAGAGCTCAAGAAGGAGATCGCCCGGCTCAAGAAGATCCTCGGCTCGGACAAGCTCATGCTCGACATCATCGTCGAGGAGCTCAAGGCCATCAAGCAGGAATACCAGGATGAACGGCGGACCGAGCTCCGCGGCGAGGCGGTGACCGAGATCCGCCCCGAGGACCTCATCAAGGAAGAGGACGTCGCCATCGTCCACACCCAGTCCGGCTACGTCAAGCGGACCTCCCTCAGCGTCTACCGCTACCAGGGCCGGGGCGGCAAGGGCCGCAAGGGGATCTCGATGAAGACCGAGGATATCGTCGAGAACCTGTTCGTCTGTTCGACCCACAGCTATCTCCTGATTTTCACCGATCGCGGCCGGATGTA